>Ga0307379_10009964_pt1 | contig 12645 bp, 22 predicted proteins | sample UN2MG_FD_202237 | JGI IMG/M metagenome (GOLD analysis project Ga0307379, IMG submission 202237) | Soil microbial communities from Risofladan, Vaasa, Finland - UN-2 | ecosystem: Environmental > Terrestrial > Soil > Coastal area > Acid sulfate soil | place: Finland: Risofladan, Vaasa | collected... | reverse complement strand
CTGCATGTTTTTCATTGACTGGACGTGTTTTTCTGTTTATCATTTTCAATGATACAGTTCAAAGGGTGAAAATTTGATGAAATTGAGCGGAGATTGTCATGAACAAAAAACCAAATTCCTATCACTCTGAATGCCACGTCATATGCACTACTGGTTCTTCTGCCATCTCTCTTAATCGTACTCGGACTGACCTGGAATTCCGTGGCAAGACGTTCACAAGTTCTAGCAACGTCTTGATTTTCAAGACTTTGCTCTTTATATTTCTTGCTTGTATGATCACCACCCTGTTTCCCTTTTTCAATCCTTGATTTTCAAGGATTGCTTTCTCCTTTGTTTTCAATAGAATCTCTAATCCTTGATAACACCAGTCAACAAAGCTTCTACCATACCAGCTACCAGTGTCATTGTTACACTTTAGACATAAAGTATAATCACCCATTCCCCGTTGTTGAACTGGTCCTTTTATTTGAGCATCGGGTCCTAAGCCTAAAACTTCATCAAACTTCGCTTTTACAACAGGTTTTTCATTAAAAGCCTTTCTTGGAGGGACATGTTCAAAAGATAGCTCTCCTACCTTCCCGCATAAATGACACTTACCAAATTTTTTTGGCATAAGAATTTAAAGAATTATTTATATTCGCTGTTCAAATATTGAGCACTAATACTTAATACCTTATTTTTTTGCTTTGTTCTTCTTTTGATTTCGTTTCAAATATGTCTTTAAAACATGATTCACTAGGCTTTCAAAAAAATGTGGATAAGGAATATAATCTTTTGGTTCCCATCTTTTTCCTCCAATGGAAATGCCCAATGAGAAATCAATCTCTGCTGCCATTAAAGGGGGCTTGGATACCTGAAGAGGGAATGGCTGCCCCTCGTGCAGCATCTTTGAACGTTGATTGTAAATTCGAGTTAATAGTTCACGAAGGTCCTCAGGCTTGATTTTTCCCAGTTCCGGTCTGTCTTCAGAGTTCCAAAATTCATCCTCTATGTTTTCGATTATGAATTCTCTAAATCTTCTACAAATAAATTTCTCTCTTCTCAAAATAGCATGCTCAATCCTTTTCTCCAAATTAATATTTTTAATTCTTTTCACTAGAGCTGCTAATCCAGAATCTAAATCAGCAAGTCCTACAACACCAATATCTTGTTCACGACATAATGCCTCAATAGAGGAAACTAAATTCAAATATGCTAAATCGGGCTGTTCTTCTATTAACAAAATAGCTTGATAATATAATCTGACTGCTAGTATGAATTTTTGATGCAAGTTATTATCAAGCCCTTTCACCAATTCTAACCATTGAGGTATCTCTGTAAGTTTTCGCTTTCCTGAAATTAAAGACTTATCAATCCACTCTTCTGGCTTTAGAAATAATTGAGGTTTATCATTCCATCGAACCTGCGGTCCTCGCTTAAATCTTCTTCGGAGAAATAGCGATGAAAGGGCTAATATCTCATCAACAATATCACCTCCATGATAAAAAGCCTCTTTATCAGCATTCTCCCAAGGTCTATCATTTTCTGACCTTTTTTTCTCTCTAATACGCAAACAAAGCTTCCTTTCTTCTCCATCTTTTTTGTAGGAAATCTCCCAGATGGTTAAATAATAAGGTCCGAAAGTGCACTCTCCAACTGTGTAGCCGTCAGTTAAGACTTCGTATTCCGTTTCATAGCTTTCTACATTTTCATATTCCAACCCTTCAAGATTTCTTAAGAAATACATCCTGTTATCATAAGAAGCAATGGAATTATCCTCTTTTTTATTTTTTTTCATTTTTCACTCCATTTAATAGAAATATCCACATAGAAATTCCTTATCACTAATATCTGATAACTGCCGTCATTCCTGATTTTACCCCCTTAGATTTTTTATTCTTTTCCTTTAATACCAAATATCAGCCTAAAATTGAATCCCCTTTTGCAGTCTTCGACATCCATCCTGTCACAAGAGATTTGTCGTTGAATCCCCTCTCATATGGGGGAGAGATTCGAAAGACTCTTGCTAACGTTATACATGAATAGGAATTTGGTTTTTTGTTCATGACAATCTCCGCTCAATTTCATCAAATTTTCACCCTTTGAGCTGTATCATTGAAAATGATAAACAGAAAAACATGTCTAGTCAATGAAAAACCGGCAGAGCAGAGAATCATTAAAGCTTGTGACCTTATGGAACCGGCCCTCGTTATCAGTCCCGCCCTCTGTAACCAGAAAATGAAGATGCGGATGAAAATTCATTCGGCTCCCAAATGACTGTATCACAGCAATAATACCGGGTGTGATCTCTTTGCGTGTGCTAGCCTTGAAGTATTTCACAAGCGCCTCTCTGCCGCAGAGACAAAGCGAAGAGAGAAGCGAACGATTGTACTTGAAGAATATCCGCAGCATCTTGGGTATGGTAAAGACTGCCTGGCGGTGAGGTGCATCCAGGATAAGCTCCTCCCGCATCCACTCACCCCACTCCTCACGACGCTTGGCATGACAAGAGGGGCAGAATCCGCGGGTCTCGCAGGAAAACATCAGTAATTTTTCTCTCGCACAATCAGAACACCTTATCCGCGCTAATCCACACTTAGGATTGCCGCAGTCCAGATACTTATCAACCACTTCCTCAACAATGGGACGGAGATAACCATACTCACGCTCAAATCTTGACTCATAAGCCTTAAGGAAGCCGTCAATGTGATGGAAAAGCACACGGTAAAACACCGTCCTCTCCGGATGACGCTGACTATATACCCTGCCCATGGCAGAGATTGTGATTCAAGAAACACGCCAAAAGGGGTAGCTGCCTTGTATTCCCCTGTAAGCAGCTAAGCTAGGCTTTAGGCAGAAGTTAGAAGATGTAAACTGCTGTTTACTTCCAGAGGGCAAAACGGTAATCAATATCTTCAAATGTCGAATTGGGTGCAAGTTCAAACAGTTCATAATAATTAATATCCACTTTTTCTTTGATCGGTGTTGACAAAATATTGCCACAAGCAGGACAATATTGAGTTTCAAAATTAATATTTAGTAGGCAACGATTACATTTCATAGCCAATATCCAAAAACTTTCATTTAATCTCGATTTCTAATTTTCCTTCAATTATATCATTAACCCATTGACCTTTGATGAATGTTCTAACAATACCGCTATCTAGATTTCTACCCGTATTACATTCCCACTCAAAAAGAACTAAATCACCCTTTTGAGCAACACAGAGCTTAAGATCCTTTGTAGCCTCGTATTTTTTGTGGATAATTTCTTCAATAAAACAGTCAATTCCTTTTAGAAAAAATGAGGAACGTTTAAAGAGAACTGTGCCTTCTCTTGTTTGAGTTTTTCGTCCTCTCTTTAAAGCAATAATTTCAATTGCATGAGCAACACTAATGGAATCAAACTGTATATTTTCTATTTCTTCATTTATTGCTTTTTTTTCAGCACGTTGCTTCCTTATCTCCTGTCCTTCAGAGCCCAAAAGAATTTTATAAGCTGTTTTAATTTCTTCAAGGATGGTTTCTGCCTGATGTCGCAATTCTATTTTCTGTGAGGCTGCTTGGTCAGTTAATACTCGCTCTTTTTCTTTAATCGCATTTTGAATATCCCTTTCAGAAGCATTCGGAGGAAGTTTTAAGAACCGCAAAAAATTATCGTATTCTTTGTCCTTAGTAGATGTTTTAGCAGTGTTAAATTTAATTCGCCTAAGTTTACCTTCGGGGCCTATTAGAATTTTTTGGGCTTTATCAAGAGTCTTGAGCATTTGTTCAGCTTTTTGACGTTCTTCTAATATACATGCCACGTTCGCTTTTCTACTATATTCTCTTTGAATTTTGTTAAGAGAAACCTTAATGTTTTCCTCAGATGCATTACAGGGGAGATTTAATAAATGTAAATAGTCTCCGTGGCGTCGACCAGAACATAATCTCACATCATCAGAGTCCCTTAGTAGATCCCCGGAAACAACCGATAGCGCACGCGCCGCGCATATTCCTGATACCCTGGCAACTCTTCCTGCAGCGTTCGGTCTTCCAGCGCGGTTCTGATCACCGCGATGATCAACGCCACCACTGCCGGAATAAGTGTCCACACCGAGCCTAAGGCCAGCACAATGCCCAGCAGTGGCAGAATACTCCCGGCATAGCCCGGATGCCGCACGATCCGGTATGGGCCGCTGTCACACACAACATGCCCTCGATCCGCCTGAATACGCACCACGCTGGAGAAGAAGCGGTTCTCTACCAATGCCCACACACCGAAAGCGTATCCGAGCGAGATCAAGATGAAGCCGAGCACGATGAGCCATAGCGGAAATACGGGTGACCAGCCACAGCGGTGATCCAGCCCTGCCACGATGACCAGTGGGAAAACTACACTCAGCGCCATCAGCGGAGCAAGCACTTTGTCCCAAGCTTTCGCGCTTTGGATCTTCTCGGTATTTTGTCGTTCTGCCGTTAACCCCGGATGCCGCTGTTCCGCCCAAATGCGCCCCCCTATGGCGGCGGCAACGAACAGCAGTGAATAGACCCACGCCTGCCACCAAACGAAATCCCCTCCGCATACCAGTAGAACCAGTGGTATGAAGAGATACACCACAACCAAACCGATCCACTGGCGAGGGGACGCTGTTTGAACCGCCTTTTTATCAACTATCTTCGATGCCATATCATTCCTCCAAATCACGTGAGAATTAGTCCGTGATTCCATCGTACTGCTTTTTGAATTCGCCGTAAACAATTCCACCCTCGCCAACCACTAAGTTCTACCCTTCAATTATGCGCCCAACATATATTATACAGCCGTTTTGCCTGTGCAAATACGGCATTTATGGCTTTCTATTGCGTTATCCTGATTGAGCAAAGCAGGGATTAACGTCTTGAATATAAACGGTTTTTCCTTGATCATCATCCTTTTACCGGAGGTATTATGAAGCAAATTTCGCTGCCTAAACAGATATTATCAAAACTTATTGTAATAACTCAAGAAATATTTGAGAATTTTAAAAAACATCATACGTCTTTGTTAATGAATGATTCGATCTGATTAATAGTAAGTGAAAGGTCTATTTACCCTATTCCGAAAAATAATAAAAAATCTACCCGATTCCAAAATTAGCGGCTACTATTAAAGTTTTAGACAAGATTATCAATTACCTTAAACTTACTGAGCTTTAGGAAGATTTTGATATATGATTCACTTACGGCACCCGCATAATCCGCTTAGCGGGTCGCCTGGAGCGGATTGTTACATGGCATTTAGCAGTTTGGGTCCCCAAGGCCTGGCTATCCCTCAAGGATCATCCAGGAATCCGCTGCCCTCTCACGCCAATACCCTTAAGCCCGCCAAGAGTGCGGTGCCTTTTCGGGTCTAGTGTCATGTCAAGTCTCAATTGACGGATAGAGACGTGATAACTTAATCCTGGCGTCAGCAGTGGTAAATTGCCAATTGACTTTTGCATTTTTATTATTTCTATGGTTATGCCATGCAGCGGCTTCGCTCATGACTTTTTCAATATTGTCAATCCTCCTGTTGAGGCATTGTCCAAGTAGAACGTTCAGTTCGATTTCAGCCATATTCAACCAACTCCCATGATTGATAGGAATTTGGTTTTTCTGTTGATGATGATTTATCCTCAATTTCATCAAATTTTCACCTACTAAGCAACTACATTAACAATAATACCTAGGAAAAACATATACTTCAACAAGAAATCCGCAAGGAAATAAAATTTATTATTTACAACTTCATAATTTGCAACGCTTGCTCCAGTAATAACCCCAGTAACATAACCTATTTTCCACCAATCAGCTCCAGTTGTCCAATCAGTTCCATCCTGATCTAATATATATTCTATTTCAGCAGAAGCTTCTGAAATAAAAATAATAGAAAAGATTAAAATACAAAAAATTAAAATTTTTTTTAATTTTATATCTTCCTCTTGTTTATTCTAATTTTGCTCTCCTTAAATTACAGTCGTTACAGGCAATTCACCAGACATAACACCTGCCCCAACTGCACTTCTTGCAATCCCTCGAAATCTCTCCTCAAACTCTTTGGCTCTCAGATCCAGGACTAGCCGTTGAGAATAATAAATAACATTCTCTTTTGTTTTCTCCTGACCACCCCAGCTATAGTAAATCTCGCCAGCCTCTAGTGCTTCCCAAAATTCTGGTGTGCAAAAATATTCTTTATCCCCATTTGTCTTATAATAAATCTTCCCTGTTTCAATGTTTTTTATGACCATTTATTCCTCTTTAAGGTTTATCGAATATTTGTCATTTATCTTTTCCTTCTGTTTCAGCCCAATGCCACCCCTTGCTTTCTAGTGCCTTTATTATCTCAATTAGACGCTCATACTGGTCATGCAATTCTGCATAAAAGAAATGTCCATCTATTGATTTGGTTCGCAATTCACTACCAAGATTAGCTACATCTTTTTTCGCTTCTGAAAACTCTTTCCTCGTCAAAGTATATGCAAACAAATCTAATCGATATCTATCTTCGTCTTTCTCAAATAGCATTAATCGTTTCATTCCTCGCCTCTTTTTTACATCCTTTGGTTTCATCCTGTCTCACCTCCATCTCTGGACGTCCAAAGCAGCAGAATTATGCTGACGATGCCAATCACCAATCCCTCAATAATGCCTGGACAGCAGAACATTATTTCTCCTTCTCTCTATTAAAAATTCAGAAGAAAAATTTATTACTTTCTCATCTATATCTAAATTACTCATATAGCTCATTTTATTTTCTATTGCGTTTTAAACTTAATCACATATCCATAAAGTGTAATTCGTCGGACATACGTTGTTGTATCACGGGTTCTTTGATTATATTGTAAGTAGTTTCTTGTTCCCCATAGTGCCCCTTGTGTTACTGTCCCACGATTATAAGCATAGATGTTTACGTCCCTGTCTGTTATAATCACACCATCTCCACCTATAAACGCAGCCCTTACTTGCATTTCTTCAGATATTGCTTTTGAGCTTACTATGGGGGCAGGGTCCATTACCATTTTACCAATAATAATATATTCTTGCAGAGGCCGTAATTCCGCAGTATAAATTTTCACATTTGCAGGAATTGTTTGCGCATAGTTGTAATCTGGATGTTGAAACACCCTAGTGGTTATACAAGAACTCAATAATAAAACAATAAAACAAATTAAAATAGATTTTCTCATATTATTTCTCCTTCTCTCTATTCGAGAATATCTTCGAGCTTTCCTATCCATGGCTTATCGCTCTCATAGCCTCAAAGCCTCCTCTACCTTTTGCTCCCTCTGCTCCTGCTCCTCACCACCTAGCATGACATATACCTGCGTGCTGATGACTGAGGCATGTCCAAGTCTGTCCTGAATATCAAATGCATTCATACCTCGTTTTGCCAGCATAACACCGCAACTGTGTCTCAATACATGTGGATGTTGCAGAGGCTTCTCAATGCCGGCCTCTGTGGCGTATTGTCTAAAAAGCACTTCTACCTGTGGAAGGCTTAAATGATCCCCTCGATATTGGCTCTTGTTTGATAGAAACAGGAACTCATTACCAGAGGCTATAACTGCCTTATGTTTCTTCCTCTTTTTAAGCCAGCGATTCACACGCACCATCAATTCTGGGCTCATTGCATACCAGCGAGTCCTATATGTGTCTCGTCGCTTCACTCGGGTAATCCTCACCTTCCCCATTTCCCGATTAATGTCTGTTACTTTCAGCGTTACTGCCTCGGATATTCTCAGCCCATACTCATACATCATGTTAAATAAGCAATCGTGCATCGGATTCTTCTTTACAACAGTTCTTAACAGATGTCGTAATTGTCGCTCACTGAGATATTTTATATCTCGGCTCATGCCTTGCCAGTGTTTCATTCGTCTGCCTCCTTTTTAATAAACCCTCTCGTCTGAAGCAAATCTAAAAGCTCGAATGCCTCTCGATACGTTCTAACTTGACTCCTTGCGAAATCATCTGCCAGAAATACCTCTGCCAATGTCCTGCATTCTTTTTCTGACCTTTCTGGGTAATAATTTAGCTTCAAGATCGTTGCCAGTGTTTCTTTTGTGATCAGTGTTTGTTTCGTTCTCATTTCTTCTATTTTTTTCTTATTTTTAAGATCCATTCTTTTTTCCGCCCGATTACGCAAGGACTTAAATAAAAAGTACAAGACCACAACAACCAAAACAATAGAAGGAAAAAATAGGAAATCAATATCTATACTTGATTTTTTAGTTAAATATCCCCACAGTTTGGTATACTTTAAAAGAAGCCACACAATAAAAGGCAGACAAATCATTATTTCCACCAACAAACCTAGGTCCAATCCCCTTTTTGGTATTCTTGCCATTCGTCTGCCACTTCCTCATAAGTTATCTGTTATAAACTACTTAGAGATTATAAAATACTTTTTTCAGGAAGTCAAGAGAAATAATGACTTTTATATTATTTTCTTTATTTCTCTTATGTTATTCATCATGCTACCTCATATGCAGAGATAAGTGATTCCTGGTAAGAAATACCTTATTCTGTTATTTTGTATCGCTCTCTATGCTGATATACCAGGTAAATACCGGCAGAGAACCTTGTGTGCTGGCGTCTAAAACAATGGTTCTGACAGGAGTCCCTACTCGTATGTGATACAATCCCATGCCATTTGCTATGACTGATTCATAGGGATTGCCTGGGTCCCAGAGGACTATTTGAGGAATCTATAGATAAATACTCGAAACCTTCCCTCGTTTATATGGGGTGCCGTCATGGATATCATAATATTATCCAACAAAATATTATTTGCTGTCTAACAGCCGATCCAACTGCCAGGCACTCATCAGCCCAATTAGCCCTAAAGTCGGCCACATGACCTGATTGGATGGATAAATACCAGAAACATGCCTTGTGTCCTGCCCTGTGTCGCCCGATCTATGGCGGAGGCATATAACTTTTTTACATAGAGAGATATTTGCTTATTGACACAGCCTGATAGGCTCGCTGCTGGCCCGGCTTTCCTGGAGACACAATAGCAAATGACACTCTGTCACCTTTGTTCAAATCGTCCTCTCCGCAGACAAAAATCTCCTCATACGTCTCGTCTACCAGCAGAAAACCATATCCCCTGATGCAACTATACCAGAGGACTATGCCATGCTGTCTCATTCTAAACTTTTTCTCAGTTAAAACTTTTTCTGATAAAATCTTTTCTCTGTGTGCTTGCACATCTTTTTTTGCTTCAAAAAAAGGGGCTACGTATAATAGCTCATAAATGAGCTATTATACTAGGCCTTATTAATCTCATATATAACTAATATATAAGAGTTATGTATTACGGATAAACTATGGTATATCTCCTGATGTAAACCATAGTATATCTCTTGCCTGTTAAAGTGCCGTTTTACTGCTTATTAAAATAATCCCCAATTTTCCCTTCTGCCATTTTGATACACTCCTGTCGTCGAGCCGCTGAGATTCGCTGTCCTTTGCAATGATGTAGATAGTAAATATTAGTCTTACCTAGTCCTCGGCGAATCGCTGTGAGCCATTTTGACTCTTTCAGTTGCTTTATCAATTGGAAAGTATAAACAACAGAAAAGCCACAATTCTCTGCTACCCTATTGATGCTGACCCAAGTGAAGTTTTGATTTGTAGTATTTGGATTTAGATTACAGAAACTTTTTAACATTATCCAAACAAACCTTGCTTGATGAGAAATACTATGATCACGAACTAAATAATATGGCTCATCTACTTTTAACCAATCGTCTGTAAAAACAGGATTTTGATTTTCTTTTCTCATAACGCTTTCCGCCGCCTCCATTCCTTTTCCACAATGACTGCAACAGCCTCCCTACCTCTTGCGGTCACCGTATTCGGCCGTCCCCGGCTTTCCATACGCTCGGCAACGATCTCATCCCCCTCCTTATCCAGCCCTAGTGCATGGTAATATGCATTTTTCATCCAATTTTTAGCATCCATCCCCCGTTTGAAATTTGCCCAGCATATATCCGGATTTTCTCTAAAATACTCAGTCGCAAAATCCACATAATCCAGGACGGACTGAAAGACATAGACCTTTAGTATCCCATCCCGCCTTTCTAAAACCATTGGTACTTCAATCATTATCTAAAGCCTCCTTTTTTACTTAATTTTTAACCATCCCTGCTTCTGATAATGCATTACCACTGGTTTCAGAAGATCCATTTAAAACTACTGTCAATACAAGGCTCATCCAGGTAAAACAAGGCATTAAGGGCTTAGTCCTTGACTTTCCTCATACTCAACCATATTGCCTTTATATCCTGCCAATCTTGCCTCATTGTACAAATATCTTTTTCGATCATCTGTGCCCTCTTCAAAAGTTTCCTTCAGTTCCATGCACCACTCTTCAAAACTCAGATCAGTTGTTTTATTATCTTGTTCAATTAAAAACATAAAATGAAGATGATCCATGCCGTCATAGTCCCTGTTTTCCCGCTCCTGCAGAGTTTTTTTATACCCTACAGGAGTCGCCTCAAAATGGGAATTCTATTTACCATCCTGATGGGATTTCTGTTTACCATTACCATAGGATTTCTGTTTACCATAGTACTAGGAATTCAGCTTAGCATTTCCAAGTATAGGACGGATCATATACTTACCTATCCGCTTGGCCTCTTCTTTACTCTCTGCTCTAACCTTACTATGTACATTGAATCCTGTATGCTGCCATAGCAATATCTTTTCTACAAGGTCCTGGTTGATCAACTGTTTGCGAAGAAGAAGCAAAAAAACCTCGCGTGTGAAAAACCTGCAGAGCAGAGAATCATTAAAGCTTGTGACCTTATGGAACCGGCCCTCGTTATCAGTCCCGCCCTCTGTAACCAGAAAATGAAGATGCGGATGAAAATTCATTCGGCTCCCAAATGACTGTATCACAGCAATAATACCGGGTGTGATCTCTTTGCGTGTGCTAGCCTTGAAGTATTTCACAAGCGCCTCTCTGCCGCAGAGACAAAGCGAAGAGAGAAGCGAACGATTGTACTTGAAGAATATCCGCAGCATCTTGGGTATGGTAAAGACTGCCTGGCGGTGAGGTGCATCCAGGATAAGCTCCTCCTGCATCCACTCACCCCATTCCTCACGACGCTTGGCATGACAAGAGGGGCAGAATCCGCGGGTCTTGCAGGAAAACATCAGTAGTTTTTCTGTCCCACAATCAGAACACTTTATCCGCGCGAATCCACACTTAGGATTGCCGCGGGACAGGAACACACGCGCCGCATGCGCAATTTACGACTCAAAGGTAAAAAAAGTCCGCTTTTTCAGGCTGGAATATAATATAGAGGAAGCACAGGAAAAAATCTTAAAGGCAAAGCTGCCTCCTGCCCTGGCCGAACGACTTTCCCTGGGGATTTAAATCGAAATCCTGACTATATCAACGGATTTGCATAGCAGTAAAGACAGCCATGCTTCGCCGCCCGCATTCGGGCTTTTCCATCACTTTGAGCGATTTATAGAGGAGTACGAATGCCGCCAAAATGTTTACAAACATTTCGTTTTAGAATCGTAAAAATAAGGAAAAACAAAGCTTGGATATGTTGATGTTTTCAAAACCAGGATAAAGGATGAATTAAAGTCTGACTTCTTTGGCTGTACCATCATTATGACAGCCCGGAACGGTCTTGTTTTGGCAGGTAACAACGAAGACCGGGATCACCCTGAGACAATACTGTCCGTTGTGCCTGCATCGAAAAAATATTACGGCAAGATCGTCTTCGGGTTTGATGACTCTCCGTTCCAGGGAGGAATGAACGACCAGGGTCTTTTTATTGATGGGAACAGTCTTCCCTCCACCGGGTGGCAGCCTGATCCCGGCAAGCCCACATTCAGCGGCATCGTTATAATGGTAATTCTTGGGACATGTGCCACTTGCGAAGACGTCAGGAATTTTTTTGAAAAATACAACTTTCCTGTGCTTGAAAAGGCCAGGTTTCCTGTAGCGGACCGTTCAGGAGCCTCTATGGTCGTAGAATATGGTCAGGGGGGAACCCTTGTTACAAGCGATACGTGGTACCAGATCGCCACCAACTTCGTTATGTCTAACGTCATTTTGTCATATTAAAAATGAGAAAAAACATGCCAATGATTGGGGGCAGGTCAAGACAGTATTCTATCCAGACATTGGAGAGGGATTCAATCGTTGTTTATCTTTTTTCGGTGCCTAAACAGAAGATAAAATGTATCAAATATTACAATAAGTTACATGGCATAATTTGTATTGTTTTGATAATAAAGAGATCACATAATATATTATCAATATATATATAACATATAAGAAAAAATAATGAATATTTACTCATTTATATTTGTATTTAATTCAATCACTTAGGGCTATTTTATTGCTTGGCATAAATCTTGAATAATATACATTGGAGGTTTAAATGAAAAAAAAGCTTTTAGTAGTTTCAATTGTTGTATTTTTATTACTAATCTCTCCATTAGTTACTCAATTGCTAAATGCATGGTGCGCGATATGTACTCATTATGGTGAATGCACCGTTGGACATTGGAAAGGGTAAACTGAAATACACAACCAATGGTAAACAGAAATACATAGGTAATGGTAAGCAGAAGTGCACTATTAAAGGTAAACTGAAATACACTATTCAGAGTGAACAGAATTTCTTTTTTTTG
>Ga0307379_10009962_pt1 | contig 12646 bp, 16 predicted proteins | sample UN2MG_FD_202237 | JGI IMG/M metagenome (GOLD analysis project Ga0307379, IMG submission 202237) | Soil microbial communities from Risofladan, Vaasa, Finland - UN-2 | ecosystem: Environmental > Terrestrial > Soil > Coastal area > Acid sulfate soil | place: Finland: Risofladan, Vaasa | collected... | reverse complement strand
TTGGTTAGCGAATAAAGTGGCTCGGGCCAACGAGCCTGCTGATCCCGAATATGAGCAACATCTGGAGAAAGAAAGACGGGAGTTCCGAGAACTCTTCGAGGAGGGGCCAGTTGGAGAAGAGTGACGCAATGAGGTCAGTACGGGAGTGAAGCGTATTCAGTCGATTGATGATCTCCAACCCGACCCAAAGAACGCCAATCAGGGCACTGAGCGCGGGCGCGGGATGTTGGAGCAGAGCCTACGCGAATACGGGGCTGGGCGCTCTATCCTGGTAGACAAAGAGGGCGTGGTCATTGCTGGCAATAAGACACTTGAAGTAGCAGAGGAGCTGGGCTTGCCCGTTCGCGTGGTGACGACCAACGGCGGGGAGCTTGTCGTCGTTCAGAGGCAAGACCTAGACCTGGGCGATGGTGATAAGGCCCGGCGCTTGGCCTACATGGACAACAGAAGCAGCGAGACCGGCCTGGACTGGGATGCGGCCCAGATAGTGGCCGACCTCGAGGCTGACGTGGACTTGAGCGGGCTGTGGTCAGACGAAGAGATAGCGGAGCTGGTCGCGGGCGTGATCACAGAGGAGCCGCCAGAAGACCCAGGGCCACAGATAGACAAGGCCGAGGAGCTGCGGGAGAAGTGGCAAACGGCCAGGGGCCAAGTATGGGAGATCGGCAAGCACAGATTGATGTGTGGTGACTCAACGAGCAAAGAGGATGTGGGAGAGTTGATGCGGGGCGAGAAGGCGGGAGCGGTTGTGACTGATCCGCCATATGGGATTGGATATGAGGAATCAAAGAATTGGGCAAAGCCTGACTATGTTAAGCGTCCCGTCATTGGTGACAATCAGCCGTTTGACTTTCAAGATATTTGGGACGAGACGATTCCTATTTGGTGTGTCTGGGGGGCAAACTATTTCATGGAGACTATACCAAGATTCAAAGAAGGCAACTTCATTGTTTGGGCAAAGGCACACTCTGATGAAGAGAATAGGGTATTTGGTTCTGCCTTCGAGTTGTGCTGGATGTATCCAAGACATAAACAGGAAATCTGGTTTGTGCGACGAATCCAAATGGGTAGCGAAGAACATGGACTTCACGTGACTCAAAAGCCTGCCGAGGTGATGCGCCGTGCATTTGATTATCACTCATTGGAATTGGGAAGCCTCATTGTTGATTGGTTCCTCGGTTCTGGCACCACAATGGTCGCCGCTGAGCAAACAGGCCGCATCTGCTATGGCATGGAGATTTCTCCGGCATACATTGCCGTGACTTTGGAGAGAATGCTGGGGCTAGGTCTCATTCCTTGTTTGAAGGAGACGTGAATTGGCCGCTACTGTTTCGCTTCAGGGATTGCCGCTGCCTCTTGGCTTGGGTAGAGACCCGCATGGCACAACTCTTGCAATAGGGAGATTTACCGCGCCCAGTGATAGCATCGCCACAGATACTACAGGCGAGACGATTCGCCCCAGACTGATTTGTGGGCCTGCCACCGTGGGCAAGGGTATGGCAATCTGTGCAAAGCGTGATACCATTGTTGACCGTATAGGCCAGAGCAGGATATTCGTTTATGGATTGGAGATGATGAGATTGAAGTTTTGTCGTTGCTTCGCAGTCTTGGCAGGTGTAGTTGTCACGCTTAAAGACTTGGCGACGCCACCGCTTGTATTGCCAGGTGCGGTGATTAGGTTTGGAATGGATCTTTCTGGCCGCTGCATAGCGACATTCTTTGCCACAGTACTTCGTGGGCCGTCCACCGCGCTGAGGAAATGGATTGCCACAGAACTGACAGATCAGGGTGGGAGCCTTTCGCAATTGCCCTCGGCAATTGGGGCATGTCTTCATGCTGTCCGAAGGGCTTTGACAGAACAGGTTGCCGCATACCTTGCAAGAGAATATGCGACACTCTTGGCAGTATTTGCTTTGCGAAGAGGTAATCCTGAACTGAGAGCCACAACCGACACAGATACGGGTTTGCTTGAAATCGTCGGGCGAAATAGGGGGCTTACTGACGGAGTGCCAATCCTTATGTTCCCGACATGCTTCGTTCCGAGCACGAATCATTTTGTTGCAGCCTGGGTGCGGGCACGATATTCGCTTTCCTGGTTGTTTCATATGAGACTCCTTGGGAGTGATTATACTACAGATTGCAGTAGTTGGCAAGTCCAGCGCCTCGCCGACATGGGCCTGGAGCCGAGGCTTGAACACATAAGGCTGGACAATGGGTGAGCCGAATCGACGCAAGCTGAATCGAGCTATCGTCGAGGCACGCCGGAGACGTGTGGCTGCGCTGAAGTTGCGCGGCTTATCTGCCCGCGAGATTCAAGCGACATTGGCAGACCTAAGCAAGAAGGCCATGCTGAATCCCCACACCGGCAAGGCGTATAGTCTGGGCACGATTGGCTCAGATTTGGTGGCACTGCAAAAGCGGTGGCGCGAAGAGGCAGCAAAGGACATACGGGAACACAAGGCACGCGAGCTAGCGGAGTTGTGGGAGCACAGGAAGAGTGCCTGGGGCCAAAGGGAACTGGGCGAGGTGCGATTGGGAATCGCCCTGGAAATGAAGCTCCTCGGCTCAGAAGCCCCAGTGCGAGTTGACGTGAAAGATGTTACAGACCTTAGTGACACAGAAGCAGGCCGAAGGCTTCTGGCGCTCGCTGTCGCCGCAGGAGCGGAAGCACTGGATGCCGGTCTTGCTAAGGAACAGCGTCTTCCAGAAGACGTATCGGAATGATCCAGTTGCCTTCGTCCATGATTGCATCGACTGGCGCGACGAGCCTGGGCCGACGGACTATCAGGACGAGATGCTGGCCGTACTGCCAGTCGAGAGGCGTGTGTCAGTGCGGGGGCCTCACGGCGTGGGCAAAACGGCACCCGCTGCCTGGGCAACCCTTTGGTTCGGCTTGACGAGGGAGGGTGGCGATTGGAAGGTTCCCACCACCGCATCGGCGTGGAGGCAGCTAGACCGTTATCTCTGGCCGGAGATCCACAAATGGGCCTTTCGGCTTCGGTGGGACAGGATCGGCAGGGAACCATTTGATGAGCGGACGGAGCTGTTGGGGCTGAGCCTGAAGCTCAAGGGCGGCGAGGCATTCGCTCTAGCAAGCGATAAGAGTGCCCTGATCGAGGGAGCACATGCGGCGGAACTGCTCTACGTGTTCGACGAGGCTAAGACGATCCCTTATGCGACCTGGGAAAGCGCCGAGGGCGCGTTCGCCATGGGAGAGTGCTACTGGTTGGCCTTCAGCACACCAGGGGAGCCAGTCGGACAGTTCTACGACATCCATGCACGCAAGCCAGGCTTCGAGGACTGGTGGGCCAGGCACGTCACCCTGGACGAGGCTCTTGCCGCTGGGCGGATGAATGCAGAGTGGGTGCAGCAACGCAAGCTCCAATGGACAGAGACCAGTGCAGTGTATCAGAACCGGGTGCTGGGCGAGTTCGCCTCGAGCGCCGGGGACGGAGTGATACCGCTAGCCTGGGTCGAGGCGGCGACCGAGCGGTGGCGAGATTGGCAAGAACAAGAGCAGCCAGGAGACTTTACGGCGGTGGGCGTAGACGTAGCACGATCAGGTGAAGATAAGACGGTGTATGCCCTGCGCTTTGGCAACGTGATAGGCGAGCTTCGGCAATACAGCCAACAAGACACTATGCGGACGACGGGCCAAGTAAAGGGGATCCTGGACCGCTATCAGTCGCAGGCGGCGATCATCGATGTGATTGGCCTTGGGTCGGGGGTTGTGGACAGGCTCCGCGAGCAGAGCTATCGGGTTACTGCCTTCAATGCAAGCGAGCACACCGACAGGCGTGATAAAAGTAACGAACTTGGTTTCACCAATTTGCGGTCCGCCGCTTGGTGGAATCTGCGTGAGATGCTGGAACCAGATAGTGGGTGCAACGTAGCTCTGCCCGCTGACGACGAACTGATAGGCGACTTGACGGCCCCGCACTGGCGAGAGATGAGTGGCGGGCGCATTCAGGTTGAGGGAAAGCCCGACATCAAGAAGCGTCTGGGGCGGTCTACAGACTGCGGCGACGCGGCGGTGATGGCCTTCTGGTCACCACCAGTCGAGGAGCATATGCGGACGATGCCAGGGCCGTACGATTCGATGGCAGAGAAGCCCATGCTGACCTCTCGGGAGCGTGTGGCGTCTGCCCATTCGGATCACCCGCTGCACAAACGCTGGAGTCGAAAGCATCATTGTCCCCAATGCGCTCAGGAATATGATGATGCCGAAAACCGTTGAAGTGAAACTATGTACTAAGTGTGGGGAGGATAAGCCACTCAGTGCATTCTCCAAGTCTAGCAAATCTAAAGATGGGCTTCAGTGGGCGTGTAAGGTGTGTAACAGTGCTTATAATAAGGCCCACATAGCCCGCAGGCTTGGTCTCACACTAGCTGAGTACGTCGCCATGCGGGAGACCCAAGCTCGTCTCCAATCAGCTGAGCTGCAGGCTGGAGTCAGGACTTGTGTCGCGTGTGGTGAAGTGAAGCCCCTCAACGAATTTTCTAGGAGGAAGATTGGTCGATACGGTCGTAACGCTCAGTGTAGGCTTTGTTGGGCAATCTACCGTAAGGATCGTAGGGTTCGCACCAGGGATTGCCAGCTTCAGCGAGATTATGGTATCACTGGTGCTGAGTACGATGATTTCCTTGCCTCGCAGGGTGGGGTTTGCGCTATCTGTGGGAAGACGCCAGAAGAGAACATTTTACAGCTAGGCGTAGACCACGATCACGAAACAGGGGATGTGAGAGGTTTGCTGTGTGGAAGCTGCAATAGGGCTCTTGGGTGGTTCCAGGATAATCTAGAGTTGTTAGAGCGAGCGGCCCAGTATTTGCGGGAAGGTAGTTAGAAATGTTAGAAGGATACATTCCTGACTATAGTATGATTCTCTGGGAGCAGCGAATGGAGGAGATTGATCTCAATAGGGCTCGTGGTTACCGCCGCAACTGGGAATACTACAACGGTAGCCACAAACAGTCTCTCCCCGTGCGAACTGGACAGGCTGATGATAACGTCATCATCAATTTGCCCCGCTTGATTGTTGATAAGGGAGCCTCCTTTCTTTTCGGCAAAGAAGTCGAGTTTCAGTTAGAGGAAGGAGTGACCACCAAGGCCGAGGAAGACCTGGATGATGTCTGGCGCGCCAATCGGAAGATGACCTTCCTGGGCAAGGTGGCAGTCAGTGGAGGGATTTACGGTCATGCCTTTATCAAGATCGTTCCAGATGGTCTGTCTGAGGGCTTGCCCCGCCTAGTGAGCATCGAACCAGAGAATATGGCTGTCTACTATGATGGCGATGACATCGAGCACGTGTGGCGCTACCGCATTCAGTGGATCAGTCGGGGAAGAGATGGCGGTGTCGCTCATCGTCGGCAGACTATCAACAGAGAAGCAGATCATTGGGAAATCGTCAACGAGGTGTTACTGGGTGGTGGAAGGTGGCAATCGGATCCAGATAACCCAGATATGCGCTGGGGATGGAACTGGCCGCCCATCATCGACTGCCAGAACATAGCTCTTCCAGGAGTCTACTACGGCCTAAGTGATCTGGAAGACTTGAGTGGGCAAGACGCAATCAACTATCTGGCGAGCAAGATCCAGCGAATTATCCGTTACCACGCGCATCCCAAAACCTATGCGGGCGGAGTGGGCGTGAGCGACCTAAAGGTGGGTCCGGACGATATACTGTTTCTCCCCGGAACAAGTTCTTGGATCAAGAACCTGGAGATGGAATCGGATCTCGAATCTTCTATGGGATTCATGGATCGACTTATCAGTTGGTCTCTGGCCACGGCCAGGATTCCGCGACTGGACCCTGCGCAGATCAATGTGGGTGCATTATCCGGCTTTGCCCTGAAGGTACTCTATGGCGATCTGCTCGAAAAGACAGAGACTAAGCGGCGCACCTACGGCGACATGCTCGTTGAGTTGAACCGACGTCTTTCTGAGATGAAGGGCCATGGCCCTGATAATTACTGCGAGCTGCTGTGGCCCTACCCGCTCCCGGTGGATGAGGCCGCAGAGGAAATGCGCGACAAGTTTGATCTGGACTACGAGCTGGCCTCCAAGAGCACTGTGCGGGCGCGTCGCGATCTCGACGATGAAGCCGAGAAGAAGAGGATGGCGGCTGAGAAGGCTCAGGAGGACAGCATTGGATCTGCGCTATTGAGGGAGTTTGAGACCCAGCGTGGCACCGAATGATGGCCAACGGCAATGGCACTTATGCCTTAGTAGCCAAGTTTCGTCGACGACTTGTGGAGCGAGAGATGTTGGCCACGACTCGCCTGACCGCCAGTTATCGACGCATCTATACGGATCTGTCGGGGCGGGCCATGGATTTGCGAGAAGTGATTGAGGCGAAGCGCGCGAGGGGGGAGTCCATCAGTGCCAATGCCATCCGGCGACTGGAACAATACCAGAGATTGATGGAGACCGCCCAGCGCGAGATGACCAGGTATCGCGCCGTGGTCGAAGATGAAGTCTTGGTAGGACAGAGGGATGCCGCACTTATGGGAGTGAGAGAGGGGCCCGAGATGCTGGAGAGGGCGCTTGCGGGCATTCCCGAAGAGCCTCGGGCGCGGATCATGGGTACGTTTGGTGTGCTTCCGACCGAGGCGGTAGAGTCTCTCGTGGGGGCCTTGCAGGAGAAATCTCCCTTGATTGAGAGTCTTTCCCGTTTGGGAGAGGGGGTAGCAGAGCAGTTCGGCGAAAAGCTCGTGCTTGGTCTGGCGTCAGGCGTGGGGTCTCGGAAGATTGCGGCCGACATCCGCAAGGAGTTGGGCGTGCCCCTGACTGATGCGCTCAGGATCACCAGGACTGCGCTCAACAAGTCGCACCAGATGGCTAGTCTGGCAGGATACCGGGCCAACCCCCATATCATCAAGGGTTGGAGATGGAGTGCGGAGCTTGGGCCGCGTACCTGTTTATCTTGTATTGCGCTCCACGGCCAGTTATTTCCGTTAGAGGAGGAGTTCTCGGATCACTGGTGCGGGCGTTGTGCCCCCACCCCAGAGACCGTGAGCATGGCCGAGCTGGGGCTGGATATTCCCGAGACTAGGCCAAAGATCGAATCTGGCGAGGACTGGTTCAGGCAGCAACCCGAGGCGGTGCAGCGGGCCATGATGGGTCTCGGAAAGTATGACGCCTGGACGGCCGGGCAGTTTGAGTTCGGGCAATTGGTTCGGGAGAGCCAGGACCCCGTTTGGGGTCGGATGTACCTGGAAGAGACTTTGGTGGGTCTGGTGGGTGAGGGATGATGACAATAGCCTGTCGATTCATTCTCGGCTGGTTGCTCGGCGTAGCGTTGGGGGCGTTCACCGCGTACCTTATAAGAGGACGTGCCTTGGCTAGGTATCGTGGATGGTTCAACTTTCTTGGCCAGGTCCTTGAGGAGCATTACGCGGCGAGAGTTGATTTCAATCCTAAGACCTGGGATATAGGTGTTGATTTTCGAGGAGCAGCCCCAGCAGCGAGGGGGCACGAAGCAGATTGATGCCGAAGGAAACGCGCGAGGAATCAGAGAAGTAGGGGGTATTCGATGCCATTCACCAACGTACCCTGGGATTCGCCGGAAAGCAGATTGAGCGCAACCGACTTCTGCAAGGTGTGCATCGTGGATCTGAACGCGCCTGGCCAGGAGAAGATCAAGGCGAAATGCTATCTTCCCTTGCGTTCTAGCCCGGGTGCACCCTACAACAAGAATGCGATACGCAACGCGATGGCGCGTCTGTCGCAGACAAACATCCCTGCCGAGGCGAGACGTAAGGCGGCACGCAGCTTGGTGCGCTTGGCACGCGAGGGGGGCATCGATGTGGGGCCAGCCACGATACGGATGGCGGGATAGCAGGAAGAGGGTTTGGGGAAATGCAACTGCCTAAAGGGGGGCAAGATGGAAGGATTATTGGCAGGCGTTCGGTTGATCATGCTGTTGATTGTGATAGTGCTGGATGTGCTTGTGTTTGGCAGAGTTATTGAGGTTCCCAGCCAAGTGAGGAACACAGTGGGGTATCTTCTTGGGATAGCGAGTCTGGCGGTCCTTGTGATTGTCTGGGATGTCTTTCATCGCGAGCCTACCGCAGCCTCATCTTCTTCGTGTGTAAGGCGATAGGGGCACGGGAGGCCTGAGCACAGATGCCTAACTGGGTTCTGAAGCTGACACGCAGACTCATGGCCTTGGCCGAAGGCCGCTATCTCATCATCCTAACCATCGGCAAGAAGTGTGATTGGACGGTACAGAGGCTTGGAAAAGTAGAACAAACTGAATAGCTGAATAGGCCCTGCCCACCATAGCAGGGAACAGCACCAGGAACACGAGAAACACGGCGCTTTGGACGGGAAACCGTCTAGGGCGCCGCTTTTCTATATCTCACGGCACAAGGCCGGTTCAACTTGGAGGTTTGAGATGACAGACAAGGATACGCAACAGACAGATGGCTCCACGGGTGACACTGGCACCGACCAGGATCAAACGGGAAAAGTCACCATAGGGGATAAGACCTTCACGCAGGAGCAGTTCGATTCCATGATCGACACTCGTCTGGCCCGTCAGAAGCGAGAGCTAGAGAAGGTTCACGCGGACAAGATCGGGGCGGACTATGCGGACTATGACACCCTCAAGGCCGCCGCCGCGAAACTGAAGGCACTCGAGGATGCAGACAAAACAGACCTGCAGAAGCTCACCGATCGCTTGGGGATCATCGAAACCGAGCGTGTGGCCGAGACGAAACAGTTCAGCGAGCAACTAGCCACCCTCCAGGAGCAGAATATCGCCCTGGAGCAACAGCGCACCGATTTGCTCCTGCGTACCACGGTTGTCGCGGAGGCCACCCGTCAGGGATTCTATGATCCTGATGATGCCTATGGCTTGCTAGACCTGTCACGGTTGACTGTGAAGGACGGCAAGGTGGATGGCATAAAAGAGGTCTTGCAGGAACTCGCGAAGGCCAAACCTTATCTGTTGCAAGAGAAACCGAGACTGGGCCCTACATATCCAGGTCGGTCTACCCAGGCAACTGGTGAGACAGACGCGGAGAGGCGGACCAGACTCTATGGAGCGGGCAGCTCGCCCATCGGCACTGCTGGTGGGGGGGTGTTTCGGCCCAAACTAACAGAATGAGGTGAACCATGGCAGTAGGATACTCGAGGGTAACTGACCTCAACAGTTACTTCAACAACATCTATGAGGACGCGGTTTTCGCGTTGCATGAGGGAACGTTGGCAACGCGCCTGGTGAGAACCTTTACCGACGGCAAGGGCGACCAGGTCCGCTATCTGTCCTCGTACCCGACGGTGACTCCGGTCACTGTGGAAGAGACGGAAGACTTTGCGAAACCGACTCAGTGGGACAAGACGAATCTGGCTTCGTTGACCCCTGCCGAGAAGATGTCGCAGGTCATCATCACCGACCGTCGGATGGACACCGATCCACAGAACGCCCGCCAGGACGCGTCCGTCGAGATGGGCGCGGGCATGGCTAGTCTTGTAGACCAGGACATTCTCGGGAACTTCAATGCCCTTACGGGCGGGACCGTGGGAGCGGCGGGTTCTACCATGATCTGGGGTTATCTCTTTGCAGCGATCAGTATTCTGCGCAAGGGCAAAGTACCCCGGCCTTGGTACGCCATACTCCACCCCTACCACTGGCACGATCTGGCTTCGGCTGTAGCCGTGGCGCAGACCGTCACCAATGCACCGACGTTCCAGGACGAAGTCATGAGGCGCTGGTATGTCGGGAGCGTGGCGGGGTTGGATATTTTCATCAGTGGCAACTGCGAGGAGTCAAGCACGAATGCTTACAGCGCCGTGTTCAATCCCCAAGCCATCGCCTTTGACTTGCGCAGGGATGTGCGCCTGGAACCGGAACGCGATGCGTCAGCACGAGCGTGGGAGCTGAACTTGACCATGATGTATGCTCACGGCGTCTGGCGCCCCACCTGGGGTGTCCAAATCATCGCTGACGTGACCACACCGACGAGCTAAACACGACCTTGAGGGTAGCCTGGGGTGGATAACATCCCAGGCCACTCCTCTGGAATATCAGGAGGAAAGTGCTATGTTTGGTTATGATGCTGTAAGAACGGTCTCCGTGGTCATCAAGGATCCTGCTGGAGACAAGACATTCCCCGTCTGGCGAGTGCCGTCCCGAGTCACGAAGGCAGAGATTCTGGAAGCCTGGGCTTCCTGTAGTACGGAGGTGTTACTGGGAAGCGGGTCAGGAGTTATCCTACAGCTTCTGGACTACGGAACTGCGGGCGCAACCAATGTGGGAACTGTCGCAGGCACTCTGGGTGGGACCGCTGTCACCTGGACGGCTGGCACTCCCAAAGAGTTCACTATCTCCGAGGGGACGCTGGATGCCAACGACTATCTGGTGCTCAGCTACGATGAAGAGGGCACGGTCGATCCTGGCTACCTCACAGTGAGCTTCAGCTGGGCGGCTGGCGTTGCGGCCTGAGTTCTGGCGGCAGCCTAGACCGAAAGGTCGAAGAGGGAAGGAGCCCCCGCCCCTGGCTGCCGCTTACTGGGGGGCAAGACAGAGCAAAAAGGGGGCTATGAAATGCGAATCTTTTGGTGGAGTAACGCGCCGTGGGCTAGGACGGGGTACGGGAATCAGACCCGAATCTTCTGGCCACGAATTCAGAAATTGGGCCATACCGTGACACTTGGGGCCAACTATGGTCTTGCGGGAGCACCCCTGAACATCAATGAGGGCGATCAAGCCACTAAGGTGTTGCCCCTGGCTTTTACGCCACACGGCAACGACATCATCGGTCAGCACGCAGAACAATGCAAGGCCGACGTCGTGATAACCCTGTACGATGTTTGGGTGTTCAACCCGGAAGTGGTCAGCAAGTTCCGCTGGTGCCCGTTGGTTCCCGTTGATCACGAACCTTTGGGGGATGCGCTGAAAACCACCTTACAGGCTGCGTGGCAACCAATCGCCTATTCGCGTTTTGGCGAGGCGCAACTGAAGCTGGCTGGCTTCGAACCCGCATACGTACCCCACGCCGTGGAGACAAACATCTACAAGCCCGGGTCGCGCGCGGAGGCCAGACGACACCTGAAGCTGAGCGAGAAACGCGATGACGTTGATTTCCTGGCAGTAATGGTCGCAGCCAACAAAGGCGCACCTAGCCGCAAGTCATTCGCGGAAGCCCTGTGTGCCTGGGGTGAGTTTATCAAGAGGCATCCCAGGGCCCTGCTATACTTGCATACACATGCGGGACAGCAGATGGCGGGGTTGGACTTGCTCGCGATCCTTGACAGGCTAGAAATCCCTGACGAGAACGTGATGTTCTGCGACCCGTACTGGAACATCCTCGGCTTCCCTGACAAGTACATGGTGGATGTGTACAACGCAGCAGACGTGCTACTCAATCCAGCTATGGGGGAAGGGTTCGGCCTACCGATTCTGGAAGCTCAGGCTTGTGGTACGCCAGTCATCGTCGGGGATAACACAGCTCAGAGCGAACTCTGCTTCGCAGGATGGGAGATTGCAGGTCAGCCCTTCTGGACACCTCTCGGTACTTGGCAGACGATCCCGTATATCTCTTGTGTCCTGGACTCTCTAGAGGAGGCCTACGAGACAAGAGGCGACGAGAGTCTGAGAGTGAAGGCACGCGAGGGGGCCATGCAGTACGACGCAGACTTCGTGACTCAGACTTACTGGAAGCCGTTCCTGGATGGACTCGCCGAGGAGATAACCGCTGGTGCATGTCTGGAGATGGTAGAGCTGTGAGCAACGCAATCTGCGAACGCGGGGGTCACGACTGGATGCCTACGGCGGTGGCATTCAAGGGAGTCTGGTGTAGTCCCTGTCGACATTGCACCGCTGAGATTCGATGCGCGCCAGGGCAAGAGCCAGAGATCATAGAGGACTCCTGGGACGTATCAGTTCACGGTATCAATCTGGACATCGAGGATGACCCCTTTGGGGGGGTGGCTAAGGTCATCTGCCGAGAACTGGAAAGCAGCTATCTGATCAAGTCTGTCGCCCTGAGTGCTGGAGATGTGGTGTTTGACATCGGCGCTCACGTGGGAGTTGTCTCGGTCTATCTTGCCAAGCGCTGGCCAGGAATCCATCTCTACGCACTGGAGCCAGTGCCTGCCAACTTCCAGAGGCTTGTGCGAAATCTACGAGCCAACGGTTGCGGGGGTGTGACGGCGATCAACGCCGGCCTAAGTGGCAATGGGCGGTTCCTGTCCCTGCAGGGGAATCCCTCGCTCAACAGTGGTGGATACTCTGCATTCGTACAAGGTAGCAATGGTAACGGCCCAGGGATTCGCGTGCGTACATTTACGCTTGAGTGGCTATTTGAGCAGTTCAACATCGCCCGGTGCAAGCTCCTCAAGATCGACTGCGAGGGCGCGGAGTACGAGGTCTTGGCTGCCAAGCCTGAGTTGCTAGGGCGCGTGGACTATCTGGTGGGTGAGTTTCATGTCAGCCCTACGCTAAGTGAGTGGGGGCGGACTCCCAAGATGCTACTCGATCTGGTGCATCAATACATCCCGCCAGAGCGAGTTCACGTGACAACTTCGAGGATGGCTGGATGAGGATTCAACTTTTCAACCCCCCAGTCCATCACTACTCTGGCGTGCACTACAAAATGAATCCGCCGCTGGGCCTGCCCATCCTGGCGGCCGTGCTAGAGA
>Ga0307379_10009959_pt1 | contig 12648 bp, 17 predicted proteins | sample UN2MG_FD_202237 | JGI IMG/M metagenome (GOLD analysis project Ga0307379, IMG submission 202237) | Soil microbial communities from Risofladan, Vaasa, Finland - UN-2 | ecosystem: Environmental > Terrestrial > Soil > Coastal area > Acid sulfate soil | place: Finland: Risofladan, Vaasa | collected... | reverse complement strand
GTCCTTTTAACTCTAAATGTTCTTAAATTGCCTTAAAATCGTTTTTTTATTGGTTCGAAAGTTTCGACTCGATTTGAATCATAAGCTGTTTCATATCCTTCTGACCACCATTCAGACATTGTTTTCTTATTAAATACCATAATATTGGCACTTGGTTTACGTGGCAACCAGTAAACAGTTACTTTAATTCCGTTAATATTCAAATATTTTATTTTCTCATAGAATGTTTGAAATTCACTTTTATATAGCATAGCATTAATTGTTGTCATAACATTTTCTATGAGATTATTTATTTTATTACCTTCAAAACTTTCATTATTTTTTGTTCTGTGAAGAATAATATCAATCTCACTATATTTATTAGAATTTATTTGTTCAAATCCAACTAAATCAATTAAACCACCATCACCCCATGAACCAACATGAAAATTACCATCATTATCATGCCAACTCTTTTTTATTAATGATGAAAACAATGGTAGATTTGCGCTACACCAAATCCAATCCTTAAAGTCTTCAAAATTTTCATTCAATGAACTAAAATAATGATTTTTTGAAGGTACTTCAGCAAAATTATGTGTACCAACAATGATTTCCTTTTTTTGTTTTCTTAATTCATTAAATTGAGATTCCAAGAAAAAAGTATTAATTGTTTTTCTAAGATTATATGTACTATAAATACTTTCTTGACCTAACAGTAATGCTATTATTATTGGTAATACTCGGACTTTCCCTTTCTTTGTTAAAGGTTCTCCTTTATACCAACAATTATCATAAAAATTATGATAATTTGAATTAAGATATGCTGTTTTTAAATATTCCCACTCCCTCAATGCTGTTAGAGGTGCTAAAAGACTTCCAGTAGACACTCCAATAACAGTATCATAATTTCTATTAATTCTAGCAAGTGTTCCTCCACCATACGCACCCCAAGCACCACCACCAGAGATTAAACATCCTATCTTTTTTTTCATATTATCTTTTCCATATAAATACAAAAAAGGGTAAAACAATTGTCATACCCTTTAAAAATAACTATTAAAATGAAATTATAGTTGTCGTAATTCATTCATAATTTGAATAACGAAATTTGTTTGAATTGCTGATTGTAGTGATACAAATTTTAATGCTTCTTCAGGATTATCATCAATTGTTTCCCAATACTTTTTTGATACTTCAGGAAGTGGTAGTAAATCTACAGACTTTTTTAAATTAAGAAAATCACTAATCAACATTAATGGAGAATTATCATACCCACCGAATTTCCAAACATTTACTGTATCAATTACACCTGATTCCCAAGGTTTTTGTGTTAAACAGTGTTTTAGAATATGTGGTATATTTTTATCTTTCTCATCGAAATTATCACGATAAAAAACAAATCGTTTAATTAATAATGGAATATCATGCTTTAATATGTTATGTCCACAAAGAGTTGGAAAATAATGTGGGGTTGATTTCATCCCATCACTTGATAATTGTTTTAACTCATCCATAAAGGTATTTAGAACAACAAGTTCATCGTTATCAACAATTTTCTTCATAAATCTTTTTAACATACCGTCTTCAACATAAAGAGTTGCATATGTAATAGCAACAATTTTACTAAACTCTGGATAATATACCGCATTATCCAGATATATATTTTCTTCGTTTTCAGGTGTTTCATTTGTCATAGTTCCCGCAACAAAACGTAATACATCTAAATCAAAATTATATTTAGATTTAGATATATACTTCCAGCGTTCAAACATTGCTTTATTTTCTTTTTCAAGTTCTTTAAGTGTAGGATAAATAAGAACTGGTTTTACATTAAAGAAAAGCGTTTCATAGATAGATTGTGGATTAAAAACATTATCAAATAATTCTGCCATTGTGTATTTTTAGATTAAAATTATTGTAAGACAAATATAATCATTTTTTATTCAAAATCGAATAAAAAATAAATAAATTTTACAATTACTGGTCTTCTTTGTTTTCTGAGTTCATTATAAACATCTTCTACGTCTTCGAGAGTATATGATTGAAGTTCATCTTCCTCATAGACATCACCAGCATGTTTTAAAATATAGGGGATTAATTTGATTTGAATGAGTTTCTTTTTTTTCTTTTTTTTATCGATTTCTTTTATAAATTGACCACCCATTTCTTCGAATTCTGAAGCAATTTTCTTCTTACTTCTTTCAGCATCATCTTCCAGATACTTAGAGTAAGTGAGAACACTTATATTATTGTCTTCATCAATAGGCATAATTACTTAACAACCGTATCTTTATCATTAACCACATCAGTTACAGTTTGTGTTTTCTTAGTACCACCAACAGGTCTTCCTCTTTTAGGTTTTTCTACTAACTTTTCAACAAATTCATTACCTACCTTTTTAAAAGACGATTCTTTGAGTTCATCCATTTCTTTATAAAAACCCCGTGCCCATGTTTCGATTTCCTTTTTTCTTTCTTCAAGACTTTCGTTAAATTCTTTTTCTTTCTCAGCAATTTTCTTATTGGTTTCAAGAATAATTCTAACGAATTCAACTAAATCATCAATAACAATCCCAACTTTCTTTGGTGCTATTTTTATAATTTTTGCTTTTTCTTCTTTGAATTCACTAATAATCTCACAAGAAATTATAGTATTCTCATCATAAACCCATGAACTAGGTAAACCAATTTCAAGTTCATACCAACCTTCCATAGTATTTCGTGTGATTGATATTAAATAACCATCTATTGGTGATAATTCTGTTTCAATTAGTTTCATTTATTAAAATATGTATGTGAAAAATATCGCAATGGATATCCAAAACAATATTTTTTCAATATTACTTATATTAAATCGAGTGTCTGCTTTTAATTTAAATCTAAGAAAAGTTTTTATGAGTAAGTTTCCAAAAACATAGCACATAAAAACAATAGAAGATATAAATAATAGTTGATATATTTCACTTATTATTGTCATATTTATTCTCCATGAGTCTGACCAGCATGAACTTTACCTTGCGGTTTGTCTTCAACAGGTGCTTGTTGTGGAGCATCAGGTAAATATTGTTCTACAAGTCCAAGCTGTGTATTACTTAATGCAATGTTTTTTAGAAGATATTCCATTTTATCAAGTTTTTCCCTATAATCCATTGTTGGATTTTGTGCTAATTGAATAAATTCAATTTCATCAAAATACTTTATATTTGTAATTTTGTTAATAAGGTCAAGTTTTAAATTCGCCATGATTTGTGTATGTTTTATATTATAATTTTTGTATGCGTAAAAATAGTAATTATAAATACTATATGCAAGGATTTTTAAACAATCTCTAAAATATTTTTCTCATAATTGACAGATTTGTCGTATATGTGATAAATTTCAATGAGAATATTTATAATGTTCTTATTTTTTTGTTTATCTATTTCAAATATATTTCTCCAGAATTTTTCAAAATAATTTAATGAGGTATCTTGATTAGTATTTGCAGTATAAAACTGATGATAATAATATTTAAAGAAATATCTTTTTAATTCTTTATTTCCTGTAAAATCCAGATTTTCTTCTTTAAATTCATCACAAACTTTCTTAAAACACCAATTATAGTGATTACTAATATCTTCATCGCTACTAAGTGTTTCTTTATCAATATAATAATCGAAAATATAATATAGGAGGTTCAGGGCGAAATCTCTATAGACTTCAACCCTATCCTTAACTATTATATATTTTTTCGACTGATACATTTATTTTAATGATTTTAACATTTTAATTAATTCAGGCTGCGGATGGCAATAATTGTCAAATAATTGAATGTTTTTTAATAAGATTGTTTTTTATAAAAATTATCGTTAGAAATTATCACATCCCAATTCTTTGATTTTGTTTTATTTAGTTAATTCTTTAAGCATATTTATAAGTCGTTCATCTGGATAACAATCTGATTTATCCTTTCTGAAACTAACGTGTGACCATATTCCTGATTTTCCTGAAAGTGCTTCTTGTGAAATATCCCACATATCAACATTATAATTAAGTGGTATTTTATATCTTTCATTCCAATAAACCAATAATTTTCTTACCGCTTCAATTTGTTCATTAGTATATTTTTCAAAACCATAATATCCTCTAAATCCATTTTCATAAACCTGAACATTCTTAATTGGTGATACATAAGTATTTGCAACAGTTTTCTTTAAAACTTTATCCCATTTTGCTGGATACCATTGTCTATTGCTACGAACAAGACCACCCCATGCATCGATTTCAATACCAATACTATGCTGATTTAATGATTTATTATTTGATGTCTTTAAACCCAGATGATATGCCCAATATTTACTACCGAAACACTGATAAATCTTACCATCCCAACTAACAATAATAGCAGTACCAACTCTATCAGCCGTTTTTCTCCACCAATTAATATCACCATTTACTCCTTGTCCACTGACTGTATGATGTAAAACCACTTGAGTTTTAGTATAACTTTCTCTTATATATTGGTCTTCTGGGAAGTCAACAGTAATTATTTCATTAAGATTTAATTTACTTAAAATCTTCTGTTCTTTTTCCATTTCTTTTGTTGCAGACGCAACACTTGTCGGTATATTAAATAATTTCATTGTGTGTGTTTTCTTATAAATACTCACAAACAAAAATGAGGTACTAATCTAAAATCAGTACCTCACAAATATAATAAAAATTATGGTGATTAGCTATAATATTTTCTTACTAATGTATTATATTCTTGTTTTGTTACACCTAAAATTTTAGCGACTTTCTTAAGTCTTAAATTATTAAGAATAACTGCACTAAATAAATATAAAACAAGAACACTTAAAATTATTCCATATGGAATAGCAACAGCTCCAATTAGCGCATGTGAGAGATTAAATGCTGTTCCAAAAAATCCAAGAAAAAATAAACTCATTAGAATAATTGTTAGGTTATTTCGAAGAGACATATCTTTCATTTCAGTTTCTTTTGAAAAATATTTATATGCAAATTTAATCCATTTATTTGGAAGATGCTGATTATATGCACCATCAAATTGTTTTTTTGTAATTTTCTTAAAATCAGTCATTACTATCTGTGTTATAATTTAATATTCTTAGTATTAATATAACTTTTAGTGTCATAACCAAGTAAATGTTTCATTTTTTCTTGAGCTTCATTTACTACTGTTTTTTCCTTAACTTCACCCTCATTTATTGATTGCTTTGGATTTTCCATTGCAAATACTTCTTTACCATTAGTGAAGAATTTATGTGAATTCATTGCATTAACAACTGCTTCATTAACAACAACTTTATTATCAACAGTTCTGCTATGGTAACTATTTCCAAGTCCAGTAAAATCAAGTTTGAATAATTTCTTACTTGCTTCTTCATTAATCTCAGAAACTTCATTTAATTTGAAATCAATTAAATGTCTTTTTCCAATTTCATTATGGAAACTACCAGTAACAAACGATTCCTTAAGACTCTTTTCATTACCAATACCCATTCTTTCATTCCAGCCAGTTTGTTCTTTATCAAATTGAACTTTATCTGCTGTTGTGTCTTCAATAGGTTGAGGGTCTTTGTTATACATAGGAGCTTTGCCTTTGAAAGCAATTTGCTTTTGTCTTTGGTCATAAATTTCTTCACCCATATCAGCTTTCATGCGGTCTTCAAAACGTTTATCAGGTTCATTATCAAAAATAGGACTATGTAAACCATTACGATATAAATTAACTTCTTCTTGTTCTTTAGTTGTTAAATTACGTTTTGTAACTTCATCACCATCGTCATTAGTACTGTTGCCAACATTCTTAAGTGCTTCATCACTTTTCATATCACCAGTTTTGATTGCTTTTTTCTCAATATCCTGACCTAATTTTTGTGGGTCATCAACATCGGTTTGTTGGTCTTTCCATTCCAATTCTTTTTCAACATCAAGAACTTGTTTAACACCACTATGTTGTAGGTCTTTCTTGAAGTTCTTAGGATTTTCATCATTAACACGCTTATTGAGTATTTGTGATGTGGTTTTTCTATCTTCACTCATTAGTTTAAGTTTATCTTGATGAATTGAAAATGCTTCCAATTCGTTATTTAATTCTTCTAACAACGTATTGGTTTCATTTAAACCACCTGTTTGTTGTGTACCTACTGGTGTATCGTTGCTTACATCACCAGTTGCTTGTGCCTTGTTAGACATCGATGAACCATTATTTTGTATCATAGTTTGTGTATCTTCTTTAATATTATTTGTTGGGTTAATGTAAAGTCTGTAAACATTATTACCAAGATTATCAATATCATTAATTGATTTAAAACCCAGATTATCTTCTCCATCAATATTACCTAACATAAAATTGGCATTTCCGTATTGTTTAACAACACCATCAACAAAAACATTCAATTTTGCTTGGTCTTCATCAGTTAAACCACTTTCATCTGCATTAATTAATGCAGAAACTGCCCATTCGGGGATATCGAAATCAATTAAATTTTCTTTCATTGTTTCATTTATATTTTCATTTATGTTATATTCTTCTTTCCATCTTGAATAGTCGTAAACCAAATCATGACCAAACATATAAACACCAATATCAATTTTACCATCTGGATATCGAGCATTTACAAATTGCCATTTTGTACCATGCATCTCAAATGGGTCTTCACCATTTCTATCAGATACATACTCAACAGTATCATGTAAACTTAAAAATTCATCAAGTTTTTCTGGCAAACCCTTATGTTTCGTGCTTGCAAAGTCATCAACTTCTGTATCTGTCATTGAATCTGCTGCTCTTTCGATATCACCACTAACCTCATCAGAGTCTAACTCACCGTTCTTATAAGCATTTACCATACCCATAAAACGTTGTTGTGACTTTGATTTAGCTTTTTCATTTAACATATCAAAATCCACACCTTCTTCTGATAATCTATCATTACATGCTTCTTTAACATTTTTAACCAATTCTTCATAGGTCATTCCACCATTCTCATTAATATAATCCCACATAGAATTAGTGTCTGGTAAATCATCCCATCCTAATGGTAATATCTGACCTGCTAATTTAACAGCCAATTTATATAATGCCTCACCAGCAAGATTAGGAATGTCTTCTTTTGTTAACTTTCTACCTAATGCTTTTATTTGTTCAACTGTTGTAATTTTACCAACCCCTTGTTCTTGGAGAGCGATTCCATCTTTAATATTGTGATTAGTATCCAGTTTACCACTCTGAATATCTTTTTTTATGATTTTTTGATTCTGAGAACTCATATTATCAACACTACCATAAATATTACTACCATTACGTGAAATATATGCTGCATCACTCTCTTCATTTAAAACCGCAACATATTTTTCAAAACCCCTTGGGTCTGTGAGATAATTACTTTCTTGGATAATAGTACCACCTTTCCAAATAGGTTTTTTTATTTTTTGACCTTTCTTTTTACCGTTACCCATTAAATCACCTTTTGAGCTAAATGCAGCAGGACCTGCATAACCAACATAACCAGCACCACCACCAGCACTTCCAGCACTAGTTGATTCTTGCATTCCATTAAGAATTTCAAGATTATATCCAATTTCTTCGAGTTCAGTTTTAAGATTCTGATATTCTTCAGGAGTTGCTGGACGACTTTCTTTTGCATAATCTGGATGAACTGCTGAATGTTGTCCTAATTGAGAATATCCAGTAGCGAACTCACCGTTATGTATTTCTTCAGGAAAATAAGCGAAAAGGTCATTGTTTTTTTCGTTAATTAAAAAAATAACTTTTGTTGGTGCTGTATTATTCATATTAATGTTTGTTTCATCTACAGTGCTTTGTTTTGGTAACCCAGATTGTGCCATTTTTTTCTGACCAGCTTTTTTTAATGTATTAATTCCAGACTTATCACGTCTTTTCTTTTCCTTTGGAATTGCCATTTTATATTTTTGTAAATATATTGGACTATTTAATACATAGTCATTAAATAACATATTCATAATGGTTTCATTGTAATGATAACCAAAACGTTGCTCTCCATTCTCAGACATTTCCTCATAAACAGAAGAAAGTTTAGGATCACTAAACACCAATGATTCCATTTTAGGTAAGCTAAAAATTTTCTTCTTTAATGAAAACTCATTTTCATTTAAATTTGAATCAATTTCTTTTAAATGAATATTTGGAGCAGTTGTTATCATAGTTTTTTTATAATCTTTTTCAAATTTCTCAGATTGTGGACTCATTGGGTCTTTCAATGTTGGTTTAAAATTTGCCATAATAATATTATTTATTTAAATAAAATTCATCCAACCATTTATTTTTGGCTGAAATAAAATATGCTCCACTACATTTATGTGAAAAATCAAATCTACTTTTAAAATTCATGGCAGCAGTTTTACAATTTTCATAATTCCAATAACCAATTGGTTTTCTAATCCTAATCATATGTGAACAAATTTCATCAAGCCAACCATTAATATATGCTCTTTTATAAGCACCTTTATATAAATTACAAAATTCACTTCTACTATCACACATTAATGCAACCTCACTACAACGTTCCTTTGTCCAATAATTAGGTAATTTTCTCATAATCAATTATTTTCCATATTAGCGTATGTCCGTCTTCCAAAAATCTCTCTTGGTCCAAAGCACCTTATAAACAGATTCCATAGCATTTTTAATTATAGAAATCAATTCACCTCTAGTTTGACTATTTGATTTACTCATAATTTTCTTAACTTCTTTATCCAGACTATCGTTATAGAATTTATTTATTTCATCCTTAACAATACTTTTAATTTCATTATTATCCATGTTATGTTCATCAGTTGATTATAAATACTTAAATAAAACAAAAAATGTTACAATAAAAAAGCACATATAATTATGTGCTTTCTTAATATATAAACAGTCCACCTCTTAGAATCTATATTATTTCATAAGAAGATATGTACCACCAGCACCAATAATAACACCACCAGCAACAAATCCTACTATTTTACCGTTCTTACTTAACCATTGTTCAATTTTTTGCCAACCATTCGGGTCAACATATTCTTTTTGTAATTCAGGAATAGCGTAACTATTAATATCGTAAGTTTTAAAATATTTGTTTGAATTACTAACACTAAATTCAATTGGATATCCTTTTTTCTTATCATTTTTCCAATGAAATTCAACAAACTGGTCATTCGGCATCGAAAGATTGTTAATTAAAAGTGTTGGTTTTTCCATTGGTTTTGCTGGAAACGCCTTACCAATAGTAATATCATATATTAAAAATTCGGTGCTATCATTAAAATTAATTGATGAATCATTAGGGTTTACAACAACAAAACCCTCAGTAAGTAAAGAATCAATAATTACTTTTGATTTAATAAGTGCTGCTGTAATAACTGAATTTTCTTTATCTATTTTTTTTACTCTAGCAATCAATTCTTTTTGTGATTCAGTTAATACATCGTTTTTCTTTTCAAGATTTCTGATTGTTTCTTGTAGTGTAAGTTTATCTGCAACAACTTCATCATATTGATTTACTGTATATGTGATTGAATCAAGCAATGCATTTGTTAGTTTAACTTCTGTCTCATATTTATTTTTAAATTTACTAACTCTACCTTGTTGGATTTTCCAAAACACAACACTAATTATTATTAATATCAATATCGCCCAGCGATTCTTTTCTAAAAAGAAATTTAATATTTTCATAATTATAATTTTTTATTCTGCTGCTTGTTGTTGGTCTTGTTCTTTATTTTGGTCAAGTTTCATGACTGGTTTTTCCTCGTCATTAATACCATCTTCAGAATTCAATACATTATCTCTCCAAAATCTATAAAATGAATCAAAATATGATTCAATCCTACCAATAATTTCCTGATTCTCAGGATTATCTGGTGAAAAATCTTCAAGATAATTAAATTCAATACCTGATGTATTTTCATCGGGTGTCACTTTATATACAAATTGAATAACTCCATCAATTGTACCACCCCAAAAAACTAAATTATTGTAAACACCTAAATCAATTAATTTAATACTGACATTCATATCATTGAAGAAATTTCTGAATTTTTCTTCTTCCATATTCTGGTCATAAGGAGTTTTTTTATTTTCAATTTCCTGTTCTTCATTAAAATTTGTTCTACCTTCATTAATACTGCGAGTTATTTTTAACATATCACGCATTGAAAGGTCTTTATTTGAAGATACTTCTTGTTCTTTAATATAACTACCAGTACGAACCCTTTTCATTAATTCCCTCATTTGAACAGGACTGGTTTTACTATTAATATCTTTTTTATTATCGTTATTCATGTTTTTTTAATATAAATACTTTAATTCAACATTTCGTTAAATTTTTCAATATTAATTAATGGATTAAGGTCACTACTGTTTTCAATATAATTACTTCTGAAAACAATGCCTCTGTATTTTGAAATGTCTTTATGATAAGTATTAAATTCAATACATTTTTTAGGAATACTGTGTTTTTTACATAATTTCTTACATAGTTGTACTAGATTTTTTATTTGAACCTCTGAAAATTTTTCCCAATACTTATATCCTGCCCATTCTCTTTTAATTACATTATCTGGTTCACAAAATTCATTCAACCAATTAATATAGTTACCATTATTCGTTTGAAATAAACAACCCATGTTTTCCAATACTATTGATATTGATTGTTTATCTCCGATTTTAAATCCAATATAATCACTATGAAATTTAGTGTCATAGTGTTCATAAATATCACCTTCCCTACTAATAGTGTAAGTATTCCACTTTTTAGATTTTCCATATTCCTTATGTTTTAACCTAATTAAGTGAAAATGTTCTTTCCGCAAACTAATACCAATAACAATTTGTGTTTTAACACTTTGATTTTTGTAATGATTATTATCTGTTGTCGGATATGTTTCCTTGTCTATGTGCATCATAATTCATATAAATAACTTCTACTCCACCCTCATCAAGTATTGTTTTTGCTCTCTTGAAGCCCGGTCCCCATTTCTCGTGTTCCCACTCAGGTTCATTATCACAATAAATTCGTTTAATACCTGCATTAACCACAACACCAGCACAATTATTACATGGATACCAATTAAGATACATATCACAACCCATTGTGCTTTTACCCTGTCGTGCAGCATTTATAATGGCATTTTCTTCAGCATGCTTAAACCAAAAATATTTTTCAGGTCTTTCATGTCTAGCTTCCACATCATCATTACAACCTCTTGGCATACCATTGAAGCCAGATGTTACGATTTCTCTATCTTTCACAATTAAAGCACCAACTCGACTTGAACGGTCTTTTGACCATTGTGCTATTTCTAAATCAGCAATTTTCATGAAACGCACATCCCATTTTGATATAACGTAAGGAGAACCATAAACCAAATTACTTTCTCTTTTTGCTTCTTTACCGATTAATTCGCTTTCTTTTTCTTTCATATAATATCTTATCTTCAAGTTTACTTAATTCATCCCAATCAATTTCACTCATAAGTGTTCTAAATGCCAACCATTTTCTTATATTACGTACTGATTCATCGTGATTATTAGTAATCATATAAATAATCGCCTCTTCTATTGTATCAAAAACAGCAACATAGCTCATATCCCAATATTCCAGAGAATACCTTTGGTTTTCAGCATACCTAATTCTACCAGTATTACCATTTTGTTCAACCAATTGTCCAATTGACCTTGGTAGTTCCTTTCCAAAAGCACTAAACGTGCACCATTTTACTTTAGTTTCCATAGAACATCTTTTTTCAGTTTTTCTGCTTGTTCAATTAATGGGATAATATCATCCATAGTTTCAAGCTCTGCAAGTTCATCAACAATTGTTAATGCTTTTTTTATTAAATCAGCTTTTCTTTTATCATCATTCATTATTTCATGTTTTCAAGCACCTGATAATTATCATCATAACTATTAATGGTTTCTAGTGCTTCTGTGAATGTTTTTCCTATATTTCTTCTTTTACCAACAGTAACAAAGATACCTAATCTATCCATGTCATGCAAGAAACCCTCAACAAACTTATTGGAATTCTGGATATTTGCTTTTTCCGTGACAGTAGCTTTCAATTCCATTCCACTCATTACCCTATCACCAATAGTTAAATTTCCATTATTATAGATAAATGTAATTAATGCTTTATATCTATCTTTTTTCTGATACATCTTTTCGAATCTATCTTGGTTAATTAAAAAAAGATTGTATTCGAAAAACTCTCGAAAATATAATCCACCAATAATAATTATTTCATTAAAACAAACAATAATTATAAATAAAAGAGTAGTTTTAGCATCTTCACTCTTATTACTTGATTTTTCAATATCTAAATCACTATTAAGTATGATTATTTCTTTTTGTAATTTAACATCAATCTCCCTAATCTCTTCATCATTTTCCCTTATGAGTTCAGTATTTTTATCAATACTAGTTTGATATTCTTTCCTTGCAGTAATATAATTAAGAGGGGTTTCAGCTAATGTTTGACGTAATTCTTTATTTACTTCTCTAAGTGCTTGATTATCCTCAACATAAACTAATTTCCTTTCATAATATACTGATTCCAATGTATCAATTTCCGATACAACTTCAGTTTTAGCTACCATATTTTTTAATGAACTAGTGGTTGCTAAATTTTTTGAA
>Ga0307379_10009958_pt1 | contig 12648 bp, 23 predicted proteins | sample UN2MG_FD_202237 | JGI IMG/M metagenome (GOLD analysis project Ga0307379, IMG submission 202237) | Soil microbial communities from Risofladan, Vaasa, Finland - UN-2 | ecosystem: Environmental > Terrestrial > Soil > Coastal area > Acid sulfate soil | place: Finland: Risofladan, Vaasa | collected... | reverse complement strand
CGCGGTCGGCGAATCGAATCCAGAAGACCTGCGGCCACGATTGCGCGAGCGCCAGGAGCGGCTTGGCCAGATTGGCGACCGTGTAGCCGGCGGCGGCGAGCGGCTTGCGGCGCCGCAGGCGGTCGGCGAGAAGCCCCGAGGCCAGGCGGCCGAAGCTGGCGACGGTTTCCGCCGCTCCCTCGATAAGTCCGAACACCATCGGCCCGGCTCCCAGCACGCTCACCAGGAACTGCGGCAGGAGCCAATAGCTCATCTCCGTCGCTGTGTCGTTGAAGAAAGCCACCCAGCCGAGCACGCGGACGTTGCGTGGCAAGCCTGGGGATGGATCGTCGGGGGTGGACCCGCGTGTCGGCATGCAAGCGCCCAAAACAAGAATCCCGGCCGGAGGATTTCTCCTCCTGGGCCGGGAAGATGGTATGAGTTTTGGCTCCTTCCGCCAAGCCGAACAGAGAGGAGCTACTTTTGTTCTTCGCCCTCGTCGGGCGGGCCGGCCTTCTCCTTGGCCGCCGCGGCCTCTTCGACCGCTTTGCGTTTCACCTCGGCCTTGCGAGAGCGGATCTCGGCGCGTTTCTGGAGGACCTCGGTGCCCAACAGCTCGAGCACCGCGGTATCGGCGCCGTCGCCCTTCCGCCACCCGGTGCGCACGATACGCGTGTATCCACCGGAGCGTTTGCCAAAGCGCTTGGCGATATCCTCGAAGAGCTTGTTCACCGCCGAGACCCTCTTCCCGTCGGTCACCTTCGTCCCGGGCTGAAAGTAGCTGGCGGCAAGGCGCCGCGCGTGGGCGTCGCCACGCTTGCCGAGGGTGATGATGTGCTCCGCCTCGACGCGCGCCGCTTTGGCCTTGGCCACGGTGGTCTCGATCCGCTCTTCAAGAATCAGCGACGTCACCAGGTTGCGCAGCAGGGCGCGGCGGTGCGAGGTGTTTCTGCTCAGTTTTCTTCCAAAGTTGCGATGACGCATCGAAATTTCCCCGTGACTAAACTTGTTGCTGAGGCGCTTCAGCGCTGGGCATGACCGGGGTGCCCTTCTCGTCGAACTTCATCCCCAGGCTCAGGCCCATGACCGTAAGGATTTCCTTGATCTCGTTCAAGGACTTTCGTCCGAAGTTCTTGGTCTTCAGCATTTCCTGTTCGCTTCTCACCACCAGTTCGCGGATGGTGGAGATGTTGGCGTTCTTCAGACAGTTGTAAGAGCGGACCGAAAGCTCCAGCTCCTCCACGGAACGGTCGAGATTCTCATTGCGGACCGAAGAGGTGCGCTCGGGGGCAATTTCTTCCACGACCGGCTCTTCCTCAAAGTTGATGAAGATGTTCATATGGTCTTTGAGCAGCTTGGCCGCGAGCCCGATGGAATCCTGGGGTGAGATCGCGCCGTTCGTCCAGACGTCCAAGGTCAGCTTGTCGTAATCGGTCATCTGGCCGAGGCGCGCCGCCTCGACCGCGTAGTTCACCTTGCGAATCGGGGAATGCACGGAATCCACCGGGATATAACCAATCGGCAGGTCTTCGTCGAAATTCTTCTCCGCGGAGACGTAGCCGCGGCCGATCTTGATGCGCATTTCGATGTTCAGCGACCCGCCTTCGCTGACCGTAGCCAGGTAGACGTCCTTGTCGAGGATTTCGACGTCCGCGTCTTCCTGAATCAACCGCGAGGTCACCTCCCCGGGCTGGTCCACGGCCAGGTAGAGAGTCTTCGGGCCTTCGGCGCTCATCTTCAGCGGAATCTGCTTGAGGTTCAGGATGATGTCCGTGGCGTCTTCCACCACACCCGGGATCGAGGAGAACTCGTGCAGGACGCCTTCGATGCGCACCGCCGTGATCGCCGCGCCTTCGATAGAGGACAGCAGGACGCGCCGCAGCGCGTTGCCAATCGTCGTGCCAAAGCCGCGCTCAAAGGGCTGGGCACTGAACTGGCCGTACTTGTCGGTCAGCGTATCGAGATTGCACGCCAAGCGCTTGGGTTTTTGAAATCCCTTCCACAGCATATCGTTCATACCTCCCTGGAGTCCGCAACGGCGGACGTCCCCAACCCTTCGACAGGGATGGATTATTTCGAATAAAGCTCGACGATCATCTGTTCCTGCACCGGGAAAGCTATGTCTTCCCGTTTGGGATTCGCAACCATGCGGGCCTTCAGGCCCTCGCGGTCCAGTTCCAGCCAGGGTGGAACCGCCCGCCCTCCGGTCAGGTCGAGCGCCCGCTGAATGGTGGCCATCTTTCGGCTGCGCTCGCGAATGGCCAGTTGGTGACCCGGGCCGACCTGGAAGGAGGGAATATTCACCTTGCGCCCTCCGACCTCGACGTGCCCGTGGCGCACCAATTGGCGGGCCTCGGCGCGCGAGGTGGCGAACCCCAGACGGTAGACCACATTGTCGAGGCGCCGCTCGAGCATCATGAGCAGGTTCTCACCGGTGATGCCCCTCATGGTCACCGCCTTCTCGAAGTAGGACCGAAACTGGTCTTCGAGGACGCCGTAGAGCCGGCGGACTTTCTGCTTCTCGCGCAATTGGAGCCCGTAGCCGACCACCTTGGGCCGGCGGGCCCTGCCGTGCTGGCCGGGGGCGAAGTTTCTCTTCTCAATGGCACACTTGTCCGTCATGCAACGCTGCCCCTTGAGGAAAAGCTTCACCCCTTCCCGGCGGCAGAGCCGACAAACTGCATCACGATACCTTGCCAAACCAACCTCCCTGCGTCGCGTTCTGCGACTTGCTGATCCGAACTCCTATCGATTCGGTGCGGGTCACGCCGCCGGTCCGGAAGCGGCGGCGCGCCTTTCCATTCTTACACCCTTCGGCGCTTGGGCGGGCGGCATCCGTTATGCGGAATGGGGGTCGCGTCCTTGATGGAGCGCACCTCCAGGCCCGCGGTCGCCAGGGCCCGCATCGCCGACTCGCGGCCCGATCCCGGCCCCTTCACGCGCACCTCCACGGTGCGCATGCCGTGGTCGCGCGCCGTGTTGGCGGCGCGCAGCGCCGCCTGCTGGGCTGCAAACGGCGTTCCCTTGCGCGAACCCTTGAAACCCATTGAGCCGGAGCTGGCCCAGCAAATCACCTTCCCGTCCGGGTCGGTAATGGCCACATGCGTGTTGTTGAAGGTCGCTTGGATGTGGACTACCCCGGTGGGGATGACCCGCTTCTCCTTCTTCTTGAACGATTTCTTCTTCCCCGTCTTTGCCGGTGCTTTTGCCATGTCACCTCATCCCGATTTTTCTGACCGTTCCCGCCGCTCCTAGGTCTTCGCCGCGGCGCGTTTCTTGTTGGCGATGGTCCCGCGGCGCGGTCCCTTGCGGGTGCGCGCGTTGGTGTGGGTGCGCTGTCCGCGCACCGGGAGATTGCGCCGGTGCCGCAACCCACGGTAGGACCCGATTTCGATCAGCCGCTTGATATTCATGGAGGCTTCCTTGCGCAGATCGCCTTCCACGCCACCATCTTCCTCGATGATTTGCCGGATCTTGCTGGTCTCGTCCTCGGTCAGGTCCTTGACGAACCTTCCCGTGTCCACGCCCGCGCGGGCCAGGATGGATTGCGACCGTGCCCTGCCGATTCCGTAGATGTAGGTCAATCCGATTTCCACCCGCTTGGTGCGCGGCAAATCAATTCCTGCGATGCGTGCCATAATTTTCCTCCAGCCTCATCCAGTCCGTCGGGGGATCTCAACCGCCCCCGGCCCTTGTCCCGCCGGCGCGGCAGCAGCTTAACCCTGCCGCTGCTTGTGCTTGGGATTTTCGCAAATCACCCGGACGACGCCCCGGCGCTTCACGATCTTACACTTGGCACAAATCTTTCTCACCGATGATCGGACCTTCATGAATTCCTTCTCCGCGGACGCCACCGCCCCCTTGCTGCGACGGGGCATGGTCGTCGACCCCGCTGTCCATCTTTCTACTCCGGTGCTCGTCCTTCCGGCGCCCGTTACTTATAGCGGTAAACGATGCGCCCGCGCGTCAGATCATAAGGGGAGAGCTCCACGGCCACCTTATCGCCCGGGAGAATGCGGATGAAATTCTTTCGCATCTTTCCCGAAATGTGCGCCAAGACTCGGTGTTTATTATCCAGCTCAACCCGAAACATCGCGTTCGGCAAAGGCTCGATCACCGTAGCCAGTACTTCTATCGCATCTTCCTTGCTCATAAGTTTGCCTTGCAAGACTCCTGTCCGCCCGGGCGTCCCAACGAGGAGCAGCCGGCAGATTATAATCGCGTCAATACATCCGGCCCGTTTCCCGTGACCGCAACCATGTGCTCGAAATGCGCCGAATACTCGCCGTCGACCGTCACCGCCGTCCATTGGTCGTCCAGGATCCGAGTGGCCGGCAGCCCGGCGTTGACCATGGGTTCGATGGCGAGGACCATTCCTTCCTTCAGCACCGGCCCGCGTCCGGGTGGCCCAAAATTCGGAATCTGCGGATCCTCATGAAGCTCGCGGCCGATCCCATGGCCCACGAACTCGCGCACAACCGAGAAGCCGTGACCTTCCACGTGTTCCTGCACGGCGGCCGAAACATCACTGAGGCGATTTCCCGGACGAGCCTTATCAATCGCCCGCTCGAGCGCCTCCTCGGTGACCCGCAGGAGTTTCTTGGCGCTCTCAGAAATCTCCCCCACCGGAATGGTGATGGCCGAGTCGCCATAGAAACCGTCGACGACCACGCCCAAATCCACGCTCAAAACGTCACCTTCCTTCAGACGCCGGTCCGAGGGGATGCCGTGAATAATCTGCTCGTTGACCGACGTACAAAGGCAGCAGGGATATCCCCGATACCCCTTGAACGCCGGGCGGGCTCCAAGATTGGCCAGCCGCTTCTCCGCGTACTTCTCGAGCTCGAGGGTGCTGACTCCCGGCCGTGCCCGCTCGCTGATCTCTCCCAGAAGTTCCCTCACCAGCCGCCCGCTGCGGCGCATCTTCTCGATTTCCGCCGGAGACTTGCAGATGATCATGCACCCTTCAAAAACTTGCAGAGCCCTTCGGCGATGACTTCCGGTTCTTTGTCGCCTTCCACATCGTGCAACAGATTCTTCTGCCGGTAGTAGTCAATCAGCGGGCTCGTCTGCTTTTCGTAGGCGACCAGCCGCTGGCGAATGGTTTCTTCATTGTCGTCCGCCCGCTGCGTCAGCTTGCCGCCGTCCTTGTCACAAACCCCCTCCTGCTTGGGAGGGTTGAAATAGACATTGTAAATCTCACCGCAAACCGCGCAGGTGTGACGGCCCGTCAGCCGCTTCATCAGGAGATCCTGGTCGACCTTGATATTCAGAACCAGGGGATTGCCGCGCCCTTTGGTCTCCAGCATGCGGTCCACAAATTCGGCCTGGGCGATGGTGCGCGGAAATCCGTCGAGGATGAAACCCTTCGCGCAATCCGGCTCGCTGATGCGCTCTTCGACGATGCCGCAAACCACCTCGTCGGGAACCAGCTCGCCCGCCTCCATCTTGGCCTTCGCCGCCATCCCCAAGGCCGTCTGTTTCTTGACGGCCTCGCGGAGCATGTCGCCGGTCGAAATCTGCGGGATGGCGAACTGATTCGATACTTCCCGCGCCTGCGTTCCCTTGCCTGCACCCGGGGCCCCGAGAAAGATCAGAGCTTGTGCCTGCATCGTTCCTCCCGTTTCCACCCGTCAGGACGCCGCCCGGCGCCCGCGGATGCGGCCCTTCCGCATGAAACCTTCGTAGTGCCTCATGATCAATTGCGCGTTCACCTGCTGGACGAAATCCATGGCCACGCCGACCACGATCAACAGCGAAGTCCCGCCGAAATAGAAATTGATGTTGAGGCCGTTGAGGAACCACGACGGCAAATGGGCGTCAAACCACGCGCCTCCCAGCCATACCGGCAGGTGATGGACGCGTACGCCCGCCAGCATGGCCTCCGGAATAAAAGCAATCAGCGCCAGATAGACGCCGCCCACCCAGGTGATTTTGGTGAGGACGTCGTCCAGGTGGTCCGCAGTCCGTTTGCCGGGACGAATACCGGGAATGAATCCGCCCTGTTTGCGGACATTGTCCGCGACTTCGTCAGGGTTATAGACAATCGAGAGATAGAAGTGCGCGAAGAACAGGATCATGATCACGTAGCTCAGCACGTAGAGGGGCTCGCCCCAGGCAAAGTGCCTCAGAAACCAGCTTATCAAGGTGTTGTCCTTCAGACTCCCGAAGAGCCCGATCGTCTGCGGGAAGGTCAGAATGGACACGGCGAAGATGATGGGCATCACGCCGCCGCTGTTCACCTTCAACGGCAGGTGGGTTGAGACGCCACCCATGACTTTGCGGCCCACGATCCGCTTGGCGTACTGAATCGGGATGCGCCGTTCTCCGCGCTCCACCAGAACAATAAAGGCCATGATGGCCACCATAAAGACCAGCAGGACCACCAGGACGGGGAAACTCCACACCCGGGTGACAAAGACCTTTTCCCAGAGGTCCGCGATGGCCCGCGGCAGGCCGACGACGATGCCGGCAAAAATCAGGAGCGACATGCCGTTCCCGATGCCCCGCGCCGTGATCTGCTCTCCCAGCCACATCACGAAGACGGCGCCCGAGGTGAGCGTTAGCACGGTCATGAGGATGAACGTCGCGCCGGGGTTCGTGACCAGGGGAACCCCCACCATGGTCTGCCGCTGCAAAGCCGCCGCAATTGCAAACGCCTGGAAAGCGCTGATGGCGACCGTCAGGTAGCGCGTGTATTGGGTGATCTTGCGCCGGCCCAGCTCCCCTTCTTTCTTCAGCTTCTCGAGCTGGGGCAGGACGACGGTCAGGAGCTGGAGAATAATCGACGCCGTGATGTAGGGCATGATGCCCAGCGCGAGCACGGTCAGGCGTCGCAGGCTGCCGCCGGAAAACATCGCCAGCAAGCCGAACAGGGAGCCCGCCATCTGGTCGAAAAACTGCTCGAAAACCTCGGCGTTGATGCCCGGGGTGGGAACGAACGAGCCGAGCCGGTATACGGCGAGCATCAGGAGCGTGAAGAGAAGCCGCTTCCGCAGATCCGGAACTTCCAGGATGCTCTTGATCTGCTCCATCATGCGGAAATAACCTCAGCCGTACCGCCCGCCTTCTTGATCTTCTCCAGCGCCGACTTCGAGAAATGGTGAGCAGAGATCTTGAGCGGCGCCTTCAAATCTCCATCGCCCAGAATTCTCAGACCGTCTCCGAGCCTTTTCACCAGGCCGCGGCGCGTCAGGAGCTCCGGGGTAATCGTTTCGGCCGCCTTGAAATCCTTCAAGTCGCTCAGGTTGACCACCGCGAAACGCTTCTTGAAGATATTGGTGAAGCCCCGCTTGGGCAGGCGGCGATGCAGAGGCATCTGCCCGCCCTCGAATCCCGGCCGCATTCGCGAACCCGCCCGCGAGCGCTGCCCTTTGGAGCCGCGCGTGGCGGTCTTTCCGTGGCCCGAACCCATTCCGAACCCGATACGCTTCCGGCGCTTGGTGGCGCCCCGGGGAGGACGAAGTGTTCCGACACGAATGGCCATGTTCTGGTTACCTATTTCTTGCTCGATTTGGCTGACTTGCCGCTCTTCGCCGCCGGCTTGGCCTTCTTCTTCTCCTTGCCTTTGGCGGCTTTCTTCTTCGCTTCCACGGCGGGCTTTGCCGCCTTCTTCGCCTTGGCGGCTTTGGCGGGAGCAGCAGCCTTTTCCTTCTTCTCCTTCTTCTCCTTCTTTTCCTTCACCTCTTGCGCAGAAACCTTCGGGGCTTCCGGCTCCCCGGCGACAGCTTCCACTTCCTCCTTAGCGGCAAGCCGGGTGGGTTTCGCCGGCTTCGCCTCAGGGGGAAACAGCGTGTACTCCGGGATTGAGAACCGGAGCGGGTCAACCGGCGGCTCCACGACTTGCACGAGATGCGGAATCCTGGCCACCAGGCCGCGGATCTGCGGAGTATCGGGCCGCTCCACCACTTGATTCAGGCGGAGCAATCCCAGGCTGCGAACCATTTCCTTCTGCCGGTAGGAGAAGGCAATGGCGCTGCGCACCCACTTGATGCGAATTGTTCTTTGCGTTTTGTCCGTCACAGTCGTGATGATCCTCTAGATTTCTTCCGGTGATTTTCCCCGGGCCGCCGCCACTTCCTCGGCGTTGCGTAGTTTGTAGAGCCCATCGAGCGTAGCCTTAACCACGTTGTGAGGGTTGGTGGTGCCCAGGGACTTGGTGAGGACGTTCTGAATCCCCGCCGCCTCCACCACGGCTCGCACCGCACCGCCCGCAATCACTCCCGTGCCCTCCGGAGCAGGCTTCAGGAGGACCTTCCCCGCCCCGAAGCGTCCCAGGACCGCGTGCGGGATCGAGGTCGCCGTAATATTCACCTTCACCAGGGATTTCTTGGCGGCTTCAATCCCTTTGCGAATGGCCATGGGGACTTCGCGCGCCTTTCCGGCCCCGTACCCGACGTGCCCGCCGCGGTCACCCACCACCACCAGCGCGGAGAAGCTCAGATTCTTGCCGCCCTTCACCACTTTGGTCACGCGGTTTATGGAAACCACCTGGTCCTTCAACTGCAGCGTATTAGGATCAATCCGAATCGCCAACTCAATGCTCCCTTGCGGTTCTTTCTAGAATTTCATTCCGCCTTCGCGCGCCGCATCGGCCAGAGCCTTGACCCGGCCGTGATAAGTGTATCCCCCGCGATCGAACACCACGCGGGTGATGCCCGCCGCCAGGGCGCGGGCGGCGAGCGCTTTGCCGACTTGTTTGGCGGCGGCAATATTGCCCCCGCTCTTCAGGAACTTACGAATTTCCTTGTCTCGCGTCGAGGCCGACACCAAGGTGCTCCCCCGGTCATCGTCAACGACCTGGGCGTAGATGTGGTTCAATGATTTGAAAACGTTCAAGCGCGGCGCCTGCTCACGGCCGCGGATCCGCGACCGGATTCGAACGTGAATTCTCTGCCGCGCTGCGTTTCTTGCAACCTGCGTTAGCATGATGTCACTCGCGCTTACCGCTTTTCCTCACGGTTTACTTGGCGCCGGCGGCGGCCACTGCCTTGCCGACTTTCTTCTTCAAACGCTCACCCGTATAACGAATCCCCTTGTTCTTGTACGGGTCCGGGGGACGAAGGGCACGAATGTCGGCGGCCACCTGGCCCACCCGGTGCTTGTCCGCGCCGGAAATCACGATGTGCGTCTGCTTGTCGACGCTGATCTTCAATCCCTCGGGTATCGGAAATTCGATGGGATGCGAGTAACCCAGGGCAAAGACCACAGTCTGGCCCTTGACCTCAGCCCGATAGCCGATCCCCACGATATCGAGGTGCCTTTCGAAACCTTTGGAGACACCTAGTACCGCGTTCGCCAGCAGGCTCCGGACGAGCCCATGCAGGGCGGCCTGCTCATCGTTCTCGCGACGCAGCGAAAGATGCCCGTCTTGCTTCTCCAACTGAATGCCCCGGGGTAGCGGGACTTTCAGAGAGCCCTTCGGGCCCTTGACCGTGATCGCAGAAGCTTCCGGGACCACGGTGACGTCTTTCGGCACCTCAATGATCTTTCTTCCAATTCGCGACATAGGCTTGCGTCCACTGTCCGAACTCGCTTTCTCCCCCCCAGCTTCAGGGCCGAAGTAAGGAGAACGGTCCGGATTACGATACGTTGCAGAGCAACTCGCCTCCCACACCGGTCTTGCGAGCCGCCTTGCCGGTCATCAGGCCGCGCGGCGTGGTGAGGATGTTGATCCCCAGACCTCCCAGAACCCTGGGGACCTCTCGGGCGCCAATGTAAACCCGCCGTCCGGGTTTCGAGACCCGTTCCAGACTGCTGATGACGCTTGTGCCGTCCGGTCCATACCGCAGGAAGACCCTCAGGACCTTCTTTTTGCCTTCCTCGGCGAGCTTGTAGTTGCTGATATACCCTTCCTGCTTCAGAATCCGGGCAATCTCCACCCGCATCTTGGATGCCGGCATATCAACACGCTGATGCCGCGCCCCGATGCCGTTCCGAATCCGGGTCAGCAGGTCGGCGATAGGATCGCTGATGACTGACATAAGACTCCCAATGACGAAAATACTTCCGGTTCCCGTCTACCAGCTTGACTTGGTGACGCCCGGGATATCCCCTTTCAACGCCAGCTGGCGGAAACAGAGCCGGCACATCTGAAACTTGCGAAGATAGCCGCGCGGCCGGCCGCAAATCCGGCAGCGGTTTCTGTGACGGATCTTATACTTGGGTTTCTTCAGCAGCTTGGCCATTTGCGAAGTACGCGCCACAGGTTACCCTCCCGCCTTCTCGTCGGTCTGCTCGCCCGTCTGACGGCGTTGCACGTCGGGCCGGAACGGCATCCCCAGATGCCGCAACAGGGCCAAGGCGTCAGCGTCCGTACGAGCGTCGGTAACAATCGAAATATTCATCCCCTTGATTTTTTCCACCTTGGAGTAATCGATTTCCGGAAACACCAGCTCGTCGCGCAGCCCCAGCGTGTAGCTACCGCGGCCGTCAAACGATCGCGTGGAGAGCCCCCGGAAGTCCCTCACCCGGGGGAGCGCAACGTTCATCAGCCGGTCGATGAACTCGTACATCCGGTCGCCGCGCAGCGTAACCATCACCCCAATGGGCATGTTCTTGCGGAGTTTGAAGTTGGCGATCGATTTCCGCGCCCGCGTGATGACGGGCTTCTGGCCGCAGATCTGGCCCAGCTCCTGCGCCGCCGCATCCAGCAACTTGGCGTTCTGGATGGCCTCGCCCAGGCCCATATTCACCACGATCTTCCGCAGGCGAGGAATGGCCATGGGATTCTCACGCCCCAGTTCCTTCATCAAGGCCGGGACGACTTCATTTCGATATCTCTCTTTCAATCGCGGCATCATAATCGCCGGGATGCCTCCCGTTCTAGATCTCCAGAACCTTCTGGCATTTGTGGCAAACGCGCACGGTGATGACCTTCTGGCCTTCCGCCTTCTTGCGGTGCTGGATACGAGTGGGGCCGCAATCGCTGCATACCAGCGCCACGTTGGAAACGTGGATGGGCCCTTCCTTCTCCAGGATCCCGCCCCGGATCTGCTTGGCCGGGTTGGGACGCGTGTGACGCTTCACCATGTTGACGTGCTCGACGTACACCACCCTCCGGCGGGGCTCCACCTCGAGCACGCGGCCGACTTTACCCTTGTCGCGTCCGGCCATCACCTGGACCTGATCGTTTTTCCGAATATCCAGAACCAATCCCATCACAAAACCTCGGGTGCCAGTGAAACAATCTTCAAGAACTTCTTCTCGCGAAGCTCGCGGGCAACGGGCCCAAAAACGCGCGTACCCACGGGCTCTCCCGCCTCATTGATCAAGACCGCGGCGTTCTCGTCAAAGCGGATATAGCTCCCGTCGCGCCGGCGCTGCTCCTTGCGCATGCGGACGATGACCGCTTTGACCACGTTGCCTTTGGGAATGGGGCTGTCCGGAGCCGCTTCCTTCACCGACGCCGTGACCACATCGCCGAGTCCCGCCCGCGGTCCCACATCGCCGCCCACCGGCAGAATACAGGCGAGCTTCCGCGCGCCGGAGTTGTCCGCCACCTGAAGAATCGTCCGCATCCCGATCATTCGGCACCTTCCGGCAATTCGGCGACCTGGGCGCCGCGGGTGATAATTTTCAGGATACGCCAGCGCTTCTGAAGGCTCAGGGGCCGGGTCTCCTGGATTCGAACCACATCACCCACGCGGCATTCGTTCTTCTCGTCGTGGGCCAGAAACTTCTTCGAACGCCGGACCACTTTCACGTAGAGCGGGTGGCTGAACTGCCGGTCCACAGTCACGGTCACCGTTTTCTGCATCTTGCAGGCGGTGACGATCCCCACTTTTTCCTTTCGCCTCGTCTTCATACGCCTTTCGCGCGGGCCGTTCCGTGATTACCCGCGGCTCCTCAGGATTTTCCGGCCTTCGTCGATTTGACTTGCTTCTCTCGCAGGACCGTCTTCACCCGAGCCAAGTTCCTACGCAGGACCCGCAGGTTGTTCAAAACATCGGACTGCCCGCTCGCAAACTGAAATTTCAGCCGAAAGAGTTGATCGGAAAACTCCCGATCCTTCCCCTTTAGCTCATCATCGGTCCATTCTCGTATCTTTTCCGCCTTCAATTTTTTCTCGATCTTCATCTCGTCGTCCCCACTGCCTCCCTTACATGCTGGTCGAGCGAGCCACGAACTGCGTCCGGAGGGGGAGCTTGTGCCCGGCCAGACGCATGGCTTCGCGCGCTTCCGCTTCCGCCACGCCTTCCATCTCGAACAGAATGCGTCCGGGCTTGACCACCGCAACCCAGAACTCCGGCGCACCTTTGCCTTTGCCCATGCGTGTTTCCGCCGGCTTCTTGGTCACCGGCTTGTCGGGAAAAATCCGGATCCACAATTTCCCCCCGCGTTTGATGAAGCGCATGATGGCGACGCGGCTCGCCTCGATTTGCCGGTCCGTAATCCAGCCTGGGGAAAGCACCTTCAACCCGAAGTCTCCAAACGAGAGGCTGGAGCCGCGCCAGGCTTTGCCACGCCGTCGGCCTCGCTGCTGTTTCCGAAATTTCACTTTGCTGGGCAACAACATCGTCGCTATTCACTCCCTGCGTCGTGCGGAGCTCTCCTCCCGCTCAGGCCGCCGGCGCCACCACCGGCTCTTCGACTTTTTCGGGCCGCCGCTTCTGCTCCAGGATTTCGCCATTGTAGATCCAGCACTTCACTCCGATGACCCCATAAGTG
>Ga0307379_10009957_pt1 | contig 12648 bp, 22 predicted proteins | sample UN2MG_FD_202237 | JGI IMG/M metagenome (GOLD analysis project Ga0307379, IMG submission 202237) | Soil microbial communities from Risofladan, Vaasa, Finland - UN-2 | ecosystem: Environmental > Terrestrial > Soil > Coastal area > Acid sulfate soil | place: Finland: Risofladan, Vaasa | collected... | reverse complement strand
CAAACTGTTTAGTCTCCCTGTATCTCTTTTGCGACTTCCTCTGTTGGAGGCTCCTGAGCCTTTGCTAATCGCCATACCTCACCGAAGCAGTTAGGACAGAGCATTACCGGCCTCAAATAGCGTGGCTCTATTACATTGTGGCAGCCCTCACAGGCATATTGCGCCGGTGGCCGGGGCTCACTAGCAGTTGGCGCCGGTGGCGCGGTCCTGATTATCTCAAGCTCCTTTAATACAGCGTCAACTTGCTCATGTAGCTCTTGAACGGTGAACCGCCACACCTGATGTTTAGCGATTACCTCCTCTTGCTGGATGGGATACGGTAAGCGGCTTAACTCAAAAGCATGACCAATACCAATAACCCCCTGGTCTAAAGCTCCCAGAACCACCGGGCTTGCCTCAGAGATCCGGATCAACTTTTCGATATAATTCCGGGTAAGGCCAGTTTTTTCCTTGATTTGGTCGGAGTCCAGGTTATATTCCTGGTAAAGAGTTTTGATCACCATGACCATCTCACTCACCGGTGTTTTGCCGCGAAGATGATCAAGGAATATGTTTTTAGTGAGGACATCTATCATGTCCCCCGGGATCACTACTACGTCAACAGTAGGCTCCCCGGCAGCGATAGCCTCATCGATACGATGCCGCCCATCGCAAAGAACCAACTCCCCTTCGACTTCGTAGCAGATAATAGGGGCGATCTGGCCGACTGCTTTTATAGAGTCCTTAAATTGCTGGTAGAGCTCCTCATCAAACTGAGCCGTTACCCTTAACTCTGGTATCTTGATAGTGTGTGGGTCAATCTTGCGTAGTTTCATAAACTCCTCCTTTAATTATTCCTTTGTCTCGCCTGGCAGTAAATCGTCCGGATGGAAGGATTGAGTAGTGCGCTTATCCTGCAGGACTTTCAAGGCTTCGATGCCTAGCTTGACTGCCTCACGCCTTTCCCGAGGATTTTGTTGGCATTTGGAAGTAAATATATCTCCTAAAACTTCGATGGCTTTTTCTATTGTCATTTCGCCTCCCTGTAATCCTTCCATGCCTTGTTAATTTCCTTCCGAAAGACTACCCGTGCCTTATCTACTGCCTTATCAAAATTATCCCATGCTTTGTCTATTGCCTCCCGGCGCACTTTAAGCCTCTGCTTTTCCTCGTCACCCTCCCGGATTTGATCAATACTTTGTACGCTCATGCCCCCTCCTCTATTTATGCCGCTTACGCATTTTATATATCGCTAGGCAACCGAGAGGGATACCTACAAGCCAGAGCCCATTAAAAAGGCATACTATACCAAGCCCAAGTAGAAACCACCACTTTTTCATTTTACCTCTACGTCTGTACCAAGTGGCCGTATTTGCCCTTGGTATATTTAGCCGGGTCTATGGGCTCAAACTTTTTCCGGTACTTCTTTTGCCGGTCATACTCAGATTGATAAAATTCCCAGTTGGTAATGTAAATACCGTGGTCATTCTCACTAATTCTCGTTTCGTCTTTGCATTTAACTAAAGTGCTCTCCAGTAGGTCCTCGCTGATATGTAGCTCATGGGCTATATACGAATGAGGAAATGGTCTTTTGTCTTTATCAGCAATTAAGCCATCCATACCACATAACCCGGCAAGGCAAAGAAGCTCATCCCATACTGACCGCTCTGCCGGGGTAAGCTGGTAAGCAACGCTGCCGTGAAGTCTCTCGTAGCAGTAGAGTTTTATCCAGGTTCGCCTTTGTGATCTTGGCATTATCTTATCCCTCCCGATAAGTTACAACCAAAGTTACAAAATAAAATCCCCCCTTAACAACCCCCCTAGAGGAAGAAGTAGAAGAAGAATAGAGAATAGAAGGAGAATAGGTAGGTAACAAACAAAGTTACAAAATAATACAACAAAGGTTACAACCAAAGTTACAGGATACCGATGTTCTAACTCTTGGATCTCCCTTATCAACTGCTTTACCCTGGGATAAAATGTCCAGGCTGGTAGGTTATAACAACACGTCTCTTGGTTGGAGTATCTTGAGTGCATCACGTACTTAACCAATTTCCTTTTGAGGTAGGTTAATCGTGCCTCTCGCTCAGTAGCTAAGGTTTTCATTTAATCCTCTGTCTCGCCTGGTAGTTGAGCACCTACCTTAAATTGATGCCATCGACGATATGCCTCTATATTTTTCAAGGCTTCGACGCCGAGGCAACAAGCGTTGAAAAAATCGGGATCTTCCTTTACAGTACACCCTTTGAAGTGGAGAGTAATGATTTCGATGGCTTTATCTATGGTTAGCATAGTTACCTCTTTTTACTCCTCTGTCTCGCCTGGTAAATCAGTGGTAGCGGTATCGGTCTCGTATCGATTTGAGTTTGATTTTGAGATTTCACTCGTGATACCTTGCCATAAGTCCTCCCAGTGTTGGTCGACATCAGTTAATTCACCTTGTTTAACTGGTTCGTTGTAAGGATTAAATAGCATTTCTATTGTAATCATAGTATCCTCCTTTTACTTTTCCTTGGGTAGTTGGCCACCGAGGTTTTTCAGCATTTTACGCATCTGCTCGTTAAGTCGGAGCAGCCTCCAGACGGCATTGGAGAAGGTCTCACGTTTGATCCGGATCTCATCCAGTTCGTCGTAAACCTCGAGGTCCAGCCTGATTAGTTTTGATTTTTGGCTCATCTCGTAAACAGTGTAAACCAGCAGGCAATTCTTGTCAATACCCCCTCAAAGCTGAGGGTAAAAAAAAGTGTAAATTTTCCCGGCGATTGCCAATTTGAAGCTAGCATTTATGGTCATAAAGTTATGTCAGATACAAACAGGCCCTGTAGTGCGATTTTAGGGGGGTAAAAAGGGTTTTGGGGCATCTATGTATGGGCGGGTAGTTTTCTCGGCACTATTTAAGGACTCTAGCTCTCAAAATTTCAGGATTTAGCGGTCTTCCTCCTCCTCATCCTCATCCACGAAATCCTCATCAGGGGGTTGGTGTATCATTCAGGCTTTATGCCTCCACTCAGCAATCTGAGTGTTATAGTTGCTCCTGGCCACCTCAAGGGTTGCTTCTGCCCGGTGCAGGGTTATCCGGAGCTCATCTCGTTTAGCCGTGGCCGCAGCGGGCAAGACATCCTCGCTGATCAGCTTTTTCTCCTCCTCTTTGATAGCAGCCTGTAAAACCTCGATGTCCCTGGTGAGCTTGACCACCTCAGCGGCAGCCTGTTTGAGTTTCTCCGGCCCGGGCTGTACCTCCAGGCCGACAGCCTTGCGGTACTTGTCTGTCATATCCTTAAACTCCATATAAGTCTCAGGGCTCCCAGTCAGCACCGCGACATTGGTAATCAGTAAGTAGTCAGCCTGGTCAAAAGTGTAGTCCAGGTCCATAATGAGGTCAAGTCCCTGCTCGTAGGTTATCACCCCCATTTTTACGCCTTTGTATATCTCGGTCTTGGTAAGCTCCTTTCCCTCAGCCGTCGAGGTAGGCTCGACTGACTTAACCTTGGTTTGTATAAGCTCATCTGCTGCGTCAGCACCCATGCCATCCCCTATAAGCCTGCTTCTTACCTCCTCAAGAGTAATCCAGCCGTTTTTCCACCGGGCTAACAGGTCGGGGAGATCGACATATATCTTGGTCCACAGAACGTAATCGTCTAGGTCCTTGCCGTGATAGCCCTGAGCGGTATAAATCTCTCTGAGCCTTTTTTCGTCTATGGTTTTCATGTCAAAGAAGCGCCGGACATCAACCCTGGTTGGTACTGCCCAGGAGATATTGATGAGCTTGTCTCTCCAGAATGGGGGAATCTCTACCAGGCGGAACCAATCCCAGACATCAGCCTCGGTCATTTGCCCTCTGCGGACCATCTCTACCACCTGATTCCAGGAGGCGTGCTCCCAGTGAGCCCTCCAGTAGTTAAGGGCTTGCTCTTTAGTGACGCCGATCTTCTCAAACAGGGTCAGGTCAAGGCCGGCAAACTCATCATCCAGGCCGTACTTAGCGATCATAGCCGGCTCAAAAACTTCCTTGGCTTGCCAATTAACAAGGTCCTGGGCTGAGGGCATAAACTGGGTAATAAACTTGAGAGCCTCGATCCTTTCGTCATTCCAACCCAGGTCCCTTAAGTCGTCAAAGTACTTTTCATAGGCCGCAGGGTCTTTGCGCCAGGCGGTGATGACAGATATAGGGTCAAGGCGGAAGGACTGCATGGCGCGCTCTTGTATATACTCCCAATTACGGCCTAGCGGCCGACCCAGTCCCATGACCGCTGACATGGTTCCTAGAGTGCTCATAATCCATCCATGGAGTATCTGGGAAGGCTCATCGGAAGCCAGAGACTTGTCTATTATTGGCCGTAGTCCTGGTGGTACATCCGGGTCGTCTCTAAGCTGTGAGATAGACTTTTTCATTATCTCCATCATCGGCTTCATGAGAAGCATAGAGACCAGGCCGTCTATCCAGCTTTTGAATCTTTCCCCAGGTGTCATGTCACTCCTCCGGTCCTAAAAACCAGTCTGTAAATTTATCCCATAGCCAGTCCAGGGGATCGTTAAAGAAGTCATTAAGCTCATTATAAAACATATTCCAGAAGTTAACTATACCAGCCAGGCCGGGTAGGGTGTTTATAAATTGACGTACTATAGCATCCCAGTATGTCTCACCAGGTAAGGGCAGCACACCTAATAACTCACAAATCTTATCCCATATCATTTCCCAGGTAGGCAATATAGGAGCAACGAGCCCTAGAACACTGGCTTCAATCTTATTCCATAACGCTTGCCACCAGGTCTCCCCCGGAGCTACAGCAATACCTAACAAGCTAAAGACATGAGCGATTATATCCTCCCAGGTAGGAATCACGGGTATCGTTATCTCCGGCAGATGTGCCTCGATAACACGCCACAAAGCATCCCAGTATGACTCGCCGGTGTACACTGTAATACCAAGTTTGCTAAATACCCAGTTGATCACCTCACTAGCGTCGGGGATAGGCGGTATTTCTATCTCTGGCAAAGCAGCCACAATCTTAGCCAATAACGCAGCCCACCATGTTTGCCCCGGGCTACGGGTAACACCTAACAGACTCATGACATGGTCCAGTATGTCAGCCCAGGTAGGGATCTCGGGTATTACTACCTCCGGCAAGCGCGCTTCGATCTTGGCCCACAGTGCATCCCAGTACGATTGCCCTGAAGCTACAGTAATACCAAAGGCGCTCAGGATATAATTGATTACATCGGTAGGTGAGGGAATGTAGGGTATTGATTTAACCGGCAGCCAGTCATAGATCTTAGCCCACAGAGCATCCCAGAATGTTTGCCCCGGAGCCGCGGTAATATCAAGCTGGCTCAAAACCCAAGCTATTACGTCAGCAGGGCCAGGTATAGTAGGCAGCTCCTTAACCGGTAAAGCATCATAGATCTTAGCCCATAAAGCATCCCAGAATGTTTGCTCAGGCTGTACAAAAATATCGAGTTTATCCAAAACCCAAGCTATTACATCGCCCGGGCCCGGGATAGAAGGTAGCTCTTTAACCGGGAGGTTATCGTATATCTTGCCCCAGAGCGCATCCCATAAGGAGCCATCAGCAGCACAAAAGATACCAAAGTAGCTCAGTATTTCCCTGGTCAGCGCGTGCCAGAAGGCTTCGCCCGGCTCGACGTATAAGCCTAAAATGTCCTCAGCGGTTCTGCTTAGAGCCTGATCAGCTCTATCGATGGCCTCGAGTGCATAATTCCAGGCATAAAAGGCGGCGGCATTTGCCGCGTCTACTAACCCTTTAAGCGTATAGAGAGCATAGTTCCAGAGGTCGTCAATCTGCCCCCATAGAGAGCCCAGGTCATCTATAACATCGCCGCTCCATTGGTAGGCTTTATAACACTGATAGCCAACTTCATAGAAGAAGGCAGCTATGTCCCAGGACACCTCAGCTACCCACGGGAACGGGTCAGGCCACCAGCGCAGCTCGCCGTAGATATCGTGGAAGACGTCTGCTATATCGTCAAAGGCGTCTCTAAGGTAAAGGAAAAACTGCATAATAGTTCCCTGTTAAACCTTATAGAGCTTTGATTGCTTCTATCTTCTGCGCTTGTTCTGTCAGTAGCTTATCAACTTTAGGCTTAGTAAAGTCTGCTTCCTTTACCTCAAGCGTAAACCTGATATTTGACTTGGAGTAGGCACTCACGCGGTATATCTTCTCTGGCCTACCCTCCCGAGTTACCATAGTGCGCTCGACAATATCCACGTCATGATAGATTTCTGCCATTGTTTCCTCCCTCCTTATTTATTCCTATCTGCAATACCAGTAGTAAATAAGTATGTAGCTGCGATCGTGAGAATAGATTTCACCTCTCCGTCGATACCAGTGAAAAGCAGATAACAGCAGCTAACTACTAAGATAAGTGCAGTTACTTTGTCAGGTGTCCACTTTTTCATAGCACCTCCTTAATAATCCAGCCAAATAGCAATATAACGCAGAGCAGGGCGATAAAACCAGCGGCTCTGCCAGCTAAATAGTAATGTTCCTCTCCCTTTACGGGAGGGGGTGACTGATTAAAAGGTATATACCTGGCTTCCCAGGGGCATAGCACCTCAAAAAAGCCTATCACGAAGGCGTGCAGCTCATCTGAAGTAATCATGCTATCTTACCTATTGCCATCCAGGTAATAGCTTCACCAATCTGTACAGCATTATCACTTCCTTGCTCATGCCAGGCATATAGCTCAACAAACTCATCTGTATTAAGATGGACTATGTCTGTAACACTAACCAGTATAGTGGCTGCTGCGGCGGCAAATTGTATGGTTAAACTATGTTGTGCTCCATTCTTCCATATTTCAGCAGCGTATCGCTTGCCATCAACAGCCGTGCCAAATTTGATAATACCAGTACACACATAATAGCCAGGCTGTTTGGCTACAAACCTATAATTAGTGGTGCTATCAAACTCACTCTGGACATCATAACTTTCCGCATTTAACTGTATCTTGGTATCCGTACCAGTGTGAACTGTTTGAGTTGATGTAGCCCGATATGCCCTGGCGACTGATTGCTTCGCCAGATTTAGAATACCATCGTCATTAAGCAGAAATGCCTCTACGCCCGCAACATCCATGCGGATTTTGTCTTCATCGGCGGCCTCCTCAACATCAACCTTGGTATCACCATCGGCGTCACGTAATTCTCCAAATTGGTCAGCACGTGATGTTTTAGCTATGTAAGATGCACCAACGCCATGCACGCCTGTGGTGAGGGCAGCATGATCACTGACTGCTGTAGCAACCTCGGCATCCCTAGCTATGGCGGCAGGTATGTCAGCGTCTATCAGGATACGGTATGTCCATTCACCTGCGACAGCATCCCAGTAGAGGAAGTTTTGGTCAGCTGGAGCCGGCACTCGGACATCGGCTAAATCATCAAGTTTAATAGCAGCAATAGCCACATCTCTGGCTGTAGCTTCATCAGCTACCGCAGCGGTAACTTCGGCATCACGAGCTATGGCGGCCGGTATATCAGCGTCTACCAGCTTTCGTGATTTCCATAAGCCGGTAGCATCATCGTAGTAAAACAGGTCATCATCTGCAGGAGCGGCTACACTAACATCAGCGAGGTCGTTGAGGTTGACCGCTGACATATCAACCTTGACCAGACCATTAGCGTCAACCTGCAGCTTTACCCAGACCTTGTTGGTATCATCCCATCCCCAGAGCAATACTCCTGGCATATTATTATCTCCTAGCCTGCCTTGATTTTAAGCAGCCCAGCGGGGGTTACCTGGACTTTAACCCATACCTTGTTGGTATCATCCCAGGCCCATATTAGTACACTTGCCATAGTTATACCTCCTTATGGTTCATTCTGAGTGATGATAATATCGTCGATATACGCTGGGCAGTTATAAACTCCTGGAGTTAGTATTTTTACCATAGGAATAAGCGCCGGCGTATGCGGGGTATCAACCCAGTAGAATGACCGGGCAGATAAGTCATAGGATACATTATTGATTATAAGCCTTACGTATTTGGCAGTCTTGAGGTCTATTACGAGCTTTATGGTAAAGAAAAAGTATGCCACCCAATAGTGATATAAATCTAATGCATGATAAGCGTTATCAGCTCCCAGATATGATAAATCTCCCAGCTTCCAGTAAAGCGCACTCTGGAATGTGTGCAGACCATCATATCCACCGAAGAATATGTAGAGGGGCGGAAGTCCAGCCTCACGCCGTATTGAAAACTCAAATCCAATCTTAGATATAGTAGTATAAGCCATGATATGGTCTATACTAATTTCGTCCCATTGCACATCCCCTGTTAGCAGCTTAGCGGAAAATGCGCCATTACGTGCATACTCGTTAGTTATACTAACCCCCGCTCCTCTAGCAGCACTCCCCGCAGTCATGGATACATCCCACTTATTTAAGCTACTCTCAAAGTCATCCATCCAGATTACATTGCCACGTCTGTCGTGAGTGTTAATAGAGCCCAGCCTGGCAGCCAGCTCACCTAAATCCTCAATAGTATGAACTGTGGATATTTCTCCACCAGTGCCCCAATCAGGGCCTCCATGTGGCATATTACAATACCTCCCCCCAAGAAATAGATCTTACCTGTGGATAGGGGCTTACTCCATACTTAGCTAGAGCAGCCAGGAGAGACAGTATCTCGAATCTGATGATAGGCGTGTGTGGAAAGGTGTCATCGTCGTTATAGCCTACCAGGGTAAAGAGCGCAGGCATCTCAAATACCTCATGCCCCTCATCCCACGAAATGGTCTCACCATCGCCATAAAACCAAGAGCCAGGATTGGTAGGCCATATCTGATGCCGATGCTCGAGTATTTTTACCTTGGCTAACCCAACGCATCGCGGTGGAAACTTGATCTCCACCTCGGTTATTACCCCCCAGGTAAGTTTAACCTCAAGCTCAACCGGAGCACTCTTGAGAGTGCTGGCCGGAATTGGTAGTTCAAAAGAGTAAAACACATTACTTCCTCCCCCCGGGCCAGCTTTTGCCTATGTAAGCGCCATATACGAAAAGGGCAGGGATCAACCCCCGCCCTTTTCGTGACTAAGCACGCGCCACTGGATAAAGATAGCATTACCAGTTGTGAATGTTACATATAGTCCCCGACGGCAATACACAGGGGTTTGTGGGCTAAAAGGCGTACCACTATTAGCAATAGACTCGAGCGTTACTACCATATCACCATTAGCGTTCTCGCCATCGTAGATAACGGCTTTACCGGTAGTCTGGCCATCGGAACTCAGGAACGCAAAGACCAGTTCACATGGACCAGGACTAAGCCGCCTACTAGCAGCTATTCGAGCCCAGGAATATACTCGGCTCTCCATGTTACTCCTTAGTATCTGCGCAGCTGTTGGTTAGCTATATGGATAGTCCCTGATTGGAGCTCCCCTGTCTTTATCTTCAGGATCAGGCTCTTACCGAGGGCATCATACCAGTCGCTAAAGTCATTCTGCAGCCCGAATGGAATACACAAGCAGCCATGAGGTAGATAACCCTGGATCTCAAAGGCTTCAGCACCGATATTAGCCGACACATTGGATTTGATGGTATGTGTATAGCCGAATGGGATAGCAGCTAATATCGCTGATGTTACCGGGTTGCCGTCCATGGTTAAGCCTTGGGTGGGGATAGTGCACAGGACATCACCTGTGGTCTGGTCAAGGTCAGCGACCATGTGCTGCCAGTATGGAGGCCAGATGCTTTCCAGCCACCGCTCCAGATGCTTAATATCCATATCCAAAGGGATTTTCTTGTCATTGTTCTCTGTGAGCTTGATGTGGGCCAAGATAGCACCGAGCCAGAGGTCAGCCTGCCTAGCCTGTATTATCAGCTTCCGGTGAGGGAAGTCAACCGGTAGGGCAGTCTCCTCCCAGGCGCTAGCTACTCCAGTGTACGCTTTGAGCTCCTTATTCATTAAGAAGCCCAGCGGAGATACTGCCTTCTCATCAAAGACATCAGCCAGGACAGTCAGCTTATTATCTACAGTACTGGTTACTGCGGCTGCCTCACTATGCTGTATCTTTAACTGAGGGTTATTGAACCTCTTAGGGTCTAAAGCAAGCTCGGGGTCCCATAGATACCTACCGAAGTTCATGTTGACCGTGCAGACTAAGTCCCACGAAGACACAAAGGAACCGTTTGACTGGTTAGGCTTCAGGGTATCAAAGAAGTCCATAGCTTGTGCCAGCATCCCACTGAGCGAAAACAGGACATCTGAGCCATCAACCAGGTCAATCTTTGGTAGATTAGCTACCTCAGTCTCGGTAATAGTTAGAGCTCCCGCAGGGTTCCTAGTGGCGAACTTAACCTGTATACGGGAGATAACATCGGACAGGGTGACATCTAACGTCTTAGTGCCAGCCGTGCCAACATCAGTCTCAGCTAAAAGCTCTGTCGTTCTATAATTCATTTTCTATTTAACCTCCCTAGCTTATTTGCTTTGCTAGGCTATGCTCAGGCACCGCCACTAGAGGAGACACCGAGCAGTGCTAATCTCTTGGCATTGAGGGCTTTGCCGACTTCCTCTACCCTCTTGTAGTTGGCAGGATCACCCCGGGGCTTACGCGCACTGAGTGTCATAGCTGCCAGGGTAGAAAAGTAGGGCTCTGCTCCAGTCTTATAATCAACTGTAGCAGCAGCTACACCGGGGGCAAAGCGATCCCGGGCAACGTCGCGGATCTTACGAGCAAACTTGGCTGCTCCAGCTCGAGTTACCCCTCTAGCGAACCGGTCTTTGATACCGGGAGCGGTGATTGCTTGTCCGTAGTTGTCTCTTGCAGCGACCGTATTCCTTGCCCAGATATCAGCGGATGCTTCTGCTTCAGTCGCAAAGGCGTCAGCAGCCCGACCAGCATTTTCCGACCACTTCGTGGTCGAGGTTTCGATTGATTTTACTTTGATGGCCCCTGTTTCATCACAGTGGATCATCATTAAAAAATCAATCAGCACTGTTATGAAATTGTGTTTTCGCAAGTTACACCTCCTCTTTTTATTAAGGTGAGGGTCAAAGAGGAAGGCAGAGGATCATCAGTCTCCTCTTTGACCCTCTGCCTCTATTGACAAATTTAAAACATATGCTTTAAAATGTCAATACCCCAACAGGTTGCTATTTTTGGAGGGCAACTTGCCGAGAAAAGAGAGGGAACGCCGTTATATCTCCGAGTATATGCTGAAAGCCTGGCCTAAAGGCGGTTGGCAGCTCAATGTGGAGCTCGGGCCGATCCCTCAAGAATATGTGGATCGCTATGGTTTGGGTAAAGCAGCTGCTATCTTTAGACCCACCAGACCCCGGGTAGACGCGGTAAAATGGACCGATAAGATCTACTACATCATTGAAGCCAAGATCCGGGATATTAAGGGCGGCATTGGCGACCTCACCTACTATCGCGGCATGGCAACCCGGACCCCTGACCTCCCATTCTATGACGGACAGCCTATCATCTGCCGTCTGGTGGTTCCCTGGATGATAGAGTGGATAAGAGTAGCTGCTGACGCGGCCCAGGTTGAGGTGGTAGTATTTATGGCTGACTGGATAGCTGACTATATCAAGGAGCGGCAGCATTACTTTACCGCTGAGTACCGGGATGCGAGGGCCGAGAAAATGAAGCTGAGGGAAATACTGGGAGTGGATTAAATAATGGCAATACTCGAGTGTCAGAGTACCAGTACCAAATACCAGTATAGTCAGTTACGCGAACTAGAACGCGCTTTGAGCACTATGCGGCGGTTTGGTATCCCCGAGGTATCAGAGGCTTACCAAAAGCTATACAACCTTAGAGGTACGCTCATGGGCCAGGTAGGGTTTAAGCTACCCCGGCCTGTAAGTCTATTATTAAGGCTAGTTGGTCTGTCTCCTGGAGTGCTAAAGGTATGGCATGATGCCGAGTCCGGGTGGATGAGCGAGGCAAGAGCACGGCCAGGAGCCCCACCGGTATATAAAGCCGTATCGGATGAGGTCGCTATGACAATACTAAAACACGAAATAACCCATGAGCTAGAGGAAGAACTACTTACCCCTGATCCTTACCTGGGGGAGTGATCTATGAAAAAGACAGGCACTTGGGATAAGCTCAAGATGCATCCTACCAAGCTGGTGAAATTGGTCATAGCAGGTCAGGCCACTATCATAGGCAAGGATAAGTATGGTAGATACATTTACGAGATAAAATAATGGAACCGACTAGACTACATATTTTACGGACCGCAACCAACCTCTTAATGAACTATGTCGCCCTGGTTTCCGGGGTCCCCACCAGGATGCACTTCACTGACCACTATTATATAGAGCGAGTGATAGCCGACAGGGAGACCGGAAAGCCTAAGACTATAAATAGTTTAGTATTCTGGGTAGACGAATTGAATGGAGAAGATTGTGCTAGGACTTTTTCTATTCTGTCCCAGAAACTATCAGCCCACGTCGAACCCTTCCTCCCTGATAAAGAGTATACCCGCTACGATTTCGTCATAACGCAGATAGGAGAAGGCTTCCTAAAAGATTGGAATTTCCAGCCAATTAAGAGACCCGAGGAAAGCTAAAACTTGCAGGATCCTGACGAGAAAATTTTTGCCAGCCAATTCCAAAACTTTTGTCAGCTAGCTTGCAAACTTTTTTCAATATCGCAGGATCCTGGGGGTTTCTAACCCCCCGGACAAAACAGT
>Ga0307379_10009956_pt1 | contig 12648 bp, 10 predicted proteins | sample UN2MG_FD_202237 | JGI IMG/M metagenome (GOLD analysis project Ga0307379, IMG submission 202237) | Soil microbial communities from Risofladan, Vaasa, Finland - UN-2 | ecosystem: Environmental > Terrestrial > Soil > Coastal area > Acid sulfate soil | place: Finland: Risofladan, Vaasa | collected... | reverse complement strand
CCAAATGTTACACCAACTAGTGAGTTATCTTTGTAAAATAAAAAATTGTAGTGCAAAAATGTACATTTTCATTTTTTTATTTGTTGATTTATAAGGGGTTACAAAGAATTAAGTGTCAAAGTCGGGGTATTTATGAGTTGAAAATGCTATATATTATTATAGGAAAAGAGGGATTAGCTATGAAAATAACCAATTGTATTAGCAAAATTTTATCAAAAGAATTACCATATGAAATTAATGATGCAGTCAGGAAAATTAGTTATAGAGATATCATTTTAATCAGAATTACTACAGATGAAAATATTACTGGAATTGCTTTTTTGACAGGCTTAGGAGTCGCATACGGCAGTGAATTAATGATAATTAATCAAATAATTCAAAATAGCTTGAAACCGTTCTTAATCGGCGAAGACCCTTTAAATATAAATAAAATATGGGCTAATATGTTTAATAAAACAATTAGATTTGGTAGAAAAGGTGCTGTCATTCGAGCTATTAGCGGTGTAGATATTGCTTTATGGGATATTATGGGCAAAGTAGCAAAATTGCCATTGTATAAATTATTGGGATGTTATCAGGAGCAGGTTAATTTTTATGCTAGTGGAGGTTTTTATACAAACGATAATCAGGATAAACTAAAAGATGAAATTAATAACTATATTGAAAAAGGATATCAGAGTGTTAAAATAAAAGTTGGAAGTCAAAATATCAAAGAAGATGTAGAAAGGGTTCGGGAAACCTATGAATTAATAGATGGTAGAATGATGCTTATGATCGATGCTTGCGAAAAATGGGATGCCTTAACCGCAATAAGATTTATGAAAAAGATTGAAGATATAGATCTTTATTTTTTAGAGGAACCTGTTCCCGCTGATGATATAAAGGGTTTTAAAAAAATTAAAGATTTTATCCATATTCCCATTGCTGCTGGAGAAAATGAATATACAAAGTTTGGGTTTTTAAGTTTAATAGAATCTGCTTTTGTAGATATTATTCAACCAGATGTAACAAGAGTTGGCGGAGTAACTGAATGGATGAAATGTGCAGCCCTAGCGGAAGCTAATAATATTTTATGTATTCCACATTGTATCCAAGAAATCCATATTCATCTAGCTGCAGCTTCACCAAGCACTCCCATGATTGAGTATTTTGATGAAAACCATCCCTTACAAAGCTTTATTTCTGAACTTTTTATTAAGCCTAAGTTAGAGATAATTAATGGCTATTTAATTCCACCAAAGGAATATGGCATAGGTTTAGAGGTTAATGAAGATATAGAACAAAAGTATTTAGTTAGATGAAATTTTTTTGATAGGTAAAAATGACTATAAAATAATACATATATTAACTACGGTAAATTTATTCTTTGATAAATTGTAGTAATTTCGAATCGTGTTAACTGTGTATCTCAAAAATTAACTTAAAAAACCGATCCTACATGTTTTAAGACGATCATTTACAATTACATCATAGACTATCACCTATGGACCCAGGAAAATTGCTGATAAGTTTAAGATACAGGGTATTTCCATCATGAGACTGGTATTTACAATGTTTTAAAAAGAGCAAACCTGAATTATTTCTTGGATCGACTCTTCTATGCCCCGGAACATAGTGATCATCCAATCGTTACAGGTCGGTATCTTTGGGAAGTAGAGAAGAAGGAAAAAATCTATATGGAGGCTTATCACGCTGATAATCTTTTTGCCAGGACACTTTCTATGTGAGCATTATTAAGGGATTAGGCAGAATCTACCAGCAAGCTGGTATTGATGTCTACAGTAGCTTTAGTTTTGCTATGAACTTCCTCCGCTTTACCGGGCACCAAGTGGGAGATGTAATAAAATTCATTGGAGGTTCAAAGAACATGAAAGGAAAGAAAAGACAATTTATACAGGAATCCAAGAAAGAGGCAGTTGAGCACAGCCTGGCATCAGAAAAATCGATGGAAAAAGTCGCCCAAGACCTGGGCATATCTCCTCATAATCTGGGACGATGGCGCACCCAATACCGCAAGCGTGGAAAATTGGACTTTCCCGGTAATGACAAAGAAAACCTCACTCCGCAGGGGAGGAAAACAGAAGATAAAAAAAGCTTCAAAATATCCAAATAGAGAGTGGTATCTATAATCTAGCGGGAAATCCCCACCTTTAAAGACGGGGATGAGAACCGCTTCCTTTTTCTTCCGTTCGTACTTTGTTATAATAGGAATATGAAATTATATAAAGCGGCTCATGCCGTATATAAGATTCAATATCATCATGTCTGGATCACCCGCTACCGAAGAAAGATTTTGGTAACCGGGGTAAAAAGTTACCTGAAAATAAAACTTCAGGAAATCAGGAGATATTATCCGAATTGGGAACATCTAGATAGGGAGAAAACAAGATCATGTTCATTTATATGGAAGAGAAACAGGCAACCGTTGTACTAGCTCAGTAATTCGGTAATTTTTTTAACTTTTTATAAAGAGGCTTGATGTGGTATGATTAATGTGAGAAGAAAAAGGCTGAGGAAGAAGATTTAATAAAATAAGATATCTAGGAAATTTCAAATAACTAAATTTGTAATTTTATACCATAATCTGTACGAGGGTAACAGGAGAGACTTTTTCTTTTAAAAAAAGAGAAAAAGAGCCGAAGAAGCAAGATACCAAAAGTATCCAAACTTTCAGGCAAAAGGACTGTTACCGGACAGAACTCTGGAAAGCTTTATACAAAAAAGCACCGACGGGGCAATTCCTAAGTTTTAGGAAAATTCCTTACAGAGAGTACATTTAAAATATTTCCTGATTCTCTAGGAAGAATCTTTCAGGTAAAAGGACAGAGCAAGAGAGTAATATCATTATTTTCTTATTCTGTCCTTTTTATTTTATATTTTATGGAAAGGTTAGTATAGTTTCTATTTTAAAAATACACCCTATTTATCTATTTATAGAGTATGATGATTTTCAGGATAGTACAAGAGAAATGAGAATTGATACTTTTGTTGCACAAATAAAAGAGAGATATGAAAATAAAAAATATACAAAATTTCATTAAAAGGGAGAAAGAGGGGTGAGATCTCAACAGGCTAACCCTTTATTTCATCAAAAATTCAAATTAAAAGTAGGAGAGCAAAAGCAAAATTATAAGATTGAGATAGAAATATTTTAAGGAAAAGGTGGGAAGCTTTGTAAAGAAGGTGATGAAATAATATATCCGAAACTTGTGAAAGAAGGTATTTGTGCTTGGATGTATCGTGGAGATGGATCTAAAAGTTATCAAGCTGGACAAAAATTTAATTATCCTGAAGGTGTTGGAAAATTATGTCCACTGATTCTGGAATCATAGTAAAAGTTACCAGAATAAAAATATAACCTTTAGCAATGGCAATGCTTTCTATTATAGTTTAGAATGGAACTAATTGCTAGGAAAGGAGGGAAATATGGTGGTCTTTTCATTTGATATTTGCAAAAAAGAAAGAGAAAGACAAGAAGAGGGAGACCAACGGGAATTTGGCCTCTTTTAGAGGACTCTTAAAGTCAGCTATTTAGCAGGTGGGTTGTTTACTGGGTATAGATATAGGCACTTCAGGGACCAAGAGATTACTTATGGATAGAGAAGGCAAAATTTATGATCGAGCAGGGAGAGAATATTCTATAGATATACCTCAGCCGGTTTGGGCAGAACAGTCTCCTTATGATTGGTGGCAAGCTACGGTATAAGTAATAAGAAAAAGAATATCTAATATTCCTATTGACTCTCACCGGATTAAAGGGATAAGTCTATCCGGGCAAATGCACAGTTCGGTCTTCCTTAATGAAAAGATGGAAGTTATTAGACCGGCCATCCTCTGGAGTGATACCCCTACCTCTAAACAATTTAGCAAGTTTTATGCCATAGCAAGAGGATTGGATCAGCTAATACATTATGTATCTAAATGAGATTTATGAGGATTTTAGATGAATTTAGCAAAAAATCTGTGTAAATATTTTATTCGCAGATTTCGAGTATCTTTTAAGTGAACAGATTTTATATAATTTATAGAATCATTAATTTAGGAGGTTTGTATGATTAAAAAAGATTCTTTTATCTATCCATATATCCCAAATTCGGTTCCAAGGATTAAAACAGAAATGTTAAGAGAGATTGGAGTAAAGGATGTTGAAGAACTTTATAAAGAGATTCCAGAAAAACTTAGATTTAAAGAAAAACTTAATATTCCCGGACCCATTTTATCTGAATATAAATTAAAAAGTACAATAACGAAAATTCTTTCTAAAAATATAACCTGTGAAGATTATTTGAATTTTCTAGGGGGCGGTTGCTGGCAGCATTATGTTCCAGCGGTTTGTGATGAAATCATCTCCCGGGCTGAATTTTTAACTGCTTATGCAGGGGGGGGTCTATTCAGATGTGGGTAAATATCAAGCTTTTTTTGAATTTCAAAGTCAAATCGGAGAATTGGTTGGGATGGAAGCAGTCTCTCTCCCTGTATATAGTTGGGGAGTTGCAGCAGCTTTTGCCATTCGAATGGCTTCAAGAATAGTCGGAAAAAATGAAGTTTTGGTTCCGAGAACAATTGCTCCGGAAAGACTGTCAACCATTAGAACTTTTTGTGGACCTGATAACTTGCCCAGTCAAATTATTTTAAAAATGGTTGATTACAATAAAATAGATGGGCAATTGGATTTAAGCGATTTAAAAAAGAAAATTTCTTCTAAAACTGCCGCTATCTATTTTGAAAACCCTAGTTATTTAGGCTTTATTGAGACTCAAGGTAAAGAAATATCTGAGCTCGCTCACCAAAACAATGCAATTAGCATTGTTGGCGTTGATCCTATTTTTTTAGGTGTCTTGATTCCTCCAGCTGATTACGGAGCAGATATTGTTGTTGGAACCGGGCAACCTTTGGGTGTGCATATGAATTGTGGAGGAGGTACCTTTGGGTTTATTGCCACTCGCGATGAAGAAAAGTATATTGCTGAAAATCCCTCTCTTTTGATTAGCATTACCAATACCAGTCAAGCAGGGGAATATGGTTTCGGACAATGTACTTGGGATAGGACTGGTTATATGGGCCGAGATGGACATGGAAATATAAAAGAAGAATCCAAAGATTTTATTGGCACCATATCAAATTTATGGGCTATCGCTGCTGCAGTTTACATGTCTTTAATGGGTCCACAAGGATTCAAGGAAATTGGTGAAACCATTATCGAAAAAACACGTTACGCCATTAATTTGATATCTGATTTGCCTGGAGTGAAAACAATTTTTTCATCACATAGCTTTAAGGAATTTATAGTGAATTTTGATGACACAGGAAAATCAGTGAAAGAAATTAACCGGTCTCTTTTAAAGTACAAAATCTTTGGAGGAAAAGATATTAGTCAAGATTTCCCAGAATTAAAAAATAGTGCCCTTTATTGTATCACTGAAATTCATAGCTATCAGGATATTCAAAAATTGGTTAATTCCTTAAAGGAGGTACTTGTAAAATGAGTGCGCCGAGCAAAACGTATCAGGTCTTGTTGGTGAAAGTCCAACCTGGGCAAAGGTTAGCCACCAGCCCAACACCAAATCTCACAGTTGGGGAGGTAACGAACTAAATGAAGCTGAGAGGAGGGAAGTATCGAGCCGTAGCGAAAGCGAACAGGTTGAGCCCCGAAATTTACCATCGTGTTAGAAGCCGAGACCGTTCATTAGGGAGCAGGCAGAAATCTTACGACCGTAATAGGCAAGGTCATAAGAATCCAGCGGGGTCTAAGATGGCGGCGAGATACCACAAGGAGCTGATATGAACTCGGGAGAGCCAATGTATTCTCATAAGGAATGCAGTATCAAGTCTATAAACGACAAGATACCGCAAGGTATTATACACTGGCAGTCGGACTATTCCATAGTATCTAAGAAGTCCCGTAATGGGGATGGAGAAAAGGGAATAGCAGTAGTGCGAGGGAGTGCAAGGGACACATCTGCCAGGCTTAGAACTGGAGTCCAGATGAGAACAAAACTTGCCTCCCTAACCTTACGAGCCAGAGAGAATCCGAAGTATAAATTTATGACCCTAACTTATCTACTTACCGAGGATTTTCTTTTAGGATGTTTCCGGGAGTGGAAAAGGGATAAAGCTGCCGGAATAGATGGAGTAAGGGTCAAGGAGTATGAAGTCAGATTAGAAGAAAACCTTAAGGGATTAGTGGGAAGATTAAAGGCAAAGGAGTATAAGCCACAGCCAGTCAGGAGAGTCTATAAAACGAAGAGTAATGGTGGCAAAAGAGGACTGGGAATTCCCACGGTGGAGGACAAGATAGTGCAGATGGGAATAAAGAAGATCCTTGAGGCCATCTTTGAGGTTGACTTCCTCGATGTATCTTACGGGTTTCGTCCTAACCGAAGCTGCCATCAAGCCTTAGATGTACTGGATAAAACCATAATGACCAGACCAGTAAACTGGGTAGTAGATATGGATATTAAAGAATTCTTTGATACCATAGACCATAACTGGTTGATGAAGTGTCTAAAGCAGAGGATTAAGGATACAAGCCTACTACGCTTGATTGTTCGATTCTTAAAAGCAGGGATAATGGAAGAAGGTAAATTCTACCGGACAGACAGAGGCACCCCACAAGGTGGGGTGTTAAGTCCCTTACTGGCTAATATCTATCTTCATTATATCTTAGACCTGTGGTTTGAGAAGAAAGTCAAGAAACGATTAAGAGGATTTGCTCAACTTATTCGTTATGCCGATGACTTTATAGTCTTGTTTCAGAGTGGTAAGGAAGCAGAAGAATTTGGCGAGAGGTTAAAGCAGAGACTGGCTAAATTTGGTCTTTCCACTGCTTTTGGCAAATCGAGGATAATGGAGTTTGGGCGTTTGGTCTGGCAGAAGGCAGAAGGAGAAGGCCAGAAAATGGCTACCTTTGATTTTCTGGGATTTACGCATTATGGTGACAAGACAAGAAAAGGTAAATTCAAATTAGGGCGAAAGACAGCAAGTTCAAAATTCAGGCAGAAGATAAAAGCGATGAATGCCTGGTTAAAGAAGGTGCGAAATATGGTAAAGCTAAAAGAGTGGTGGAAGGTATTGAGACCAAAGCTGTTAGGACACTACCGCTATTATGGGATAAGTGGCAATATGCGCAGGCATTAAGGAGATTCTATATTCTGACCTCAAGATTAGCCTATAAGTGGATAAACAGGCGAAGCCAGAAGAAGAGCTACACCTTCAAACAGTATTGTCGCTTCAAGGAATACAATCCCTTGCCTGAACCGAAGATATATCACTTGACCTATACCCTGTCCTCGTATTAGGGAGGCATTACTGAAGAGCCGTGTGAGGGAAAACCTCAAGCACGGTTCTGTGAGGGGCGTCGAATATTCTTTTATGATAGAATAATGTGACACTCCTTACATCGAAAGAGAGGAGAAACAGGGAATACAAAGTATATCTAAGAAAGGAGATTTAAAGATGTCTACTCGACAAAAAGAAATCAAAGTAAGAAGATATCATGCTCCAGTATGGAGTGAACCAATTATCATGGAGCTTAGTCAAAAGGGGCAAAGGGGTATTATGGTACCTCAAACCGAAAAAGAGATAAAAAGGCAAATCGGTCAAACTAGCAAATATATTCCTTCTAATATGCAAAGAAATGAGCTTCCACAACTTCCCGAGCTTGCCCAACCACAAGTCATTCGCCATTATGAACATTTAGCCCAACAGACCTTAGGCATGGAGATGAATATTGATATTAGCCAGGGAACTTGTACAATGAAATATAGTCCAAAAGTGAATGAATTTTTGGCTTCTAAAATTCAAGAGATACATCCTTATCAAGATGAAGATACGATTCAAGGCATTTTAGAAATTATTTATAGATTAGATCTTTGTTTACGGGAAATATCGGGTATGGATCAATTTACCTTTCAACCGGGTGGAGGTGCACATGCTACCTATACAAATTCTTGTATTATGAGAGCTTATCATGACATGAATGGTGAGCTTGCTCAAAGGAATGAAGTAATTACCACCATGTTTTCGCACCCTTGCGATACGGCAAGCCCAAGAACCGCTGGCTTTAAAGTAATCACCCTCATGCCTGATGAGAACGGATACCCTGATTTAGAGGCTTTAAAAGCTGCTTGCTCCAAGCATACCGCTGGCTTGATGATTACCAATCCCGAAGATACCGGCATCTACAATCCAAAAATTGAAGAATATGTAGAAGAAGTACATAAGGTCGGAGGGCTTTGTTTCTATGACCAAGCTAACCTGAATGGAGTTATGGGAATAGCCCGAGCTCGCGAAGCCGGTTTTGATGCTTGCCATTTCAATCTCCATAAAACTTTTTCCTCCCCGCATGGTTGTATGGGCCCAGCTTGTGGTGCCTATGGTACTACCAAGGTATTAGAACCTTTCTTGCCAAAACCCATTGTTACTTTTGATGGGAAAAAATACTATCTAGACTATGACCGGCCTTATAGTATTGGTAAAATAAGAGAATTTTTTGGAAATGTAGAAGTGTTAATTAAGAGTTTTGCATGGATTCTAAGTATGGGTCCTGATGGATTAGTGGAGGCTGCTAAAGTTTCTGTAATTAATAATAATTATCTATCAAAATTACTTTTAGCTATCCCAGGAGTAGTCAAGCATTATGCAGAAGGTAAAGTTCGCTTAGATCAGGTAAGGTTTAGCTGGGAAAAATTAAAAGAAGATACCGGAATCGGAACCGAAGAAGTACAAAATCGAATGGTAGATTATGGAATTCAATCTTATCATACCAGCCACCATCCCTGGATTGTTCCTGAACCATTTACACCTGAACCATGTGAAACTTATTCCAAGGAAGATTGTGAATATTGGGTTGCTGTACTAAAACAAATTTCTCATGAAGCCTATACCAACCCAGAAATCGTAAGGAATGCTCCCCATAATTCTTCTATCCATAAATTGAATAAGGAAAACCTAGATAATCCTAAGAAATGGGCGATGACCCGGAGAGCATATCAGAGAAAATGGAAGAATAAAATACGTTAAATATTGATCAAGGAGTAATGCTTCAAAAAAAAGAAAGTATTCATCTAGATTTTATCAACACAAAGGAGAAAATAGTTGAAGAAAAAGCTAGGGTTAATTGTAAATCCTATTGCCGGAATCGGAGGACGTGTAGGACTAAAAGGAAGTGATGGGAAAGACATATTAAAAAAGGCTATAGCATTAAAGGGCAAATCTGAATCTTCTTCCCGAACTATTCAGGCATTAGAAAGAATTTTAAAATTAAGAGAAGAGATTGAACTAATTACTTATCCTCATCAGATGGGAGAAGAAGAGGCTCGAATAGCGGGGTTTTGCCCACGAGTTATAGGACAAATAAAAAGAAATGAAACTACTGCTGGTGATACCCAGAAAGCGGCTCAAGAAATGCTTAATTTAGGAACCGATCTGTTATTTTTTACAGGAGGTGATGGTACTGCTCGGGACATCTATCTAGCCATAGGAAGTAGAATGCCAGTCATTGGTATACCCGCTGGAGTAAAAATTCATTCTGCAGTTTATGCCACTTCTCCTAAGAATGCCGGTAATTTAGCTTATCTTTATCTAAAAGAAAATACTAAAAAAATTCAGATAGGCGAAGCCGAGGTAATGGATATTGATGAAGAAGCTTTTCGTAACAATCGGCTTTCTGCGAAATTATACGGTTATTTAAAAGTACCATATGAAAAAAATTTACTACAAGGCGGTAAGACTGGTAGTAGTCCTTCCGAGGATTCTGAAACAGAAGCTGTCGCCAGTGAAGTAATTAATCTTATGCAAAAGGATTATCTATATATTATTGGGTCAGGAACAACCATTCAACCTATTATGAAAAAATTAGGACTTGCTAATACCCTTTTAGGTGTTGACGCGATCTATAACTTTAAGCTAATAGGTTCGGATTTAAACGAAAATCAAATATTAACTTTAATGAAAGGGAAAAAGACAAAAATAATAGTCACTATAGTCGGAGGTCAGGGCTACATATTTGGCCGAGGAAACCAACAAATAAGTTCAAAAGTAATAAAAAAAGTAGGCAAAGAAAATATATTAGTTGTGGGAACAACAAATAAAATTATTTCACTTGGGAACAAATCTTTATTAGTAGACACAGGAGAAGAAAAAGTAAACCAGATGCTATCGGGATATATAAAAGTGATTACAGGAATCAATGAAAGAATGTTAATTAAGATAGATTATTAATAAAATATAAAAAATATGTATTTTCCTAGTTACTTAAGAGAAGTGCATAGAGAAGGAGGTTATAATCAATATAAAAATTCCTTTAGTAAAATTAGTCAAAAACAAGGAAATGGAAAATAGATTGATTGATGCCTTCAAAAACGAGCCTTTTTTAAGAGGAAAATCTGTAGAAGTATTTGAAGATCACTTTGCTAAATATATTGGAGTAAAATATGCTATAGCCGTGAATAGCGGTACAACAGCCCTATTTTTCTCCTTGTCATCAATAAATATAAAGGAAGGTGATAAAGTAATTACCACTCCTGCTACTTATATTTCTACTGCTAATAATATAATTAAGTGTGGAGCCGATCTAGTTTTTGTTGATATAAATATAAATACATATAATATCGATGCCAACATTGTTAGAGAAACAATAGAAAGATGTAGAAATAAAATAAAAGCTATCATACCAGTTCATCTATATGGATATCCATGTGATATGGATACGTTAACCGAAATTTCCGATAAGTATGATATAAAAATTATTGAAGATGCTTGCCAAGCACACGGTGCCGAATATAATGGCAAAAAAGTAGGTTCGATTGGTAAAGTTGGAGCATTTTCTTTTTATCCTTCAAAGATAATCACAGTAGGTGGAGATGGCGGAATGATAACTACAAATGATGAAAAAATAGCTGAGAAATGTATAGAGCTGAGAGATGGCGGAAGAGCAAAAGATAATCCTCATCTTCATAATTCTATTGGCTATTCAGCGAGGTTAAATACTATAAATGCTGCAATTGGAGAAGTTCAGTTAGGATATTTGGATAAATGGAATAAAAATAGAAACGAAATTGCAAACTTATATTTAAGTGAATTATATAATGTTGGAGATATAAAATTACCCCTTAAATCGGAAAACAAACACAATCGAGTATGGTATCTTTTTAGTATTAGAACAAAATATAGAGACCAATTAAGAATGTTTTTAGAAAAAAAACAGATTTATTGCGAATCTTACTATAAAATCCCCATTCATCTACAGCCACCTTACAGAAAATTAGGATTTAAAAAGGGAATGTATCCGAATGCAGAAAAATGTGCTGATGAAATTTTAAATATTCCCCTATATTCCGAAATGACTAAAAAAGAAGCAAATTATGTTATTAGTTATATTAAAGAATTTTATAGTAAAAAGATTCAAAATAGGATTTTTTGAAAAATGTGAATGTTTTTAAATTAAGATAGACTGCATAAGTTTTACATCGGCTGTTCTGCTCTGTTTAATAAAGTTCTAAAAGGAAGCAGAATTTATTTTACGGTGAGAAGTAATAAAAGTGTAAAATTGAGGGGAAGCCAAAGTTTTGCATAATCTTAGTTTAAGTGTACAGGCAGGTGAAATTGTGGCTTTATTTAGCCACATAAAACACCAGACTCCTGTCTGGTGATGTAGTGGCTATCCAGACGAGATGGCATTTGGTATAATAAAGTATGAGATTTAGAAAAAGCACCCATGCTATCTACAAAACAGAATACCACCTCGTCTGGATACCGAGATATCGGAGAAAAATCTTTGCAAAAGGAGTAAAGGAATATGCGGAGAAAATACTCTCGCATATCCCAGAACTTTATCCCGATATCGAGGTAGTAAAGCTTAATGTACAAGAGGATTATGTTCACATGGTAGTCGTGATACCTCCCAGAATTGCAGTTGCCAATGCAATTCAGTATATCAAAACACAGTCAGCAAAAAAGCTTAAGGCGAAATTTCCTTTTATGCAAAAAATCTATGCAAGAAAAGGCGATATTTGGTTGAGGGGATACTGTGTATCGTGTATAGGCTTGAATGAAAAGGAAATTCTCGCCTACGTTGAGCATCAAGAAAAAGAAGACAAAGGGCAACTGCAATTAACATTACCATAGGTTTAAGATACCCCCAGCTCCTGCTGGGGGAGTTTCATTTGGAAGGAACGGTGTAGGAAAAACCACTACTTTAAGAAGTATTATGGGGCTCACTCCTCCCGCCTGTAAAGGAAATATAATTTTTAATGGTGAAAATATTTTAGGATTACCTCTATATAGAATTGCTAATCAAGGAATAGGTTTTGTGCCGGAGGATAGAAAAATATTCCCTTATTTAACATTGAAGAGGAATTTAGATACTGGTAAAAAAAGAAAAAATCAGATTAAAACCGAGAAAAAGTGGGATTATAATAAAGTTTTTGAATTATTTCCAAAACTGGAGTTATTACAGAATTCATTGGGGAAAAACCTAAGTGGTGGAGAGCAGCAGATGCTTACAATTGCTCGAACTTTAATGGGTAATCCTGAATTATTAATCTTAGATGAACCATCTGAAGGATTAGCCCCCTTAATTGCACGAGATGTAATTAATTTAGTATTACGATTAAAAGAAGAATATGGCTTAAGCATTTTAATAGTCGA
>Ga0307379_10009952_pt1 | contig 12653 bp, 20 predicted proteins | sample UN2MG_FD_202237 | JGI IMG/M metagenome (GOLD analysis project Ga0307379, IMG submission 202237) | Soil microbial communities from Risofladan, Vaasa, Finland - UN-2 | ecosystem: Environmental > Terrestrial > Soil > Coastal area > Acid sulfate soil | place: Finland: Risofladan, Vaasa | collected... | reverse complement strand
CGGACTGGACAAGATGGACCTACCCACCGACGGCGTGGTCACCGGCATGGGAACGGTGAACGGACGCAAGGTTGCAGTGTACGCACAGGACTTCACCGTACTCGGTGGATCTCTGGGCGAAGCGCACGCGTTGAAGATCGTCAAGATGCAGGACCTGGCACTGCAGTCGGGTATCCCCTGCGTGGCGATGCTTGATTCGGGCGGTGCGCGAATACAGGAAGGTATTGACTCCCTCGACGGCTACGGTCGCATCTTCTTCCGCAACTCCCGCTCATCTGGGGTCATCCCTCAGATCTCGCTCATTCTCGGTCCGACGGCCGGCGGGGCGGTCTACTCGCCTGCAATCACCGATTTCATCATCATGACACGCAAGACGAGTACGATGTACATCACGGGTCCCGCGGTGGTCAAGGATGTCCTTTCGGAGGAAGTTACCCACGAGCAACTGGGTGGTGGGCTCGTCCACAACCAGCGCAGCGGCGTCGCCCAATTCCTCGCAGCCGACGACGAGGAAGCCATCGCTACCGCGCGAGAATTGCTCTCCTACTTCCCTCAGAACTTCAGAGAGCAACCACCGCTGATGACGGCGCAAGACACCGAAGATGACCTTTCGCTGAGAGACATCATCCCTTCGGGCGCAAACAAACCTTACGACGTGAAAGACGTCATCACGAGGATTGCGGATGACAATCACTTTCTCGAGGTGCACCGACTGTTTGCTCCGAACATCGTGGTCGGATTTGCTCGCATATCCGGGCGCTCCGTGGGCATCATCGCCAATCAGGCCAAGTTCATGGCAGGAGTCCTTGACATCAACGCTTCCGACAAGGCCTCCCGCTTCATCCGTTTCTGCGACTGCTTCAACATCCCTCTGTTGACACTCGTGGATGTCCCCGGCTACATGCCCGGGACCGCACAGGAACATGGAGGTATCATCCGACACGGCGCCAAGCTGCTCTACGTGTACTCCGAAGCGACCGTGCCCAAGGTCACTCTCATCCTCAGGAAGGCCTACGGGGGGGCGTACCTTGGAATGTGTTCCAAGTACCTTGGAGCTGATATGGTACTCGCCTATCCATCAGCCGAGATTGCCGTCATGGGTGCCAGCGGCGCAGCCGAAATCGTGTTCGCGCGCGAGATAAAGAACTCCGAGAACCCCCAGGAGACACGAGCACAACGCATCAAGGAGTATCAGGACCAATTCTCGAATCCGTACCGCGCGGCCGAACGCGGATCCGTTGACGATATCATTGACCCGAAGGATACGCGTCGGAAGCTCGCACAGGCCTTCAAAATGCTCGAAACGAAGCGTGAGGTCTACCCGGAGAAGAAACACGGCAACATCCCCCTCTAGAAGCGCAGGCGGGGCTGAACGGGGCTTCTGAGGGATTCAGGCGGATATGAGGGCCACGGTGCCCCGAAGGATTCCGCTCCATAGCACAATTCAGACTGCATGAGGAGAATAGAAGAACGATGGCACTAGAGACAATCACATCCCCACTGCCCGGCAAGATAGTGAGCGTCAAGGTAACCTCAGGTCAAAAGGTCAAAGAGGGTGACCTGCTTCTCACGATTGAAGCAATGAAGATGGAGAATGAGATCGTCGCCCCCGTCAGCGGCACGGTGACCGTGGTAGCGGTGAAGCCCGAGGCGACTGTGCAGATCGGCGACGAACTCGTATCGATTGAGGAAGGATAGCAGGCTGATGGCCGCGCTCTCCTTGACAGGACCTACCCTGAACGCGGTATAGTATGAGTCCCCGGGCCATTAGCTCAGTTGGCTAGAGCACGGTCCTGATAAGACCGGGGTCTGTGGTTCGAGTCCACAATGGCCCATTCCCCTCTTCTCTACGTGGAGGACTTCCTGCACGTGGTCTATAGGAACGGAAACTGCGCGGTGTGGCGCCTCAACGAGCCGACGCGGTGACCTAGTCCTCCCACGCGTCGCCGGCCCGCAGGTTGTAGCTATCGAAGAGCTTTCCCGCCAGTTCGTCGATGTCGTGCGACAAGCCTGCTTCGTAGTATCGGAAGTAGCAGTTTTCAGGTGGAGGGGGTTCAGTCAGGCGGGTGACGAGCCGCTTGCGGAGATTGGGAACCTTGCCCAGACGCCACAGTTTCTTGCTGTTTGTCGACAGATTGCAGATCTCGTAGATGCCCTGCGTCTCCGGCGCCTGCTCCGCATTCTCCCGGGTGAACTTGAGCCAGGTTTTGTTCACGCGCATTCTCTGCAACTCCTCCTCACGTAGACCGCAACGATTCTCTCTGTCGGTTGCCCCGGCCCATCACCGGAACCGGTATTGCTCACTGCGAGCAGCCGGACGGCGCCGGTTCAGTACGAGAACCGGACTCCTCCCCCGCACACAGCCCACACATCACAGTACGCCCTGAGATGTATGGTCGCCACCAGGACACCCACACAGACCCAGACAGTGCGGCCCACTGCGACAGTGACCGCGAACATTTCTGCACATGAGACATATCCACCTTTGTGCCGTATCACCGTATCATGTTACGCCATCGGCGTACTCCACTCAACGGTGATACCGGACAAACGTACTGCGCACCACGCCCAGGATGCTCCGCGGAAACGACGTGGGGGTGGCACCGTTCTCCGGCTGCCACCCCCAACGACAATTAGCAGAATGGAAACAGACTAGCGCTTCGTGTACTGGGAAGCCTTGCGCGCTCGCCTCAACCCGTACTTCTTCCGCTCCTTCACGCGCGGATCCCGAGTCAGGAATCCCTCTTTGCGAAGGGTTGGCCTCAGCGCCTCGCTCTCGCGAACCAGTGCGCGGGCAATGCCATGGCGAATCGCCCCTGCCTGCCCGCTCGGGCCACCGCCAAACACCTTCACTTCAACACGAAACTTGCCGGCCAATTCGGTGCTAGCAAGAGGCCCCTCAATCACACGCCGATGCTCCAGACGGGGAAACACTTCGGCATAGGGTTTGCCGTTGACGGTGATTCCGCCCTCTCCGGCATAGAGTCGCACCTGAGCCACGGCACACTTTCGCCTGCCGGTACCCCAGACATATGCTGCATCACTCATAGTTCGTTACTCTCCCTCTGCAAGACCTGGCCGCCATGCGGATGCTCTCCTCCCACATACACACGGAGTTTCCTGTACATCGAGCGTCCGAGGCTGGTCTTGGGTAGCATCCCCTTGATGGCGTGTTCCAAGATGCGTCGCGGATCCTTCTCCATTACGTCATCAAATGTCGGGGCACGAAGGCCACCCGGATAACCAGAGTGCCGGTAGTATATCTTCTGGCTCCTCTTCTTGCCCGTCACGACCACCTTGGCGGCATTCAGCACCACCACGTAGTCTCCGGTGTCGATGTGGGTCGCAAACATGGGCTTGTGCTTGCCTCGCAGCAATACAGCAACACGCTGCGCAATGTCGCCCAGCGTGCACCCCGCTGCATCTATCACATGCCATTCTCTATTGATCTCTTTCAGTTTCGGGCTATATGTCTGCATTAGTCTTACTCCAAGCGATGGTTGCTCTCTATGCCGCAAAAGGAAGCGACGGCTGGTACCGAACCTCGGTGAGACACAGTCCACGTCCGGGTGCGGCGGGGCCCGCCGTTCCCCTGCGCGGATGAGCCACCAGTCCCTCAAACTCCTGAACGGAGCATCTCCCAAAACCGACCCGAAGCAGTTGTCCCACAGTATTGCGCACTTGATGTCGAAGAAACGCGTTGGCAGTTATCGAGAACTCCACCATGTCGTCGCACTCAGTCACGCGAGCTTCGTGCACCACTCGCACCGTCGACTCAGGTTCATCCAGCGAAGTCGCAAACGAAGCGAAGTCGTGCACGCCCAGCAGCGACCTGGCCGCCGATCTCATCATGTTCACATCCAGGGATTCTCTCATGGAAACGTGATAGCGCTCTCGCAACGGCGAACGCGTCGAGCCAGGTGCGATTCGATAGCGATAGCATCGAGCCACTGCCCGTCGCCGAACATCGAAGTCGCCGTCGAGCATACACGCGCCTTTCACCGCCACATCTTCCGGCAAATAGTGATTCAAACCTCTTACCACAACCTCAGGACAGAACTGGTTTCCGATCCAGAAACTGACGACTTGTCCGCAGGCATGCACTCCGGCATCTGTGCGACTTGCAGCATGTACTCGCGTGGCACCACCTGCAAGCTTCGCTATTGCGGATTCCACCTCGCCCTGCACAGTACGCCCAACTGCCTGCCTCTGGTACCCCTTGAATCCGGTGCCGTCGTACTCCAACAACACCGCAACCTTGTGAAGCTCCACCTATTCGACCAGTTCCAACTGAGCCATCGCGGCAGCGTCACCACGGCGCGGGCCAAGGTGAACCAAACGCACGTAACCGCCCGTACGCTGAGCGTATCGGCGCGCCAAGTCGTCGAACACTTTCTTTGCCGTCTTCTCCTGGGGGAGAAACGCTAGTGCCCGACGTCGAGACCCGAGATCACCCGCCTTGCCCAGTGTAATCACTCGCTCGGCAAGGCTCTTGACTTCCTTCGCCTTGGCAACGGTCGTAGTCATCTTCTCATGGTCGATCAGCTCGGCGACCTGGTTGCGATATAGGGCAAGCCGATGTTCTGTCGGCCTGTCCAGCTTCCTTCCCGAAACTCGGTGTCTCACTTCGCCTTCCCCTTTGTCCTATCAGGTATGGGATAGCCCAGACCGGTCAGCAACTCCTGCACTTCCACCTGAGACTTGTCGCCAAACCCCGGCAGAGGCGGCAAGCCATCCCTGGTCTTCTCAATCAGTTGGCCCAGCGTCATTATTCCGCCCCGACGCAGGCTATTGTGCGCCCGGGTGGAAAGACCGATGTCGGCCAGTGCTGTGCTGTACTGATGCGAGGGAATGTTGAGCCCGGAGACAACGCCGACCTGCTCCACCGATGGCGCCTCAAGACCGCTGAAAGCAGCGAACTCCTTCATCAGGATGTTGGAGCTCTGCGTAACTGCCTCCCACGGAGTGATAGTGCCGTCGGTCCATACCTCAATAATCAATCGTTCCGGGCTACGCTCCTCCCCGGGCTTGATGGGCTCCACTGCGAAGTTCGCCTTTCGCACAGGGGAGAACACCGCATCCACAGGCAGGGCCCCCACGGGCAGACCGTCGGCTGAGATAGCCGCTACGTATCCCCTTCCCAATTCCACATTGAACTCCACATGAAGCTTCGCTTCGTCAGAGTCCAAGTTCGCCAGGCACAATTCACCATTCACCACCTGGAAGTCGATTGACGGCTGGATGTCTGCAGCGCAGACAACGCCCTCAGTCTCGATATCCAGGAACAGTTTCCCTTCCTGTTGGGTCACCGGTCGCATCCTGATTTCCTTGACGTTCAACAGAAACTCCAAGACATCCTCTCGGACGTGAGGAATGGTTGAAAACTCATGTTGGATGCCTTCGACCTTCACCCACGTAACGGCAGCCCCGGGAAGCGAACTGAGGAGCACTCGACGCATGGCATTGCCAAGCGTCACGCCAAAGCCAATGTCAAGCGGCTCAGCAGAGAAGCGACCATACGATCCAGTTGACTGGACACATGTTACGACCGGAATGGAAATTTCACTCACTACACGTCCTCCCTGTCACTACCTGGAGTAGTACTCGACAACAGCCTTGCCGCTCAATCTGCTGTCAACCTCTTCAGTCGTCGGCAAGTTCACCACTGTTCCCTTCATTTGCTCGACATCGAGCCTCAACCAGGACGGCACATTGCGAGCCTGAACCTGTTGGGCAACGACCTTGAACAAAGAGGTCTTTGAACTCTGTGGGCGCCAACTGATGACGTCTCCCACCTTCACCAGGTATGAAGGAATGTTCACACGCCGATCATTCACACGAATGTGGCCGTGTCGCACAATCTGTCTCGACTGAGGCCGAGAATCGCCGAAACCAAGTCTGTAGGCAGCGTTGTCGAGGCGTCTCTCGAGTAGAATCATCAGATTGTCGCTGGTCATGCCAGGCAAACGTTGGGCCTCAGCGAAGAAGCGGCGGAATTGAGCCTCAAGGACACCGTACGTGAAACGCACCTTCTGCTTCTCACGCAACTGCAGCCCGCGGTCCGATATACGACGACGCATCTTTGGTTTGCCGCCGGGGGGAACGTTACCGCGGCGTTCGAAGATGCACTTGGCGCTCGTACATTTGTCGCCTTTCAGCATCAGCTTGTCGCCAATATAGCGACAAAGTTCACATCGTGGTCCAGTGTACCGCGCCATAATCTACACCCTCCTCCTTCCGCGAGGACGACAACCGTCGTGAGGTATGGGGGTCACATCTCTAATGCTTGTGACCAGCAGACCCGCACCAGCGAGGGCCCTGATTGCGGCTTCCCGCCCACTCCCCGGACCCTTCACATACACATCCACACGCCGCATGCCGTCGTTCTGAGCCTGCCGCGCCGCATCCTGCCCCGACATCTGCGCTGCATAGGGTGTACCTTTTCTGGAGCCCTTGAATCCGGATTTTCCCGAACTCCCCCACGCGACTACTGCCCCGGACGGATCAGTAATCGTCACTATCGTATTGTTGAACGTCGACTGTATGAAGGCCTTGCCTTCAGGTATATTTCGACGTACGCGTCTCTTGGTCTTGCTCTTTTGTGCCTTCTTAACCATGCTTCCTCACCCGACAGAATCAACAATTCCTATTTCTTCGTGGCGCCGCGCTTCTGCCCTCTACCCGCAACGGTCTTCCTGGTGCCTCGACGCGTACGCGCATTGGTCTTGGTCCGCTGTCCGCGAACCGGAAGACTGCGCTTGTGCCTCATTCCCCGTATGGTTCCGATGTCGACGAGGCGTTTGATGTTGAACTGCACCTCACGGCGCAAATCGCCCTCCACCTTGTAGTCGACATCCAGTACATTACGTATTCGAGTGACCTGCTCTTCGGTGAGATCCTTCACCTTCAGGTCCTCATCAATCCCCGCCTTCGCAAGCATGTTCTTGCTCGCAGTAGGGCCTATGCCGTAGATATACTGCATACCAATAACGATATGCTTGTCTTTCGGCAGGTCAACACCAGCAATACGGGCCATTATTCAGCTCCTCACAAAAGGCATTGACAGCCGCAACCGCTAGCCCTGCCTCTGCTTGTGTTTGGGGTTCTCACACAGAACCCGAACCACTCCATGCCGGCGGATTATCTTGCACTTGTTGCAGCGTCGCTTAACAGACGAACTAACTTTCATGATGGTTCACCATGCACAAACCTTACTATAGTACGTGATTGCCTGCTACGTGTCAAAGTACGCCTACTTGAGCCGGTAGGTGACACGGCCTCGTGTCAGGTCGTAGGGAGACAGTTCCACAAGGACACGGTCTCCGGGAAGGATCTTGATATAGTGCTTCCGCATCTTGCCAGAGATATGCGCGAGTACCACGTGGCCGTTAGGCAGTTCCACACGGAACATCGTGTTCGGCAGGCACACCGTCACCTTCCCCTCCACCTCAATTTTCTCTTTCTTTGTCATAAGCTATGACCTACGCGAACACAATCGGCTCGCCATCGGTGACCGCCACACTGTGCTCAAAATGAGCGGACGCACTTCCATCCAGCGTGAGAACCGTCCACCTGTTGCTCGCCACCTTCGTACGCCACCCGCCTGCGGTCACCATCGGTTCAATCGCCAACGTCATGCCCGGCCGCAGCAGCGGTCCTTTGCCTCCGCTCGCAAAATTGGGGACCTGGGGTTCCTCATGCAGCTCGCGGCCGACACCGTGGCCGGTATACTCTCGAACCACTGACAGGCCAGCGCCCTCAACGTGCCGCTGAATTGCAGCCGACACATCACCAACATGGTTGCCCGCACGGCAGTACTTCAACCCCTCGAGCAGCGCCGCCTTGGTCACCTCTATCAATCGAGAGGACTGCTCCTTCATCACACCGACCCCCACAGTCAGTGCCGCGTCAGTGTGAAACCCCCCGTGCAACACCCCAAGGTCAATGGACACAATATCGCCGTCGCGCACCACACGCGATCCCGGAATCCCGTGAACCACCTCATCGTTGATCGAGATGCACACGCTTGCCGGATAGCCGTGGTACCCTTTGAACGACGCCACCACTCCTCTCCGCTTCATCTCCTCCACCACCAATTGATCGAGCGCCTTCGTAGAAACACCAGCCCTCACTTCATCCCGGACGGTACCAAGAACCTCAACGAGGATCGCTCCTCCCTCACGCATCACCCCGATTTCCTCGGGGGACTTCACTACTATCAATCGGTCTCCGCACGAAGGAGGCGAAGCACGTCAACCGCTACGTCTTCAATACGTTGATTGCCGTCGACCCGCAACAACTTCCCCTGCCTCTCATAGTACTCGACTATCGGAAGGGTCTGCGACAGGAACACCTTCAGTCTCTCGCGAACCGTCTCCTCTTTGTCATCGGCCCTCTGATACAGCTCTCCGCCACATGCGTCACACCGTCCTGCAGTCCGCGGGGGAGAACTTACTGCATGATATGGCACCTGGCAGTTGCTGCATATCCATCGCCCGCTCAGCCTCTTGACGAGTTCCCCTTCCGGAACCTCAATGTACACCGTCTTGTCGATGGCACGGCCTTCTGCGAGGAGTTTCTCATCCAATGCAGTTGCCTGGCTCAGAGTGCGGGGGAATCCGTCAAACAGCACTCCTCCGGCACAATCCGGCTTGCGAATCCGTTCGATAACCATGTTGATTGTGACCTCGTCGGGCACCAATTCGCCCTTCTCCATGTAGGATTTGGCGAGTAGCCCTAGCTCGGTCTGCTCCTGCAGGGCACGACGGAAGAGGTCACCTGACGCCACGTGGACCGTACCCAACTCAGCCGTAAGTACGGAAGCCTGAGTTCCCTTGCCGGCACCCGGCGCCCCTAGCAACACAACATTCATGACTTCAGCCTCCCCCTTACTTCAGGAATCCATCGTAACGGCGCATAGTCAACTGCGATTCGAGCTGCTTCATCGTGTCAAGCGCCACACCGACTGCGATGAGGATCGCGGTACTGGATATTGTCAGCACTGTCACTCCGGTGACCAGTCGAGCCAGGAACGGTGTGATGGCAACAAGCGCCAGGAACGTCGCCCCGCCGAAAGTCAGCCTGCGGACAACCGCGTTGAGGTAGTCAGCCGTCGACTTCCCCGGCCGCACCCCAGGAACGAATCCTCCCTGCTGCTGCAGCGTGCGCGGCAGGCTCATCTGCTCGAAAATCACCATGGTGTAGAAGAACGTGAAGCCAAACACCAGCAGGAAATACAGTCCCCAATAGAGGAGTCCTCCCGGCAGGCCGGCGCCGGAATCGAAGGCGCGGTACACGCCGTCCCAGAACCCTGGCGCTTGCGGGTTGACAAAATAGCTTGCCAAGAGACGCGGCACCTGCATCATCGCGATTGCGAAGATGAGGGGAATCATACCTGCGGTGTTGACTCTCAAGGGAATATACGTGGAACCCGACTGCCTGTACATTCTGCCGCCGCGGAACGTGCTCTTGGCATACTGCACCGGGATGCGTCTGTGCGCTTCGATGAACAGCACTATCACAACAAGCGTGGCAGCACCGAGAATGCCGAAGACAATCGTACCGATGGGATTCTCCTGGAAGGCAACAGCGATCCGCCCAGTAGACTCAGCAAGTGAGGCCACAATACCGGCGAATATTATGATTGAGATGCCATTCCCAATCCCACGCTCGGTAATGAGTTCTCCCATCCACACCAGGAACATGGTGCCCGCAGTCATCGACAGGATAATGGTTGCGGTGGTCAAACCGTCAGGCCGCGTAATCACGTTCTGGCTCGTAAGCAATGCAAGCTGGGAATACCCCTGCAACGCCGCCAGCGGCACCGCGAGGAAGTGCGTGATGCGGTTGATCGTCCTCTGTCCCGCCTCGCCCTGCTGCGATATGGACTGAAGGCTGGGAATCACAGGCACCAGCAACTGCATAATAATGGACGAAGTGATATAGGGATACACGCCCATAGCCGCGACGCTAAAGTTCTTCATAGCGCCGCCGCTGAACAGGTCAAGCATCCCGAGAAGCGCATTCTGTGAGAAGAAGTCGCTGAGCGCTTGAGGGTCCACACCGGGCAAAGGCACGTGAACGAGGAAACGGAAGGCTACCAGGATTCCAAGAGTGAATAGGAGCCTTTGCCTGAGGTCTGGCAGCGAGAACGCATCCCGCATTGCCTGTATGAGACGTGGCTGTCCCTCTTTCTGCTGCATGCTACGCCTTCCTCACAGTACCTTGCGCTGCCTTGATCTTCTCTTCGGCTGTGACAGAGAAGCTATCAGCCAGTACGGAGAGTCGCTTCTCCAGACTCCCATGCCCCAAAATCTTGGTAGGTCGCGCAAGGGAGTGAATGAGACCCGCGTCCTTCATCTCCTTTGGAGATACCTCTGCTCCTTCGGGAAACACATTCAGGGATGACACATTCACCACATTGAACTCAATCCTGAACACGTTGGTGAACCCACGCTTGCGTGGCAACCGCTTGATGAGCGGTAGCTGGCCCCCCTCGAATCCAAGCCGGACGCCCTTGTGGTGGGCCTTCTGGCCCTTGGAGCCGCGGCCCGAGTACGTGCCACGCCCACTTCCGTTGCCCCGGCCGACCCGCCGGGATCGATGGGTGGAACCCTCAGCCGGGCCCAGTTCATTCAGTTGCATTGCTGGCCTCCGAAGCTGACATGGCAGCCCGACGTTCGCTTCCCACCTGTTCCGCCAGGCGCAGGGAAGTGAGTGCAAGTATCGTCGCGCGAGCGACGTTGATGCGGTTCTGGCTGCCAAGAGACTTGCTCACCACGTTCCGGACCCCGGCCAGTTCCAGAACCGTGCGAATCGTATTACTCGCAATCATGCCGCGGCCCTGTGCTGCCGGTTTCAGCAACACGACGGACGCTCCATACTTCGCAAGCGTCTCATGGGGAATCGTCTCATCGACGACCGGTACTCTGATAAGCTGCTTCCGCCCCATAGCGCTGGCCTTACGAATCGCCTCGGGTACGCCAGTCGCTTTCGCAAGCCCCACGCCCACATGACCATTGCCGTCGCCGACTACCATGAGAGCCCTGAATCGGAGTCTGCGTCCGCCCTTGACGACCTTTGTGACACGGTCGACCGTCATGAGCTTCTCCTCCAACTGCAAGTCGGATGAGTCCACTCGTTCCACTCTAGTAGTTGCCTTCGTTACTGCCTTCATAAATACCCTTTATCACTCTTCGCTAGCGGCTGTAGCACTGTTCTAGAACGCGAGTCCGGCCTTTCTGGCCTCGTCCGCGAGCGCTCGAACCCGCCCGTGGTACTTGAATCCTCCACGGTCAAACACGACCTGCTTGACGCCCTGTTCCATGGCTCTCTGCGCCACGAGCGCGCCCACGCGCCCTGCGACCTGCGTCTTCGACAATTCTTTTCCTGCCTCAGCCACTTCTGACTCCAGCGTGCTGGCAGCGGCAAGGGTGTGCTGGCGATCGTCATCAATCACCTGCGCATAGATATGCTGCAGGCTTCGGAAGACTGCAAGGCGCGGGCACTCAACAGTCCCGTGCACTTTGCGCCTCACGCGCTCATGCCGGATCCTTCGCATCAGTATGGGGTTCTTCCTCGCCATGTCACTCTATCCTTTTGTGACCTTGCCTGCCTTACCAGGCTTCAGTCGCAGTTTTTCCTCAGCGTACTTGATGCCCTTGCCCTTGTAGTGATCACAAGGCCGAACCGCTCTCACACTGGCGGCTACCTGCCCTACCAGCTCCTTGTCGCGACTGGAGAGTCGAATGCGGTTCGTGCCTTCGACCACAGCTTCAACTCCGTCGGGCATGGCAAACTGCACAGGGTTGCTGTAGCCCACCTGAAGGGTCAGGCCGTCGCCCGTCTTCTGCACGCGGTAGCCGACGCCGTTGACTTCGAGCACTCGCTCAAACCCGCCGCTGACTCCCTGCACCATATTCGCCAGAAGGGTGCGCGTCAGACCGTGCATAGACCTGTGCACTCGATTGTCGCTCGGTCGCTCGACAGTCAGTTTCCCCTCATGCAGCGTGATGCGCATGTCGCGGTTCAGCGTCCGCGTCAACTCACCGCGAGACCCTTTAACTACAACGACGTTATCGACAGATATGGAAACCTGGACACCACTAGGTACAACGATTGGCATTCGTCCAATTCGAGACATCTAACTGTTACCCCACATTCGACCTACCAGACGTAGCACAGAACCTCGCCACCGAGTTTCTTCCGCCACGCCTGTTGTCCGGTCATGATTCCCTGTGACGTCGACATGATGGCGACACCGAGGCCGCCATACACTCGCGGTATCTCGGTCTTGCCCGCATACACCCGTAACCCGGGCCGGCTCACTCGTTCAAGGCCAAGCACCGCTGGTTGCTTGTCCACGTACCTCAGCTGCACGCGCAACATCTGCGAAGGCTTGGACTTGACCGACTCATAGTCCACTATGAAACTCTGTTCCTTCAGTATCTTCGCGACAGCCACCTTAACTCGCGAGTGGGGAATGAGCACACTCTCGTGACCGACCATCACGGCATTCCTAATCCTTGTCAGCATATCTGCAATCGGATCGTTGACCATTAGTGCTCTCTCCTCACCAACTCGACTTCCTGACTCCGGGAATATGTCCCACAACGGCCAATTCCCTGAAGCAGATACGGCACAGTCCGAATTTC
>Ga0307379_10009951_pt1 | contig 12655 bp, 14 predicted proteins | sample UN2MG_FD_202237 | JGI IMG/M metagenome (GOLD analysis project Ga0307379, IMG submission 202237) | Soil microbial communities from Risofladan, Vaasa, Finland - UN-2 | ecosystem: Environmental > Terrestrial > Soil > Coastal area > Acid sulfate soil | place: Finland: Risofladan, Vaasa | collected... | reverse complement strand
CAGGGACGGAAAGTACTTTAGCGGGGAAAACGCCAAGAGGAGTTTATCCGAAAGCATTGTCTACAGGTCAGGGCTCTTTACGTCGAAAGGGCCCGACTTGAAAACATTCAAAAAAAGGAGAATCCGAATGAGAAGACAAGTTAAGATCTGGAGTGTCCTGTTGATGATCGTGTTGGTCTCTTCCTTTGCCGCTGCCGTTCAGAAACCGGCGGTTCAGCAGGCGGATACGTCAACTCAGCTGGTGATCAGTGGGCAAGACGTGATCACGGCTTCCGATGCCGGGGGAGGCGATCTCTCCTCAAGAGATCTCATCATCATCATAGCCCTCGGTGTTGGGCTCCTCATACTGATCGCGGCCGTTTAGCTTTTATGCGTCCGAAAGGACAAGCCCGGCCAGTCTCGCCGGACGCCGATTCAACCGAACGCCTGCGGGTAGAAGAGGCGCTGAAGGCCTCGGAAGTCAGGCGCCTGGCGGGCTGAAGTGTAACCCTCCTTCCTGACGCTGGCATCCTGCGCATAAGACCTTTTATCCGCGATCAGTGAGAAGTCCGATACATTTTGTTAAGGACCTTGCTGAGATCTATGAAATTATCATTTTTTTGGCTTAAGAATCGCGGCAACAAGAGATGGGCGATTTCGATCGTGCTCTTCTCTCGATCCGGGATAACAAGGAGGACATAAATCTCCGTGAGCAGCCCGCGGAGCAGCTGCATCTGCTGAAGCTCTTCTCGGTTCGAAGCCGAGAGAACTGCGATAGAATCCGGTTCTATTGGCGTCCGGAGTCTCTCCCTGAAGCCATCCAGTCTTTTGAAGACTTCTATTTTGCTTTCTGGGATGACCTTATGAACCACCGCCTCAAGTCTCTTGTTATTTGGATCATCCCCACTTGAATAAAAAAACAGCTGCATTGGATTTAAATTTTCCTATAAAAATGAATTCACGTCATTTCTTCTTAGGCCTACTCAATCATCATCAAGAAACATGCCAAATTCATAAAACCAGGAGATTCTTTTTTATAGGGGTGAGGAAACCGTATTAGCCGCTTTCGCCCGGAATCTGCAGCAATTTGTTCTCTTAAATAGCACTTATTCCAATAAATGAGCACCCATTCTCTTTTTTTTTAGGGCGCTGACCGGCATCATACCGGCCAACGCCCATCAGTTGGCCGGTGTTTTCTAAGAAGGGTATAGAACCTGGAGCGAGACAAACCGGAAACCCGGCAAGCTTTGTTGATATCTCCGCCCACAAAAGAGATCAGGTCCTTCAGATACTGTTGCTCTGCTCCAGAAACTGCCGCTTTCCGGATCTCTTTCAATTTGGGCGGCGCTTTGGGAACGCTCGAGGGTATCTCTGGATTACCCTGTTTTGCCGGCTTCTTCGGGAAAGAGTTCCGTGCCACCTGAATGCGAATATACGTCGGAAGGTGTTTGGGGAACAGCATGGGTTCATCTTTTGCCGAAAGCAAAGCTTTCTCCAGAGCCTGGATCAGTTCTCGCACATTGCCGGACCATTTATATTCGGTCACGACATCCCAGAATTCAGGAGAAGCTCCTTTGGGTACTATTCCAAACCGCTCGCACAAGTCGTTCATATAAAAGAGCGTCAATTTCTTGATGTCTCCGGGAAGTTCTCTCAAGGGGGGCAATTCAATAACAAGAGTCCGGAGCCGAAATAACAGATCTTCCCGGAATTTTTCCTGCTGGACCATGCTTTCCAAGTTTCGGTTTGTCGCCGCCACAAGCCTGAAATCGCTCTCGTTTTCTTGACGTCCTCCGACAGGACGGAAGCGATGCTCTTGAATGACCCGGAGGAATCGTTTTTGAATCAAGAACGGGAGCTCCCCGATCTCATCTAAAAAAAGAGTCCCTCCGTCGGCTTGCTTGATCAACCCCTCCTCGCTTCGATCGGCTCCGGTGAAAGCTCCCCGCGCGTGCCCAAAAAGAACGCTTTCCACCAGCGTCTCGGGAAGCGCCGTGCAATCAACGACCACAAAATTTCTTTTGGCCCGAGAGCTGTTAGAATGGACAGCCTTTGCAAAAAGTTCTTTCCCGGTTCCGGTTTCGCCGGTGATGAGAACATTGACGTTGCTGCCGGCGGCCTGGGCCAGAAGTTCCAGACAAGAAGTGATCTTTTGCGAATCTCCGATAATACCGTTTCTTTTCAAAACGATCGACGGCTTCCCCGGTCTTCTTTCCGCTCGATATTCCAGAGCCCGGAGAAGGGGAAGTTTTATGGCTTCGAACGAAGCCGGCTTTTCCAAATAATCCCAGGCGCCGGTTTGGATAGCGAGTTCGGCCTCATCGGGATCGCCCAGCCCGGTGATCACGATGATTTCCGGGGAAGATCGGGCGGCTTTGATCTTCGGCATGATCTCCAAGCCGCTTCCATCGGGCATCTGGACGTTCAGAAAAACGATGTCGAATGGCTCGGATTGGACTTTCCTGAGCCCCTCCCGGAGGAGGGGCGTCGAGACGGGGTGATGCCCTAATCGGGTGACGACATTCGCGATCCAGTCGCAAATGACCTTATCATCATCAATGATCAGAACAGTTGCCATCGCATTTCCAGCTGTTCTTGAGGTTAGAGAACTATAAAAGAAAAAACAAGATTAGTCAAGCCCGGATTGGGCGGGAGGAGGTCTTTGGCTCTCTTCAGGTCTGCGGCGAAATTGTCGTCATAGAAGAAGATGGTTTTCCGGCGATGGTCGCAGCGGCGGATTCCCTCGCTTGTCGGCCGGGGATGGGCCCCGGGAAGATCCCACTATGTCTTTTTGCGATCCACAAGGATCAGCGCGATACCCGCGACGATCGCCACTCCGCCCACGATCGGAGGCAGCGGGACGGTCTTCTTCTCTGTAGCCGTGACCTTGAGGGGTCCGATATCAATCAGCTTTTCCCCGGTTGTATAGCGTATACCCTGATAGGCCAGAGCCAAGACTCCGAGAACGATGAGAATAATACCCACAAGCTTCATAGAATTAGGCCTCCTCGATTTAACTTAAAAGCCCTCAACCAGCGTAAGAAAGGGCGTCCTCCCCTGTGAGAGGACGCCCTTTTCAGATCAGTCGAGAGAATGACTTCCCGTCAGATCTTCCGCAAGAAAGGTGCCGCCGGACACGCTCAAGCTAAAGGACCGCGATCAGTACGAGGAGCCCAACACCGAGGGCTATGATGATGATGAGATCTCTTGAGGAGAGAGCGCCTCCCCCGGCATCGGAAGCCGTGATCACGTCTTGCCCACTGATCACCAGCTGAGTTGACGTGTCCGCCTGCTGAAGCGCCGGTTTCTGAACGGCAGCGGCAAAGGAAGAGACCAACACGATCATCAACAGGACACTCCAGATCTTAACTTGTCTTCTCATTCGGATTCTCCTTTTTTTGAATGTTTTCAAGTCGGGCCCTTTCGATGTAAAGAGCCCTGACCTGTAGATAATGCTTTCGGATAAACTCCTCACCAGGGGCAAACCGGAGAGCCTGACCGAGGGACTGTAAAGCCTGGACAATCCTCCCTTGATTGGCGTAAGCAAGGCCCAGGACATCGTGGGCGTAAGCGCTTTTTGCGTCCAAGCTGAGGGCTTCGAGGGCATAAGCCTCAGCCTCCCCGGCATTGCCCGCTCTCAGACTGACCATGGCCAAGCTGTACACGGGGTAGGGATCTCTGCTTAGGGACTCTCTGGCTTTTTCCCACTGCTCCCTGGATTTCATGAATTCCGACCTCCGGTAATAAGCCGTGGCCAGATTGATGGAGGTCAGAGGGTCGTTTTGCAGAGCGGGAAAAGGGAAAGGGCTTTGACCGGGGACCACGGCCATCATCCATCGGGATTGGTTCCGCCCCTTTCCCAGCTCCCAGACCTTCATGAAATCCTTGGACGTCATGGCTGTCCGGTCTCCGAAATAGGGGTCGTGGAAGATGATCAGGTCCTCGTCATCATCAAACCCGATGACCACCCGGTAGTGTCCTTTGGCAATCTGTTTAATGGTTTTAGTCAGAACGATCACCGGGATGTCATTCCTAACCAGATCCTTCAAGATCCGCAGGTTTCCCTGGAAAGAGTAGCTCTCAAATCCTTTGGTTCGCGGATACAAGACCAGCTCGGAGTTATAGGTCGCCTGGCTTTCGGAATCATAGATCTCATCCGCGATTTTCCGCTGGCTGAAGGATCGCGTTTCATCCCAGGAGTTGAGGACCATAGCCAAGCAGGCCGGGCCGCAATAATTTCTTTCCAGCCATTTTTCGAAGGGGACCGTCTGGATCAAATATCCCTTTTCAGGCTTGATTTTCTGGTATTTGAAAACCTGATCGGAAAAGAGACAGGGGGTCATCAGCCCCAGGCCTGCGAGGAGTCCCCATATCCGTCTTGAGGCCCGGACCTTCGGCCAAATCATTCTGGCGCTTTCCCCGCTAAAGTACTCTCCGTCCCTGTAACAGTCGGACGACAAGAACGATCACGGCGATGACCAAAAGAATGTGGATAAGGCCGCCGAAGGTGTGAGCCGTAATAAGACCCACAAGCCACAGAAGAAACAGGATGACTAGGATTGTCCAAAGCATATTGACCTCCTTTTTTTCTTTTGCCTCTCGCTGTCCCGCGCCCATCCGTTATTGGACGGCACGATGGACTGGGGAGAAGCGACCTGTATATATGCAGTTTTCATGCCAGAATCTTTCCGCGTTCTCGGCGTGTCAGGAACAATTTACCGGACGAAAAAAGCCCGCGCAAAAAAAATTCCTCTCCGGAAAAAGGCGGGATTTCGGGTGGCCAGGGATTCAAAGCCTCCAGTTCGGCAAATTGAGCTCTTTTCCCGGCTAAGAAATTGACCCATAAAACAGCACTTTTCCTATTAAATAGGATATTTTCTGCCGCATTATCCCATCTGGGGCTGTCGACCGGATCACCGACCACCTCAAACTCACGTTTGTCGCGGACAAGCCGCCCCCGCCGCGCATCGTTTATCAGGAAGTTCTGATGGCTGCCGAGACAGTAGGAATGCGAATAATTTCTTAAGCCTCCTTCATTTCTTCCTCTATTCCGGTCCTTTGGACCATCCTTCTATTCGTGCCCTCAATCCGAAGATTGAGTCTGGGCACACCGTATTATTGGGTTTGGGCATATATCCCAATATATCACGTGGCCGAATGGCCTACTGCCAGCAGTCGGCAGATCGAGCTTCTCGCCCGCCGTACATCAAGGCTGTCGGGCGTGAAAGGGTAGCTTGATGAACGAGCTGAGGTTCCCCTTGCCGAAGCATTCCGGGACCGCAGCCTAGATTATGGGGTTGTGCTCAGGCCCACCTTCACCGTGGGTATCTAGCCAGTTGAGGAGTTCAGAGATGCGGCCGGTCGCAAGACCGATGCAGGTGTCGGCTGCGCCATAGTAGATATTCACTGTATCGTCGTCATCTCCGATGGTGTAGCCGCACGGAAACACAACACCAGCCACGTCGCCCTGCTGTTCGTAGGCCTCACGCGGGCCGAAAATCCACTCGTCACTTCGCATCAAGCATCGGCGCGGATCAGCCAGATCAAGGAGCGCGATTCCCAGTCGGTAGAGGGAACCGGACGCCGTCACGCGAACGCCGTGGTAGATCATTATCCAGCCGGCCTTGGTTTCAATCAGCGGTGTGGCAAGGCCGATCTTGTTTGCGTCCCACCACGCACCGCGCCGTGCCGCCAGTAGCAGCTGATGCTTACCCCAATAGTGCAGGTCGGGCGATTCCGCCACCCAGATGTCGGCGGCGCCGCGTCCGGTGACCGGCCGGTGAATCATCAGCCAGCAATCCCGGTAGCGCCGGGGCAGGAGCGCGGCGTCCTTGTCTTCCGGAGGCAGTACCAGCCGCAGCCGCTCAAAGGAGCGGAAGTCCTCGGTCAGCGCCATCGAAACCGCCGGTCCTGTCTGCGAGTACGCGGTGTAGGTGATGGCGTACATGCCGATTTCCTCGAGCCAGACGATCCGCGGATCCTCTATCCCCCACACCTCCTCGGGATTCTTGTCCGGCTCGGGTGCCAGCGTCGGTTTCGGGTCGATCTTCCAATTGTCCACGCCGTTGCTGGAGCGCGCTGCCCACAGGCTCGAAATCCCGCGCCGGTCTTCGACGCGACAGAGCAGCAACGTGGTGCCGTCCTTGAGCCGGACCGCGCCCGGATTGAACACCGCGTTGACGGTGTGGGGCCAGTCGGCAGCGGTTAGCAGCGGATTGCGCGGGTTCCGAGTGAAGAGCGAATTCGCCGGGGAACGACTGTCCGTCATGTACTTCCATCCTCACTCATTGTTGCGACGACGCGCATTGTCAGCAGTGAGCAAATCAGGGCCAGCGTCGATTCCGCGCCTTCGTTCGCGTTAACCCCTTCCGGGTGGAGCCCGTCGTGGCACCCGCCGGTGGCATAGTCGTAGAGCGGTAACCCGAGGTCATTCCTGCCCAGGAACCATTCAAACGCGCAGGCCATCCATTCCCGCCAGCGCCGCTCGCCGGTCACGCGGTACGCCCGGAAACACGCCTCAATCGTACCCTGAGCCTCAACCGGTTGCTGGTCGAACCGGGCGCGATCTGCGCCCCGGCGCCAGCCCACATGCGCAATCGGCACGAAGTATCCTTCCGGCACGGTCTGAACCTGAACCAGCCAAGCCAGCGACTTCAACCCGGCATTAGCCATCTCCTGATTCTCCATCTCTGCACCGGCGCGCAACAGGGCCTGGCTCAGCCGGGCATTCTCGTAGGCCAGTGACTGCTCAAACCAGGGCCACTCCTCATGGGTGTTTTCCTTGTACAGCTGCAGCAGCCGGGCGGCAAGGCTGTCGCGGAACCGTCGCGCTTCGCTGGCGCCCGGGAACCGATTGATGAACGAACAGATTCCCAAAAGCGAGAATGCCCAAGCCCTCGGGCTGGAGAAAGTCTCAACTGCGGGCAGCCCGGCCTCAAACAGGTTCATCGCCAGGGCCACGATCCCGTCGTCCTTCGAAGCTCCGACCGTCGAGCCCAGGCTCCAGAGTGCCCGGCCGTGCACGTCCTCGGCCCCCGCCGGCTCCACCCACCGCCGGTCGTATCCGAGATAATTGCGGAACCGGCCGTTCTCCCGGTTGAGTGAGTAGTCGATGAAAGCAAGATAGCGGGTTGTTAATCGGCGTAGCGCTTCGCTGTCCTGCTCGAACTGCTGGGCGCGCAGCACCGCGATCAGGGCGCGGGCATTGTCGTCGGTGCAATATCCCTCGGAGAGATTTGGTACAGTCCGTCGCGCGTGCTGCAGTATGCCGGTGTCATCGGTGAGCGTCAGCATATGGCTGAGGTTCAGCTCCGGCAACTCGATGTCCAGTGGGTCGGCCCGGTGTACCAGGCTGGGTCGGGCATGGGAGATGAGCCGCTCCTGTGACGCCCGTTCAAACGTCTGGAGGTACTGCCGCGCCACCTCTTTCCAGACCATCATGCGTCCGAATGAATATGCTCGCTTGCGCATTGCATGACGCTCGGCCTCTTTCTCCAGCAGCTCGATGGCAGCGCCCGCCAGCGCGCTCGCGTCCCGGAACGGCACCAGTCGGCCGCGGCCATCGTCGAGCAGTTCCTCAGCGTACCAGTATGGCGTGGAAACGATCGCCTTGCCCGTGCCCAGCGAGTAGGCAAGCGTGCCCGACACCGACTGTTCGGCGACAGTGTAGGGCGTGACATATAGGTCGGCTGCTCCAAGAAACCGGCACAACTCGTCGATTTCGACATACCGGTTGTGAAAGATGACGTGGTCGGCGACTCCGATTTTACGTGCCAGGCGCTGAAGCCTGAGCCGGTACTCCTCCCCCTTCTCACGCTTCACATTCGGGTGCGTTACTCCGAGCACCAGATAGACCGCATCCGGGAACCGCCGAACAACGTCGGGCAGCGCGTTGATCATGAACTCGATGCCCTTGTTCGGCGAGAGGAGACCGAAGGTGAGGATCACCCGCCGTCCCTCAACGCCGAACAGGTCCTTGTAGTAGTTCGGGTCCACGAACGGCATGTCCGGTATGCCGTGGTGAATCAGGTCGATCCTCTCTGCCGGAACGCCGTAGATTTCCTCCAGGAATGCCGCCGACCGCCGGCTCATCACGACGACGCGTTCCGAAAGTCCGCACAGCTCGGTCAGCACCTGCTTCTGCGCCTCGTCCGGCTGCTTGAGCACGGTGTGCAGCGTGGTCACGATCGGCATCCGCAGCCTGCGCACAGCCACTAGGAGGTGACTGCCTGCCAGCCCGCCGAAAATGCCGTATTCGTGCTGGATGCAGGCAACGTCGACCTGGCCCATGTTCAGGAAGTCGGCAAGCTCCCGGTACTGCTCCACGTCGTTCTGGGCGATTTCGAACCGCACCTGGTCCGGGTAGGCGTACCCTTCGGGCGTGTCGTTCATCGCCGCCGCCACGCAGTTGATGCCCGGCACCTCCCGGGTAACCGACTCGCACAGGTCGGTCGTAAACGTCGCGATGCCGCACCGCCTTGGGATGTAATTCCCGACGAAGGCGATCTTCTGGAAAGAGTACTTGGTAGCTTTCATTTGATTATCCTTCGCACTACCAAGGGGATAGCAATTTTATTCTTGATCGCAATGAGAGAGCGTGTGTCTTTGTTTTGATTTTCATTTCTTTTATTATGACCTTTTTCCCTTCAATTTACCAGCAGCCTCTTATCTGGCTTCGGATCAGACTGCCTCAATATCCTCCGGACCGTCAGGATGTGCAATCCCAAAGCCCGGTCTATACATTCACAGAGGGGGGTTATTTTTCGTTGCCCATTAGGAGGGGCCTAAAAAATGTCACCGTCCCTGGCAAGGTCGGAGGCAGGGAGGCCGATGAAATTGGCCGACCGTTGGAAGGGGGAACGCAAAGCGGTTCCCCCTCCAAGTTGACTTACCCGTGACTACTCCCTATAATGGAGTCACCATGCGCAAGAGTCTTTCCTGCACGGAGCAGGAAGCCCTCAAGAGCGGATTGATCGACCTCGCCGCCAAGAGCGAAGAGGACATAGTCAAAATCCGAACAAGGAGACGAACATGAACTTCCTAGCGCCGCCCATCATCATCGTCGGACTGGTGGTCATCTACATCCTGAACTCCATCAAGATCCTCAGGGAATACGAGAGGGGCGTGATCTTCCGGCTGGGCCGGGTGCTTTCCAAGCCCAAGGGCCCGGGGATCATCCTGGTGTTCTCCCCCATCGACCGCATGGTCAGGGTCAGCCTCCGCCTGATCGCCCTGGACATCCCCCCGCAGGACGTCATCACCAGGGACAATGTCTCGGTGAAAGTCAACGCCGTCCTCTACTTCAGGGTTATGGAGCCGCTCAAGTGCATCATCGATGTCCAGGATTTCCTCTACGCGACCTCCCAGCTCGCCCAGACCACGCTCAGGAGCGTCCTGGGGCAGGTCAATCTCGACGACCTCCTTTCGGAGCGGGAGAAGCTCAACGCCCAGCTCCAGGAGATCATCGACACGCGCACCGACCCGTGGGGCATCAAGGTCCAGATGGTCGAGATGAAGCATGTCGATCTTCCGGAGAACATGGTCCGGGCCATCGCCAAGCAGGCCGAGGCCGAGCGCGAACGCCGGGCCAAGGTCATCCACGCCGAAGGCGAGTTCCAGGCAGCGGGCAAGCTCACCCAGGCCGCCGATATCATTTCCAGGAATCCCCAGGCCCTCCAGCTCAGGTTCCTGGGGACCCTGACGGAGATCGCCGTCGAGAAGAACTCCACGATCATCTTCCCCCTGCCCCTCGATTTCCTCAAAGCGTTCACGTACAATACGTCTCAGGAAAAGAAATAAGCACGCTCTACGAGCCTCTCAGGCCCAAAAAAAGACACTTCCGGGATCCCCCGGGCTTTCTCCTGATTCCCCAACTGGAGAGATTAAAAAGCATGTCCTCGTGACCTGCCCCCCTCATATCGTTCCAGGCGATGTGATAAGATTTTGTTGGACGAAAGGAGTAGGACATGGGCAGGAAGGGCTATTCTTCGGAGCAGATCATCACCATGCTCCGAGATGCGGAGGTCCTCCTCAGTCAGGGGACCTGGGTTGCTGAGGTATGTCGCAAGCTGGGGGTGACAGAGCAGACTTACTACCCCTGGCGAAAGGAATAAAATCACTTTAGGCCGTACAGTTCCTTAGGCTACAGGCCGCCGGCTCCAGAGGCTTATGATGTCGAGAAATTCACTCAAGGGCTGGCACATTGATCGGGGGGCAGGTCACATCGATGGTCTTCTTTTCTTGACATACTACTTCCCTTTTCGTATATTCAACAAGGTGTTTATGCCGATCCGTTTAAGACGCTGTGATAATAAGTATCAGGAGACACAAATAGTTGAATTTTATAATACTATCGCAGTAGTGTTCGCCGTTTCAACGGCAGGTTATACGGATCGGAAATCAGTGATTCGCATCTTATGCGGATCAATCTAATAATTGTTAGGCGCCTACAGCGAAAGGCTCTCAAAAGGAGGAGGTGTCGTTCCTAATCGCGCATATCGGGTTCCTCTCAGCTGCTCCGGGGGGTGTACTTCTGACCGCGATGTGGCACAAGAGCGTTCGAATGACCGAGACGTTCCTTGACCTTTGTTATGGAAGGGCTTCCGGCTTAGCGTTTGTTCGTGTTCCATGGCTACTCACGACCCAGCACCTGGCGTATCTGGAAGGGACCAACCGACGGATGATCTGCTACGTAATCAACCTGGACCGCCACCCCGCTCGCCTGCAGTCGTTCCTGAAGCGGTTCGACTGCAGCGATCTGAGCGCCGCAGAGCTGCGCCGGTTCCGAGCGGTCGACGCCGCGTGCGTCTGGCCGCAGGCCCGGGCCTTAGTGTACGCGCCGGTGCTGGCCACGCTCGCCGCCGTCGAACGCCGTGGGTTCCGCCAGACGCACGCCGAGTTGCCGTCGAAGGGTGCCCTGGGGTGTGCGCTCAGCCACCTGTGCACCTGGCTCGACATCCGGTACGACAGCGCTGCCCCCGAAAGCCAGCAATACTTGGTGATGGAGGACGACGCCAGGCTGCCCAGGCGCCTCGTGGCCTCCGTACAGAACGCGCTGGAGGGCGTGCCGACCGGCTGGGACATCCTGCTCTTGGGCTGCCGCACCCCCCGGCCCAGCATGGTCACCAAGCACACGACGCACCTGAACATAGGGCTGTTCCAGGGCACACACGCGTATCTGATTACCAAGGCGGCGGTGCGCAAGATCTTCGCGAACGGCGCGCTGCTCGTGAGGGTGCAGATAGACGCCTACCTGAGTCACCTGGCGCAGGCCAAAAAACTCAAGATCTACATGCTGCCGAAGCAACTGGTCGGCGTGCACCTGCAGCACTGGGATTCCAGCGTCCAGCTTGACTACGACTTCGAGCACGCGCACGCCAAGCTGACGTACGACCAGCCGTTCGAGATGGCGACCGGGTCGACGGGTGTGGAGGACCTGCAGAGGCTCGGCGCCCTCCGGGTGCAGTGCGGGATTGAACGCTTGCGATATGAAATGCGGCCGATTGACACAGCCCAAAAAAACCAGGGTCGGACTCCAATTATGAAGCAACTCCGTGCCCTGCTGACCGAGTCCGCGCCTATCACCAAGTTCCGAGCGCAAGCCGGCCGTCCTCGATAATAAGCATGATCGAAGACCCGACCAGGCTGGCTTTAACATGGGCGATGGGAGGTAGTGGGAAAATATTAAATAAATACAGGCCTGAGGAAATCCCTGAAGACTACAAAAATTATGTAGCGATGTGCGAAAAAGGCATAGACATTTTAGACTGGTACCATTACTTCGAGGTGGGAGAATTTTTTTATCATCCAGCGCTGGGAATTAACGTGGTAGAGAGAGGTCAAAACGTTGGATGCTTCTACTGCCATGACCCAGAACGAGATATTATCGATTTTAAAATCAAAGCGAAGGACTCCACTTGGCTCCCTTCAGAAGAGCATTTAAAAAGTTTGGCATCAGATATAAATTTAAACCAGCAAGGTCTCGATAATTTTCTGGATGATGATAACGGGTATTTTGATTACCCAAAAGGGGTGAAACCTCGGTCGATATTCACCACTCCAGAACAGCATTGGCTGGGTTATTATATGTATACGTGGCACCATAGGATATGGTCCAAGGAAAAACGGGACTGGGTCTGGGTGAAAAGGTAGTCTCCCTGCCAATCAAAGGCAACATCACATAGCAGTCCACGGCTGAACCTTTAGCGCACACATAAGCCCTCGCTGGCCATAAGGCCTATATAGCGCACATAAGCGCTTCAAGTCCTTCCTGCCGGTAGACGCGCAAATTTAAACCGGCTGTATTATAGCCGATAGAACAGACGGACGGACGGTTTCTGCCTATAGAACGTCAAACCGCCTGTTCTACTTGGTACAGTGGGTTTTAGCGCTAAAATCGATCGTCCGTTTGTACTATCCGGGCATCCACCGGTGTTCATTTTGCCTCAGCGGTCGAACGGCCTCAGGGACGCATCCCCGCGCTCTCAACCCGTCCTTGACATCTTTTTGAGTCATGATTCATAATTCCCCATGATGGTTGGAGGGGACAATCGACACCCCAGGGCTCGCTCGGCCACCACAGCCGAAAACCAATTTCTTATTCTCAAGTTGAGCTCAAAATAGCGGAAGGTGGGCCGGCGCTCGGTGCCGGTTCACTTCAGGCGCCGAAGGGCTTGCG
>Ga0307379_10009950_pt1 | contig 12657 bp, 18 predicted proteins | sample UN2MG_FD_202237 | JGI IMG/M metagenome (GOLD analysis project Ga0307379, IMG submission 202237) | Soil microbial communities from Risofladan, Vaasa, Finland - UN-2 | ecosystem: Environmental > Terrestrial > Soil > Coastal area > Acid sulfate soil | place: Finland: Risofladan, Vaasa | collected... | reverse complement strand
GATGGACCCGCGATCAACACTTCGATGGAATTGTTTCACGGGGGCACAAAAGGGCGCGGGTTCTATGGAACCAGCGTAGATTTTTAAGGAGCATCAGGGGCGGTTGAGTCGACGCCAGTTTCGCCCGCCCGGGCGGTTTCTGAGGTTTCACAGAACTGAGACGTTTTCGAAAATGGCATCGACGGCTGCTTGCGTCTGCACCTCGTCGACGACGGCATCGGCCAGGCCTGAGAAAAGGAGCCGGGCTTCGGTTTCCCAAATCGCCGGCAGGCTGAGCCTCTGCTCGCGAGCTTGCCGAATTCGGACCGTGAATGCCTGGACGTACGCGACGAGGTCGGCTTGCCGCGCGATGGCCGCGGCGAATGCCGGAACCAGGTCCGCGAGTATTGCGGCGTCGCCCATGGCCAGGCTTAACATCGCCACGGCGGCAATGCAGGCCGCGTCCCCGGGTTTCTGGCCTGGGGCGGTTTCCGCGATCGGCGCGAGGGTGCCGGCAAGTTGCTCGCGGAAAAAGCCCGCTAGCGCTTCAGCGCTCCGGTGTTCGGCACGTTTGGCCAAATACAGCTCGAGCCACTCGCCGGCCGTGGGGCCGCGCAAGATCATCGCGGTTTCGATTGCCGGCCGAAGTAGCGCTTGGAGGATCGCGGCGGATTCGTCTACGGGCCGACTGCCCTGCGCATTTTCCCAGGCTATGAGGGTATCAAGGTTCCATCGGCAGCCGCCGCCAATTTTGATAGGGCGTGGAAATCGGCCGTCGCGCATCCATCGCTGCAACGAGTATACCGAGGTTCCGTAGCGTGCCAGAATATCTTTAGTGCGGAGGAAAACCATCGCTAATCTCCAGTGCTATAGAACCAGTTTGCATTTCGCTGCAAAAGCATAGCATTAAACCAAGGCGTTGTCAAGATATATTATTCTTTTTTTTCTACCGTCCGTGTTAAGGTGTTGTGCCGCAATGTCTTATGCCCTGTGAGAATATTTTTTTCCACGTGGAAAAGGGGTGCCGGCGGCCGCGGTGGGAAGCCGCCCAGGGCGGCCGCCGGCAAGGGGCCGCTATTCCGAAAGTGTGAGCAGCTTATCGCAAACACACTGCCCGATGAGTTGCTCAAGGTCCATCAGCTTGTGCTGAATGTCGAGGTGCCTTTGCATCTGTTCCTTCATTCCGTGGCTATCCGCCGCTGCAAGAAGCTCTGCCGTTTGGCTATCGGCGAGTTCTTTTCGCAGTGATTCGCTGTAGTGGAGTTCCATGCGCAGAAGGTGGGCTTCGGCGAGAAGCTCCGGTTCCATTTCAAGCAGGGCCATAAGCTCGTTGCGAGTCGATGCCTTGCCTGTTTGCGGGATCGCATTCATACCGAGGCCCCTTTCGTTTCGGTGTCAGCGACGAAGTCCAGGACTCGAGCGCCGACGGCCCGCTCGAGCTCGCCCAGTTGCTTCGTCGCGCCTTCCTTTTCCATCCGGCGAGCGGCCCTCACGGTAACCGAAGGCAAGCCGATGCTGCGGAGGATGCCGCGTTGAAAGTGGCGGTCCTCCATGCCCAGGACGAAGGCGCCCATGACCCAGGCAACCTTCACGCGCTTCACTTCCGAAGTTTCAGCCAGCCATTTTTTCAGCCATCGCTTTTTCATTGCCGTGTCCTTTTTTGCCGGCGGCGTGAGATGATCCGCCCGCAAGCCTAAGCCGGCCTTGCTTCGGGCGGTGCGGCGGAAGCCGCGGGAATCAACAGGAAAAGGGGTCTTTTCGCATCACTTTCGCTGCGTGTTTGCCTCGAAAACGGTGCAAATGCTCGAGCAGGATATCCTCGCCAGCTTGCCCCCTGAGGATGCGTCGCGCCGTTTTTCCGGCCTCGCTCCAGCTGCTCGCCCTGAAGGAAATCCGCAGCCGCGTTGCACAATTGCCCCGCTCGACGTAATCGGCGAGTCGGTAGGCGGTTGCGTGAAAGTCAGCCATCAGCATTTTCTCCTCGGTGCCGGCGGCCCGCTGGCCCCCCCCCACGGCCAATTTTGCGGAATTCCCCGCAAGGGGGAGCTTACGGTCTGGAGTCAGAAGGCCCGAAGGATTTTCCCCCCCCCCTACCGCGAGCCCGCGCCCACCGGGACGTCCACCTCCGGCTCCGGCAAACAGTCATCGTAATGCAGGCAGAAGCATATCTTCTCGCGAACCTTGTCCCCCCATCCCTCTTTCTCCCCCCACTTTCTAACGCAGCTTTGCATCACTTCTGCAAAGCTGAGGTCATGCTTTTCGCAATACTTGCCCAGTTGCTTCTCCACTTCACGCTGCGTCATTGAGCCGCCGCTGCTCGATGCCGTGCGGTCGCCAGCTTCGGCGGCGCAAGCCGTTAGCCAAAGCCGGGCCTGCTGGAAGCTCGGAAATGCGTACTTATCGCCTACATACGTCTGGCCGTCCTTCTGCCATATCCGGTGTTTCAGATTCCTTTCCCAAAGCATCTTGCATTCTTCGCGTGTGTGCCCTGCTTGCAGCAGCGCGGTGATCGTCGCCCGGCCGTCGGCAGTTGGGTAAACTTTCCCCCTCAGGCACGGAATCTCCGCCTCGATCATCCGGCGCCCGTCCTCCTCGACCTCCTCGACTTCCTCGACGATCCGCGCATTTTCGCTGCTGCTGGTGCTGCTGCTCGCCTTCGCCGCATTGCTATTCGATGGACGTACAGCAGCAGCATGAGAAACAGTCTGAGGGTTCAGGATTTGGGGTTCATCCATATGCAGCCGCGCAGGATGCGCGCCTGAGAGCCGCGCAGGATGCGCGCCTGAATCACCTTCCAGCCGCGCAGGATGCGCGCCTGAATCACCTTCCAGCCGCGCAGGATGCGCGCCTGTGCTCGCATCAGCCGGAAGCAGCAAACGATACACATTGGAGCGCTGGCGGCCATTGCTGTGCCGGTGCTCAACGGCAAGAAACCCGGCCTTCGTCAAATTCACGATCATTCGGCGGATTGAACCTTCAGCCATGCCCGTTTTCGCTGCGAGCGTATCAACCTTCGGCCAGCAGAGGCCGTCGACGTTGGCTGCATCGGCGATGGAAACAAGAACAAGCACTTCCCCTGCCGATAAGCCTTTCTTCTCCAGCTTCCATATTTGATTGAGCAATCCGTTCATCGCCGGCTTACTCCAGTCTCAAGGAAAAGAAGAACGCCCGCGGCCGCAATGCCGGCTCCAGGATGCCACACCCATCCGATGCCAACGCCCACCAGGACAATTGAAACGATTTCCAGAATTGCGAGCAGTTTCACCTGGAGAGCTCCTTTTCGAGGGTTTGAAGAACCTTCCCCCTGGCTTCGGCCGAAAGCCCAGCCCATGCCTTCACCAGGCGCGCGAGGTCTTTGGGAAAACCTTCGGCTCCTCGGTTGAGTTGTGTCGATTTTACGTCAGTTGAATGGGTCGCGGAAGGCAGCGTGGCGTCGTCATGTGTCCGGTATCTGGCTTTCGCCTTGGAGCTAAGTTCTTGTGATCGTCCGGTTTGCGGCCTTGAATGGTCTTCAGTGTCCGGTGTGTGTCCGGCGTTCGGCAAGTGCGTTGTGGTGAGGGCGGAGGGATTCGAACCCTCGACCTACGACTTAAAAGGCCGTTGCTCTACCAGCTGAGCTACACCCCCAGAAGGCAATTGTGTCAATCTTGAAACGCCAAGCGAGGGCTGCGGTGCGCCGACGGCGGGCCGCTTCGCACGGCGGGCCGCTCTGCGCGGCGGGCCGCTTCGCGCGGCGGTTTATACTTCCATCAGCTCGGCGGTCTTTTCCTGCACCGCATCGTCAACGAGCTTTTCGTATCTGTTCGTCAGTTCCTGGATTTCCTCCTTGATGGCGTAGAGGTCGTCTTCGGTCAGGTCGCCGTCTTTCTTTTCCTTGTCGGCCTGCTTGTTGGCGTCGCGGCGGATGTTGCGGATGGCCACCTTGGTTTCCTCGCCCATGTCTTTGAGGCGTGAGACCATTTGCTTGCGGCGTTCCTCGCTGAGCGGGGGCACGGGCAGGCGGATGACCTTGCCGTCGTTGTTGGGCGTGAGGCCGATGTCGGATTTCAGGATCGCCTTTTCGATCTCGCCAAGAAGTGCGCGGTCGAACGGCCGGATGAGAATCTGCCGCGGCTCGGGAATCGAGATGGTGGCCACGCTTCTAAGGTTTGTGGGCGTGCCGTACGCGTCGACTCTCGTATTCTCGACGAGGCCGGGGTTGGCCCGGCCGCTGCGGAGCGTGCGGAACTGTGCCTTGAGCGCGTTTACTGCCTTCTCCATCCGGTCTTCGGAATCCAGCAGGATGTCTTCGTAGGGCATTTGCTCAGTCTCCGTTTATGAGCGTGCCGACTTTTTCGCCGGCCACTACTTTCCTGATATTGCCCTTTTTCTTCAGGTTGAAAACGATGATCGGCAGGTTGTTGTCCATGCACATTGTTATGGCCGTAGAGTCCATCACCTTCAGCCGGTCGTTCAGCACCTGCATGTAATTGAGATGATCGTGCTTTTTCGCGTTTGAGTCGAGCATTGGATCGCTATCGAACACGCCATCAACCTTTGTGGCTTTCAGCAGCACTTCGGCGCCGCATTCGCAGGCTCGGAGCGCCGCGGCGGTATCGGTGGTGAAATACGGGTTTCCGGTGCCGGCCCCGAGGATCACGATCCTGCCTTGTTCAAGGTGATGAATGCATCGGCGGCGGATGTATGGCTCGGCCACGTCGGCCATGTGAATGGCGGTCATGACGCGCGTTTCCCGGCCGTATCGCCGCTCGAGCACGTCCTGCAGGGCCAGCGCGTTTATCACGGTGCCTATCATGCCCATGTGGTCGGCGGTTGCTTTGTTGAGGCCGCGCTTGGCAAATTCGGAGCCGCGCACGATATTGCCGCCGCCGATTACAATCAGAACCTGCGTGCCGAGCTGGTGCACTTCGCTGCTTTCGGAGCCAACGAAATCCACCTCTTCGGGGTCGATTCCGAAGCCGCCCGGCTTGCACATTCCCTCGCCGCTGATCTTGAGAAGGATTCTCTTGCGCGCGAGGTGTGGGCTCACAGTTCTTCTCCGAGCTGATACCGCACGAATCGCCTGATGGTGATGTTCTCGCCGAACTTTGCGATCTTGCCTTTCACGAGTGCTTCGATGGTGACGGCGGGATCCTTGATCCACGCCTGCTCCATGAGGCAGGCTTGCTTGTAGAAGGCGTTGAGCTTGCCCTCGACGATCTTGCCGATGATATTCGCGGGCTTGCCTACTACTTGCTCGGCATAGATCGCCTTTTCGCGTTCGACAGTTTCGGCGGGGATTTCTTCACGCCCCACGGCCACGGGGCTTGCCGCGGCGATCTGCATGCAGATGTCCTTGCACAGCTCGCCGAATTCCTCGCCCTTGGCCACGAAATCTGTTTCGCAGTTGATCTCGACCAGCACGCCCACCTTGCTGCCGGTGTGGATATAGCAGGCCACGCGGCCATCGTTGGTGGTGCGGGCGCTTTTCTTTTCGGCGGTGGCCAAGCCCTTCTTGCGGAGGTAATCTATGGCATTCTCAAAATCGCCATCGCACGCGATGAGGGCTTCTTTGCACTTCATCATGCCGATGCCGGTTTTCTCGCGCAGTTCTTTTACCTTTTCAGCGTTTATTTCCATCAGCTTCCTTTCCTGTAGCAGTATTCATCAAACGCGATCGCGGTTCAGGCAACGGGCCCTTCGGCGGCTTCGGGTGAAGGAAGCTGCTCGGTGGCGCCGATTTCGGGCTTGGCCTCGAGGCCAAGCATGTACGACGACCTGCCCGCGACGTAGGCGTCGGTCAGCTTGTTCGTTACAAGCTGGATCGCGCGGATCGCGTCGTCGTTGCCGGGGATCGCAATATCAACTAGTGTCGGGTCGGCGTCGGTGTCCAGCAGTGCGATCACGGGTATTCCGAGTTTGACCGCCTCGGCGATGGCGTTTTTCTCGCGCCGCGGATCGATCACCACCATTGCGCCGGGCAGCCGCACCATTGTTCTGATGCCTTCGAGGTTGCTCTTGATCTTGCGCTTCTCGCGGGTGAGCGCCGAGACCATCTTCTTGGAGAGCTTCTGCATCTCGCCGGTTGTCTCCAGATTCTCGAGCTCTTCCAGCCTTCCCAGCCGGCTGCGGATGGTGCGGAAATTTGTGAGCGTGCCGCCCAGCCAGCGGTTGTTCACGTAAGGCATTTGCGCGCGGTGTGCGCATTCTTCGATCACGCCGGCCGCCTGGCGTTTTGTGCCCACAAGCAGTACCGGCTGGCCTTCTTCGGCGATCCTGCGAAGGAATCGGGTGGCCTTGATGAGGCCGCGGATCGTTTCGCGGAGATCGAGAATGTGGATGGAATTGCGCTTGCCGAAGATGAAGCGGTCCATCTTCGGGTTGCGCCGGCTGGTCCGGTGGCCGTAATGAACGCCCGCGTCAAGGAGCTCTCGCAGAGTAACAGTTGCCAAGATTGCACCTCCATCAAAGCGGCAGCCGCTGGTCAACCGCAGAATCGCGGCATCCTGGCAAATGACGGCTGCCCGGGAAATAAGGAAAAAACATCATGCCGCACACGGGCGACAAACCCGTGGGGAAAGATATATTATAGCATGAAAGCGGCATAAATCAACGCAAAAAACTCCGGAACGGCGGCGCGCGGTGCCGTATGCCCGCCGCCGCTATTCGCTTAGCAGCCCGAGCTCCGAGAGCATCTGTCTGAATTCGGTGGCGTTTACCGCTGCGCTGCCCGCGTGGCAGTTGTTGAAGAAAACATAGGTGCGGTCGGCTTCCGTGCCAAGCTGCTGCACCTTTGGCACCCATTCGGCGAGCTCTTCTTTGCTGTAGAGGTAGTCGTAGCGCTCCTTCGAGCCGCCGCCGAACCACTTCTGTGCGTTGCGGCTGTGGAAGCGCACGTAGGCCAGGCTCGAGGTGGCTTTCGCGATGGGCGGCACCAGGCCGGGGAGGGTGGGCTCGTCTACCGAACAGTATGCGAGGCGGTTCTCGCGCAGGAAATCGAAGATCGGCGGCTTGATCCAGCTATCGTGCCGGAATTCCACTGCCACGGGGTAATCGGCCAGCTCTTTGGCGAGGCGATTGATGTAGGCGCGGTTCTCCTCGGTGTTCTTGAAGCCGAACGGGAACTGGCATAGAATGGCGGCCAACCGGTCCGTTAGCCGCGCCGGCTCGACCGCCGCGCGGAAGCTTTCGAGCACCGAAAGGTCTTGCTTGTGCGTGGTTGCCTCATTTGCCTTCACGGCAAACTGGAAGCCGTAGGGCGTGCCTTTCACCATCGTGCCGATCACGTGCGGCTTTGGTATGCCGTAGTAGGTGAAATTAAGCTCTACGCAATTGAAGATTTTCGCGTAGTATTGCAGCATCTCCTTGGCGGGAAGGTCTTGCGGGTAAAACGTGCCGCGCCAGTCGGGATAGCTGTAACCGGACGTTCCGACGAGTATCTTGCCCATTTACCACCTCTGCGAGCCGCCCTCCCCGGCGGCCCGCCGCTTAATTGTCGGAGAAACCGATTTGCATTTCAACGGGAAACGGCGGGCCGGCCCTGAAAGGGTCCGTAAACGATTCGTGGGCGCCACACAGCTTGCCGGGCCGATGCCAGGCAAGCTCGTGTGCATGAACGCGCCCTACGAATGCATTGGCATCATTCTTCATATTCCCCTCCTGTCAAAGGCCTGAAGGGCCGAGGTTCCATAAAGCCCAGGGCAACGCCCTGGGTTAGTCGGTGCGCAAAGCCAAGCCCTGAAGGGGCGGAGTATACGGCTGTGTGCTGGGTATACGTAAGGCCGCCCCTTCAGGGCTCGGTTTTGGGGTGGGTGGCGGCTTTTCCCCAGCCCTTCGGACTGGGCTTTATGGAACTCCGGCCCTTCAGGCTTTATTCGGAGTTGAATGAAGAATGGATGAAGAATGCAGACGGCGACCTCTGCGCGTTCGAGGCTATCTTTTATACGCGAATGCCCACGAATCTTTTACACACCCCCCTGAAACAGCCGCTGCATTCCGAGCCTCGAGCCTGCGCTTGCAAATTGCATGGCACGGCGCTATAATGCCTTCTTCAAACGATTCTTGGACTTTTGACCCTTGACTGGCCCTTGGACTTTGCCGGAGATCGATGAATGACAAGCTTCTCGTACGAAGGCGCTTACACTGCGATCGTCACCCCTATGCGGCACGACGGCCACGTTGATTGGGACGGCCTCGAACGCAACCTCCAGTTCCAGATCGAGCAGGGCATCACCGGCATCGTGGCCGTGGGCACTACCGGCGAATCACCCACGCTCGATTGGCACGAGCACAACGGCGTGATCGACAAATCCACGCGCATGGCACGCGGCAAGTGCGTAGTTATCGCCGGCACCGGCAGCAACTCTACCGAAGAAGCACTCGATGCCTCGAAGCACGCCGCGGCGTCCGGCGTCGACGCCCTGCTGCTGGTCGATTGCTATTACAACGGCCCATCATCCCTCGAGCTGCGCCACGAATACCACGGCAAGGTGGCAAAGGCCTGCCCGCAGGTCGATATCATCCCCTACATCATCCCCGGCCGAACCGGCTGCGCAATGTCGCCCGAAGACCTCGTGATCCTCGTGGCCGAATGCCCAAATGTTTGCGCCGTCAAGGAAGCTACAGGCGACCTGGAACGAATGAAGCTCACGCGCAAACTCGCCGGAAGCAGCTTCTCCATTCTCTCGGGCGACGACGACCTGACGCACACGATGATGACCGACCCCGCAATCACGGCATCAGGCGTGATCTCCGTCATGAGCAACGTGGCGCCCGCGGCCGTTGCATCGATGGTCAAGGCCTGCCTCAAAGGCGACGCCGCCAAAGCCCGGCAAATCCGCGACAAGCTTGCGCCGCTCTTCGGCGTAGTTACCGTAACTATTCAACAGGAACGGCAAATGCCCGACGGCACCGTGCGAATCGTGAAAGACAAGTTCCGCAATCCCGCCGCCGTGAAGGCGCTGATGAACGGCTTGGGAATGCCGGCCGGCACTATGCGCGCGCCACTAGGCAGAATGACCGCCAACGGCGTGAACGTAGTGCGCGCCGCCGCCCGCACCGTGTGGCAGAATCATCCTGAAATACTCGCGCCTATCGCCGAAGCTTATGGCGTAGACGTGGAAGCCCGCCTGGCCGACGACGCCATCTGGGCCGCGCTGTCGTATTAAGAATCGTAGGGGCGGGGCACCGTCCCCGCCCAGGGCAAGGGCAGTGCCTTGCCCCTACTGACACTCCGAACCACTCCGGGAACAAGCATTGGAAGGCGAACCGGAAAAACAATGGCGGTACGATGCGATCTGGGCCGTGATCGTAATCGTGGCCGCAATATCGTTTATTCTCACCGCACTCGGCCACCTCATCCGCCGCCACTTCGAGAAACCCGGCCCCCCGCCCATCCCCGAAGAGCCCGAGCAGTTGCTGGCGGGCCTGGCGCTCATCATACTCATTGCCGGGCTGATCGCCCTCGTTGGATACGTGCTGGCGCTGTCGATGCGCCTGCGCATTTTTCCCGATGCACAGCTTCCGCCCGTGCCGTGGACATTATGGGACGTGGCGAAGGCGGCGGCCGCTTCTTACCTGGGTGCGGGCCTTGCCACACATGCCGTTGCCACGCTCGCCGGCAAAGGCGGCGAGGAACCCTCGCTGGCAGTGCTCAGCACTTTGTTCATCCACGTGGCGATGCTGGTGGCGGTGGCTGCTTTTGTGAAGGCACGCGGCGCAGGCCCGCGGCTCCTGGGCCTCACGCGTCGGCATTGGCTGCCGAGCCTGCTGCACGGAATACTCGGCTACCTGGCCATCTTGCCGATCTTCTACGGTGCAGTGCTGGTATCGAGGCTGCTGATGGACGTGCTGCGGGTGGAGGCGCCGGAAAACCCGATCATCGACGCCCTGCAGTACGCGGGCAGCGCCTGGCTGCAATGGGCTATCGTAGTGATCGTGGCGGTGTTCGGCCCGTTTGCTGAAGAAGTGCTTTTCAGGGGATTTCTTTACCCGGCAATGCGGCGGAAAATGCCGGTGGCGGCCGCGGTGCTGCTGAATGCTGCCCTATTCTCGCTGATCCACGTGAGTTTCGTGGATTTTCTGCCCATACTGGTGCTCGGCGTGGGCATGGCTTTCCTATACGAAAAAACCGGCTCGCTCGTGAGCTGCACGGTTTTTCACGTGCTGAACAACTCGCTTCGGATGGTCGTGTACTACATCGACGGAAAGTAGCCGCACCCAGGGCTATCGCCAGCCGCCGGCTTTGAAAAAAGCAACCACACGCACGATGGCAAACGCTATCGCAATAGCCAGCACGACCGCCGCGATTCCCCGCAGATGATAGCTCTTGTCGCTGCAAACAGGCACCGCCAAGTACTTGAAGCAGCGCGGGCATTGGGTGCGCCGGCCGGACAGCTCATTTTTGACAAACAAGCGTTTGCCGCATTCTCTGCACTTGAATGTAATCATAAGACTCCTCTGTTTGATTTTATCCTATTTCCTACGGATGTCAAGTGCGGTTTTTGGGGCTGAATTGTTCGGGTAGATCGGCCCCGGCAGAATCACGGCGCGATGGCGAGGGCGCTGCCTCGCCCCTCGGATGCCATACATGAATTTGCATGCGGCAACATATGCCGCGTGCGCATAGAGTAACGCTATTGAGCATGCGGCTGCCCCGTAGAGCCGCCTAATCTCGCGTACACACGCATGGCGATGCTCTTGGCTACCTCCCTGCTCATAACCTGTCAAAATCGATCCTGGGCGAAATGGGTGCGTTTGAAGAGGCATTCTGATTGGGGAGGGCGGATGCCGTGTCGAGCGCCCCCGGACCGACCGGTGCTTCATTCCGCCGGAATGTCGCCGCTGATGATTTTCGGACGCTCCGGTTTGCGCCTGCGCAGCGACCGCTCGCACCAGGCGCCGCCCGCAAATGAGATCACAAACAGACCACCGCCGAAAATGGCCGAGGCTGCGTCGCGCGGCAGGCCGATGTCCACCACCTGCCCCACTACCACGCCGATCACCAGATCAACCAGCGGCAGCACAAACAGCAGCAGCGCCGGCAACCATGCCGTCGGCCCGCCGTCGATCAGCACCTGCTGCCCCGCTTCCAGCCCGGGTATGCTGTTTACCTCCACCTGCATTCGGCCGGGACTGCCGGGCGAGCACAGCCCGCAGCGGCGGCAGCCCGAAGCCTGATCGAGCTCTACGGTTGCCTTATCGCCGTTGATCGATAGTATGGTGCCTTTTTCAGCCATTGCCGCGCCTCGCTTGCGGCTCCGGCGGCTCCGGCGGCTCCGGCGAATGATCGCGTAGGATCAGCCGCTCGATCGCCAGAGCCACGCCGTTTTCGTCGTTGGCGGCGGTCACTTCGCGTGCGGCCGCTTTGGTTTCGGGGTAAGCGTTTGCCATTGCGATGGGCAGGCCCACCGCTAGCAGCATCGGGATGTCGTTTGGTGCGTCGCCGATCGCGGCCGACTGCTCGCGTGCTATGCCCAGCTTGTTCATCAGGAAAGCCGCGGCCGCGCCTTTGGTCACGCCCTCGTCCATCACCTGCAGGATGCCCTCCTCGGATTTAGTGAACGCGAGCTTGCCGTCAAACTCGTCTTGCAGCGCTCCGGCGCCGGCCGCTATGCCGATCTCCGGAAACGAGATGAGCACCTTCGTTACGGGTTCGGTCAGGAATTGGAACAGCGGCCCCACGTAATCCGGGAGGAAGCCGATGCGCTCCGTTTCGGTTTTGAAGATATCTAGCCGCCTGTTGGTGTACCACCGGTCGCATACTTCGAGCGAGATGACGGCGGAGGGGTCGATTTGCAGCGTGCGGTCGTGAAGGGCCTTTGCTCGCGGTGCGGGGATAGGCCGATGGAGCAGCACGTGCCTGGATGGAAAATCATAGACGAGTGCGCCGTTGTAATGGATGGAAGGCGTGTCGAGTTTCAGCAGGTCGTGAAAGGTTTTCGAGCTGCGCGGGGGGCGTGCGGTGGCGATCACTACGGTAACGCCCGAGTCGGTGCAGCGTTTGATCGCCTGCCGTGAATCGTCGCCGAGCGCCGCGCGGCTGTTCAGCAGCGTGCCGTCGAGGTCGATGAAAAGTATTCTGATGCGGTTTTCTCTTGCAGCAGTCATGTGTGGAGTATCGACTGCCCCTTTCATTTGCTCCGCAGGTATTTGTCGATGTCTATTGCGGCTTTTCGGCCGGCGCCCATCGCAAGGATAACGGTGGCCGAGCCGGTAACGATGTCGCCGCCGGCCCACACGCCGTCCTTGCTGGTTCGGCCGGTTTGCTCGTCGGCCACTATGTATCCCCATTTCGAGCATTCGAGATCGGGGGTGGTTTGGCGGATGAGCGGGTTTGCGCTGGTGGCTATCGCCATGATAATGGTGTCGACCGGCATCGTGAATTCGGAGCCGGTGATCGGCACGGGCTGGCGGCGGCCGGATGCGTCGGGCTGGCCGAGCTCCATTCGCAGGCATTGCATCGACTTCGCCCATCCGTTGTCGCCGTCGATGCGAATGGGATCGGTGAGCAGATCGAGGCGCACGCCTTCTTCTTCGGCGTTTTCCACCTCTTCGGCGCGTGCGGGCATCTCGTCGCGCGAGCGCCGGTAAACGATGGAAACCTCGTCGGCGCCCAGGCGCAGCGCGGTGCGGGCAGAGTCCATCGCCACGTTGCCGGCGCCCACTACGGCTACGCGCTTGCCCACGCGAATGGGCGTG
>Ga0307379_10009949_pt1 | contig 12657 bp, 14 predicted proteins | sample UN2MG_FD_202237 | JGI IMG/M metagenome (GOLD analysis project Ga0307379, IMG submission 202237) | Soil microbial communities from Risofladan, Vaasa, Finland - UN-2 | ecosystem: Environmental > Terrestrial > Soil > Coastal area > Acid sulfate soil | place: Finland: Risofladan, Vaasa | collected... | reverse complement strand
CACGCTGTTGATAACGGCGATAATGACCAGCCAGAGAAGGTCGCTCTGCACCGCCCCGCTGAATATGTAGAACTTGGCCATAAACCCGGCTGCCGGGGGCATGCCAATCAGTGATATCAGGCACAGAGTCAGACCGAGGGCAAGGACCGGCGCCCGCTTACTCATCCCGGAGAAGTCCGCAATGAGGTCGCTGTTAATCTTGTTGGTGATGGCAATAATGGCGATGAAGGCCCCCAGGTTAGCCATCGAGTAGCTTAACAGGAAGAACATGACCGTGCTCTGATTGAGTGTGCTCGTGGCTGCTCCGACACCCATGGCGGCAAGACCGACCAGCAGATAACCGGCCTGGGCGATGCTGGAATAACCGAACATGCGCTTGATGTTGGTCTGGGGCAAAGCGGACATGTTACCCACCGTCATACCGATGGCTGCCAGCGAGGCGAAGACCAGACCCCAGTTCATACTCAGCCATTCCGGGGTACCGAATGCGGAGAAGAAGACCCGGAGTATGATGGCAAAACCGGCCGCTTTGCTGGCCACGGACAGGTAACCGGTTATCGGGGTTGGTGCCCCTTCGTAGACGTCGGGCACCCACATCTGGAAGGGTACCGCGGCAATCTTGAAGCCGAAGCCGGCAATCAGCAGGACCGCACCCAGCATGAGCGCCGGGTTATCGCCGACGCCCGTGGCACCGAGGTTCTGGACGGCCTGTGATATTTCGGCAAGCTGTGTGGTACCGGTCGAGCCGAAGACCAGCGCCATGCCATAGAGTAATACTGCCGAGGAGGTCGCACCCAGCAGCAGGTACTTGATTGACGACTCCGTCGATTTGGGGTCTTTGAGGAACCCGGCCAGGACGTAGAGTGAGATACTGGCCAGCTCGAGGGCGATGTAGATGGTGATAAGCTCGGCACTGGCCGCCATGAGCATCATGCCCAGTGCGGAAAGGATTATCAGTGCGTGGTATTCACCCTGGAAGCGACTGAACTTGGGTGCGTAGTCGACAGAGGCCAGGATAACCAGAGCGGCAATCCCCAGGAAGAGAAGTTTGAAGAAGAGGGCAAAGTTGTCCACGGACAGCATGCCGTTGAATGCGGCCTCGGAGGTGCCCCAGAGAGCGATGGCGAACCCGGCGGATACCGCCAGACCGATAATGCTGAGAACCGCCAGCACCCCTTTTTTCTCGATAAAGAGGTCAATCAGTATCAGCACTACTGCGGTTGCTGCCAGGCTTAGTTCTGGTGCCAACAGCTCAAGATTCAAGGCCTACTCCTTAGAAACATACGCTATTTTCGCAATCCGGAGGAGCTTCCTGGTGTCTTCGTGCAGTTCCTCCCATATCTCGGGGATCTGCTCCCTGGTAACCCATCTGGCCTCACCGATATCACTGTCCGGTCTCAATGTACCTCCGGTCACCCTGGCCAGGTAGTCAATGTAGATGACGTGTAATGTAACCCTGCCGTCTTCCGACCTGACAATCCGGTCAAACGGGTGAAGTGGTGCAACCAGACTGATATCGAGATGGGTCTCCTCCTTTACCTCCCTCTTGATTGCTTCCTTTATCGTTTCCCCCGGCTCCAGCCTGCCGCCGGGGCATATCCACTTACCCTGCCAGTATCCGCCCCTCTCCGGGCGGTGCTTCACCAGCAGTATTCTGCCGGCATCATCCTCAATTATCGCCCCCGCCCCGATCATTATCGGCTCTGCCATCCAGACTCACCGCTCTAACCACCTATCAGGCCCACTATCGGCGAGATACCGAGCCTGATTATGTCTGTCATTATCGCCGGATAGATGCCGATTAGCATTATCAGGATGACAAAGGCGAACATGTAGACTTTCTCCATGTTGTCGGCATCTTTGACACCGTTGTATTGCTCCAGCACCGGGCCGTAAAACGTCCGTTGCAGCATCCACAGGATATAACCGGCGGCGAGTACTACGCCCAGCACTGCCAGGATAGTAAAGACCTCTGCGCCCCCAACGACGGTGCTGGAGAAGCTGCCGATGAAGGTGATGAACTCGGCGGCAAAGCCACTGGTCAGCGGCAGACCCAGCGAGCCGAGACCGGCGATAGAAAACACGATGGCAATGACCGGCATCTGCCTGGCCAGTCCGCCCAGTTTCCTGAGGTCACGCTCCTCGACATTGTGTATCATCAGACCGGCCATGGCGAAGAGCAACCCGGTGAGCAGGCCGTGGCTGAGCATTTGCAGACCCGCTCCGGTCAGGCTCACTTCATTGAGGGCAAAGATGCCGAGCAGCACGTAGCCCATGTGGCTCACGCTGCTGTAGGCAATCATCCGCTTGAGGTCGGTCTGCCTCAGAGTCAGCGCCGCGCCGTATAGTATGCTGATTACGGCCAGCGTCAGTAACATCGGTGCGAAGTTGCGGGCTACGTCCGGGAAGATGCTCACGCAAACGCGTATCATCCCGTAGCCGCCCATCTTGATTAGCGCCCCGGCAAGCATCACGCTACCGGCAGTCGGTGCGTCGGTATGGGCGTCCGGGAGCCAGGTGTGCAGCGGGAACACCGGCAGTTTGACAGCAAAGGCGATGATAAGAAGCCAGAAGATTGAAGCCGCCGGCATGATGGACTGCACCATGCCAAGCCCGCCCTCGGAGATATCCACCATACTCAGACTGCCGGTGGTGAAATACAGGCTCAGGATACCGGCCAGCATGAAGGCACTGCCGAAAAGCGTGTAGAGAACGTACTTGATGGACGAGTACTCTTTTCGGCCCGTCCCCCAGATGGATATCAGGAAGTACATCGGGATGACTTCTATCTCCCAGAAGATGAAGAAAAGCAGCAGGTCAAGCGAGCAGAATACGCCCAGGATGCTCGCCTCAAGGAGAAGCAACCAGGCGAAGTACTCGCGGACTCTCACGTGGACCTTCCACGAGATAAGTACCACCATGAAGCCGAGGAAGGATGTCAGTGCTACCAGCGGCAGGCTCAGGCCGTCGACCCCCAGGTGGTAGTTGGCACTGATTGCCTGAATCCAGGAGGCCTTCTCCTCGAACTGGATGCCGCCGAGTGCGCGGTCGTACCCGGCAAAGATGATAATCGCCAGCACGAAGGAGGCAAGAGTAAGGACCGCAGATATACGCCGTATCCACCGTTCCGATATTCCGGGCACAAAGGCAACCACTACCGCCCCGAGTGCCGGGAGAAGGATGATGGCCGTAAGATAGTTAAACTCCAAGCCTGCTGACTCCTATCAAATCCTTTAGCCTATAAATACTCATCCGAAGATATACAGGACAATGGCAATCGCGGCTGCCCCCAGGGCAATGGACAGCGCGTACAGTTGAAACTGTCCCGTCTGTATCTTGCGGACCACGTCCCCGCTGGACATTATAGCATTGGCTGCTCCATTCACAACCCCGTCAATACCTTTGGTATCCATCTTCTGAAGTCCGGCGAAGAACCCACCGAGCAGTGCCTTTCGTACGATCAGGTCTTCGTACAGTTCGTCCATCCAGTACTTCCGCGAGAACATGACGTATAGCGCCTGGAACCTGGCACCAATGCGTTCCGCGGAAATCTGTTTGGTATTGTACATCAGGTAGGCAAGCAGAATACCGCCCAGCGCCAGCAGTAGCGATATAATCGGCCACGGCGAGTGGGTGAATATACCGAAGAACCCCTCGATGAAGCCCTTGGTATGACCGTGCCCCATGAGCTCTCCGAAGTGCCCGAAGGCATTCCAGAAACCGGCGATGACGGCCAGGACGGCCAGGAAGACCAGGGGAGCCACCATGACCTTCGGTGATTCGTGCGGGTGACCGTGTGCCTCAGGGTCTCCGCCGCGGTACTTCCCGTGGAAGGTCATGTAGATAACGCGGAACATGTAGAAGGCGGTCATGAACACAGTTATCATTGCCAGGATAAAGAGTACCGCGTTACCGTCCAGCGCTGTTATCAGGATTTCGTCCTTGCTCCAGAAACCAGCCAGGGGCCAGACTCCTGCCAGGCTCAGAGAGCCGAGGAGGAAGGTGATATACGTCCAGGGCATTATCTTGCGCAGGCCGCCCATCAGCCGCATATCGAATGTACCGGTGGCATGGTTAACGCTACCTGCTCCAAGGAACAGGAGCGACTTGAAGAAGGCGTGGGTGGCTAAGTGGAAGATACCGAAGGTGGTGGCGGCCTTGGCCGCCTCTACTGTAACGTTTCCTTCATGGAAAAGTATGATACCGGCCGCCCCCAGCCCGAGCATCATGTAGCCAAGCTGGCTGATGGTGGAATAGGCAAGCACGCGCTTGATATCGTTCATTACCAGGCCCATTGAGGCCGCAAAGATGGCCGTAAACCCTCCGATGGTCGCCACCACGGTTACTGCCTCAAGTGAGTGGGCGAATATCGGGAAGGTGCGGGCCACCAGGAACACGCCCGCCGAGACCATCGTCGCGGAATGGATAAGGGCGCTGACCGGTGTCGGGCCTTCCATGGCATCCGGCAGCCAGATGTGGAGGGGGAACTGGGCTGATTTACCCATTGCCCCGGCGAAGATGCCGATAGCCACCCAGGTGAGGGTGGCGCCGGCGAGTGCACCCGCTGCCGCCAGGCCGCTTAGTTCCGCAGTGTCAAACGTCCCCGTGTTGGCGTAGAGGGCCAGTATCGCTACCAGGAAACCGAAATCACCGAACCGGGTGACGATGAAGGCCTTCTTGGCGGCATTGGCCGCGGACGGTTTGTGGAACCAGAAACCGATGAGCAGATACGAGCACAGACCGACCATCTCCCAGAAGACGAACATCATGAGGAGGTTGTTAGCGATGACCAAACCCAGCATGGAGGCGGTGAAAAGGGACATCCAGGCATAGTACCGGGTGTAGCCCGCTTCATCATGCTGCATGTAGCCCAGCGAGTATATCTGCACCATCAGGCTGACGATGGTGACCACGACCAGCATCACGGCGGTCAGCGAGTCCATTATTATGCCCAGATTGATTGTGAAGGTGTTGCCAATGGCTACCCAGGAGATGTCCGGGATAGCAATCTCGTGGTTCGGTGCTCCCATCACTTCGGTCAGTGCCCAGATGGAAAGTACAGCCGAAGCACCAATGGCCGTAATAGCTATCAAGCCCGATACGCTTGATTTGGAGTTAACGAACGGTCTGATAAAGAGGCTTATCAGCCCAAACGAAATCACGGGCAGCAGGAATATGAACCAGTATGCTTGGTCCGGCATCAGAGTTTCCTTAACACCTCGCTAATCACGTGCTCCTTATCCTGAGGTACCAGGATGCGGTAGGTGGTCGCTTCCTGGCCTATCGGCAGGCCAGACTCAGGCATAAGCCGGGTGGGTATACCCTCACCCTCGAAGAGCTCTTTCCACATTTCCGCCATCATTAGATTAGGCGCTTTCTTAATCTCAACCCACATTGTCTGTTACCGTTTCATCAGGTTTATTTCCGTGGAATCGACGGTCCCACGCTGGCGATAGAGCGCAATGATTATCGCCAGACCAACGGCGGCTTCGGCTGCCGCTACCGCCATGATGAATATCACGAAGACCTGCCCGGTCAGCTCTGCCGGTGCGATGTACCGGGAGAAGGCTACCATGGCGATATTCACCGCATTCAGCATTATCTCAATACACAGCAGGATAGCTATCATGTTACGCTTGGCAAGTACCCCGTAGAGCCCTATGGCGAACAGGACTGCCGAAAGCACCAGGTAGTGTTCCAGACCTACAGACATCTTGCTTACTTCTCCCTGACCAGGACGATAGCCCCGAGAATCGCCGCCAGCAACAGCACGGCGGTAATTTCCACGGACAATATATAGCCATTCTCACCGAAGAGCTTGCCCGCCAGTTCCGTAGTGGTCGGTTCCAGTGGTGCCACTGCGGATATCTGCCACGGGGTATTGAACACGGCAAAGCATACCGTTCCCAGGAATACCATGGCGGCAGCTACCGCGGGAATACGCAATTTATTGGCCGGATTGCCCCGCTGGATATCGCGGGTGAGCATGATGCCCAGGATTAGAAGTATCGAAATGGCACCGACATAGACCAGGATTTGCACTGCCGCCAGGAAGTCGGCACTCAGTGTAATGTAGAGTCCGGCCACAGTTATAAAGCACAGCACCAGGGAAAGCGCTGCCCGGAAGACGTCACGCAGCAGGACTACCGCCAGCGCAGCGGCCACGCCGACAACGGCCAACAGCCAGAATGCAACATCCAGTGGCATCAGTGCCTACTCCTTCCTGTCAATCAACAGGGTCTGCTCCGGCAGCGTCTCATCGAGCTCGGGACGGAAATAGCTGCTGGGTATCCTGCCATCCGCCTCAAGCTGGTCCCTGGTGAGCACCAGGGCACCCCGCTGGTATTTTGCCAGTTCAAAAGCGTAGCCCATGAACAGGGCGTTGTACGGGCAGGCCTCCACACAAAGGCCGCAGGATATGCAGTATCCCGTGTCCACTTCAAACTTTTCAACCGTGTAGTTGTTCTCCTCACCCGGGGACGTCTCGATATGGATGACCCCCTGAGGGCAGGTCTTGGCGCAGGTAGCGCAACCGGTGCACTTCTCCTTGTCCCAGACAAGCTCATTACCACGGGTCCGGCGAGCAACCACCAGCCTCTGTTCCGGGTACTGAGTGGTGACCCGACGCCGGACCAGGTTCCTGAGGGTAACCCTCATACCCTTGGCTATGCCGATTCCGTATCGCTCAAACTTCAACTCTACCCCATCCTACCTTGAACAACTTGGACCCCAGTAGTATCAGGGCCGCCGTTATGGCGAAATTAAGCGGGATAATGTACAGCGGCAGGTCTCCAGGCCACGCCAGGATTTCCAGTGCCGTAACCAGCAGGTTAATCAGCGCCAGCGGGAAGAGGAACTTCCAGGCAAACGCCATCAGCTGGTCTATCCTGACACGCGGTAACGTAGCCCGTGTCCACACCATGGTAAAGAAAACGATGAGTATCTTGACAATCAGCCAGAGCCAGGGTGGCAAGACCGGACCCTGCCAACCACCAAGAAACAGCGTGGCGATAATGGTAGACATCACCACTGCCTCGCCGTACTCTCCCAGGTAAAACATGGCAAATTTCATGCCGGAATACTCGGTGTGGAAACCGGCGGTAAGCTCAGAATCCGCCTCCATGAGGTCGAATGGACTGCGGTTTATCTCCGCGCACCCACCAATGAAAAGGAGCAGGAAACCGAGGGGCTGCATAACGATGAAGGGCACTCTCTCCTGTGCCAGTACGATGTCATTCAACGAAAGCGAACCGGCCAGCAGCACGACTCCGGCGATAGAGAGGACAACAGGCATCTCGTAGCTGACAACGGCAGCCACGTTTCGCATCGCACCTAGCAGGGAGTATTTGTTGCTCGAACTCCAGCCGGCCATAAACACGCCGATAGTGGATATCGAACTGATGGCGATAACGAAGAGGACGCCGATGTTCAGGTCAGCCATCATGGCACCATTCTGGAAAGGCACTACGGCAAATATCATTATCGTCGGGGCGAAGACCACCGCCGGCGCCAACCAGTAGACCAGCTTATCGGCATTGGACGGCGTGATATTTTCCTTGAGCAGTACCTTGATGGCATCCGCTATTGCCTGGAGCACACCGAAGGGGCCGGTCCGGTTGGGGCCGACCCTGGCGGCAAAGAATGCTATACCCCTACGCTCAACATAGATGACGACGATAATCATCACCAGCACAAAGGCAATGCAGATGACGGTGAAAACCAGCCAGTGCCACCACTCGTTTCCCGGCCAGTCCGGGGGCACGGCATCCAGGTGGCGCATAGCGCCGGAGAAAGCAGCATCAACCGCGGTCACTATCTGTCAACCTCACCCATAGTAATAGCAAAACTCCCAAAAATAACAATCAGGTCCTGTATCTTCCAGCCAATTATCATATCACGCAAGGCTGTCAGATTCATCAGGCTGGGTGCCCTGATATGGCACCGATACGGTGCGATGGAGCCATCAGACACCACATGGAAACCCACCTCTCCCGTGGGTGCTTCGACGTGGGCATAGGCTTCACCAACCGGAGGACGGATGAGATGGGGTACATCAGCCCGCACCTCTCCCGCGGGTATCTGCGCCACTGCCTGCTCAAGGATACGCAGACTCTGTCTCATCTCTTCTATTCTGACCCGGTAGCGGTCGTAGCAGTCGCCCTGGATACCGGTGGGAATATCGAATTCAAATCGGTCGTAGATGGAGTAAGGGTCTGCCTTACGTATGTCCCACTTCATTCCGCTGCCGCGAAGCACCGGCCCACTGGCGCCGATATTAATTGCGAGGTCGCGCGGCAGGATGCCCACGCCCTTGGTGCGAGCCAGCAGTATCTCATTCTCCTTGAGATACTGGTCATACTCATCTATACGTCCACGGATGTGTGGGATTATGCGTTTCAGCGCTGGCATGAACTCATCAGGAATGTCCTGGCTGACACCGCCGATACGCATGTAGTTATAGAGCAGGCGCTGTCCGCATACCATGTCAAAGAGGTCGCAGATGTTCTCCCGTTCGCGGTACATGTAGAGGAACGGGGTGAAATAGGCACCGCAGTCGTTGAAGAATGAACCGACGGATACCAGGTGAGCGGCGATACGCTGTAGCTCGGACATGATGACCCGGAGGTATTCGGCCCGCTCCGGAACGGAGATACCGGCCAGCTTCTCCACGGTGAGGACATAGGCCAGGTTGTTGGTCATCGAAGCCACGTAGTCGAGGCGGTCCGTCAGCGGGATAACCCCGCCATAGGTGCGCTCCTCGGCCAGCTTTTCAATGCCCCGGTGCAGGTAGCCAAAGACCGGGTCCAGGTCAAGAACGACCTCTCCGTCGAGGGTGGCCCTCATCCGGAATACGCCGTGCGTACTCGGATGCACCGGTCCGATATTGAGAACAAACGGTTCTGTTCTCAGTTCCATCTACATGAAGTCCTTTCGCTGCGGGTGTCCTTGAAAGTCCGACCAGAGGACGATACGTTTCATGTTCGGGTGGCCTTCAAACGTAATTCCCATAAGGTCGTAGATTTCCCGTTCCTGGTGGTCGGCACTCCGCCAGAGGCCGACCAGTGACGGCAGTGTGAGGTTGTCGCGACCCTGGCAGCGGGTTTTAATGACCAGGCTGTGGTTGTGTTCCATGGAAACGAACAGGTAAACAACCTCGAAGTACTGGTAGTAGTCAACCGCCGTGATTGTGGTCAGGTAGTCGAAATCGAGCCCCGGGGTATTCTTGAGAAAGGCGCCCACATCCAGCAAGGAGTTGCTGTTAACGAGAATAGCAGTGCCAGCAGCGTCAATGACTGCATCCGGCAGTCGTTCGCTAATTTGTCCGGCAATCTCCCGGGTGGATAGAGAAGTAGTCATCTGCCTTTCTTATCGGATAGTGCTTTTTATATTTTCTCCAGCTCGGCTTCAGGAAAAGCCATGTTGTAGCCGGTGCTGTCCGCCTTCATGATGACATAATCGGCGGGGTCTTCCTTTACTTCAACAATTTCGCCTTCCCAATTGGCGATTTTGTATCCTCCGGGCCAACCCGGCCTATCCAGGACCCTGGCCCTGTCACCCACACTGAACTTGTCCATCGCCTCCCCTCCTCGTTCTAAGGTTAGTATGCGGCAGGCTATTCCTTGATGATATTGGTTCTCTTGGCTATCTTCTCCTGCAGCATCTGTATGCCGTGCAGCAGGGCTTCGGGACGCGGCGGGCAACCGGGCACGTAGACATCAACCGGAATTATACGATTATACCCTGGTACTACGTTGTAGGAAGAGCGGAAGATACCGCCGCTGATGCCGCAGGCACCCATGGCGATAACCCATTTCGGCTCCGCCATCTGGTTATATATCCGTCTTACGTTGGGTGCCATCTTCCAGGTCAGCGTGCCCGCGGTAATCAATACGTCTGCCTGACGCGGCGAGGCACGCAGGATTTCCATACCAAAACGGGACATGTCGAAACGGGGGCCCATCACGGAAATAAACTCAAAGGCGCAGCAGGCCGGGAAGCAGATGACCGGCCACAGCGAGGAACGCCGCCCCCAGTTGATTAACCAGTCGGCGGTTGTCAGCAGTATATTCTGGCTCAGTTCTTCGTCCAGCCAGGCATCAGGGTCCGAGAGCGGCTCCGTGGCACCGGCCTTCAGTTCTTCAATGACCTTGCTCTCGGACTGGTCGAGCTCCGAATCCGAATAGACGTAGTCCCTGGCTCTGCTTACTTCCATTCTAGAACTCTCTTCCTCCAGGCGTAAAGGTAGCCAACAACAATGAGGGCGATGAAGATAAGTACTGCGGTGAAACCGGAAGTCCCGAGGTCCCTCACGTTGACCGCCCACGGATAGATAAACGCAACGAGTACATCCAGGGCCAGGAAAATCAGGGCATAGAAGTAGTAGCGGAAGTTAAACTGCACCCACGTCTTCCCGATGGTTTCCATGCCGCACTCAAACGTGGCGTTCTTGACAGCGTTGGGATGGTGAGGGACTAGCTTGAGGTACCTGAATACAACGGGGAGAATAATTAAAAGGAGACTAAAAAGAACGGCAACGATGATGAAGAGCCCGACGAAACCGTAATCAGAGAGCAACTGTTACCCCCCTTTGTTACAAGCCAACAGTGAGTATACCACACGCGATTTAGTAAAAGCAAGATGGTTTCGGTAACAGTTTCTTTTAACGCAACACGGGGGCTTACCTGGTGTTTTTTGGACTGGATGAACTGTAGTCAGTAGCACGGAATCTTGCCGGTTGTTTGGATTACTTCACTGTCTATTCGCTCCGGCCCATAATTTAATCCTGGAACGATAGGCGGTATTTATGTGAAATGTCACCGTAATATTGGCCCAGTACACCTACTTGATAAATCGGTGAACTCGGGTTATAGTGGTGAAGTATTATGAGCGGGCTGCCGCGAGACTCTTCATGGTAGCCTGTTGACCAGGAATGATAGCCGGATGATGGGATTGAAGTCTGGCGAAGAAGTCAAGGAAGGCTTCTTCGATACCAAAATAGATACCGGGGTCGGGTCACTACTGGGCGCGGTGGGCAACCTTCTTAACGAGCGGGGGGTTCAGGCGTACCTGGTGGGCGGTTTTGTTCGTGACGCACTACTGCACCGTCGTACCGCTGATATCGACATTGCCGTGGCCTCTGATGCGCTGGCGATTGCCCGGGTGGTGGCTGGTGCACTGGGTGGCAGGTTTGTTACACTGGATGAAGAAAACGGGGTAGCACGAATAATACTGGTGGGTGGTGATGTATTCCCGGGCGAAAACCAGTGGCAGGTAGATTTCTCCACATTCCGTGGTAGTATCGAGGAGGACCTGGCACGACGTGATTTTACGGTAGATGCGATGGCAGTTGAACTCAACCAGATAACTACAACCGACCGAGCAGTACGGCTGGTGGACCCCTTCGGTGGTCGGGAGGACATCAAGAGCGGTGTCATCCGGAGTGTTTCCGAGGCCGCCTTTGAGTCTGATGCCGTTCGTCTGCTGCGAGCCGTGCGTCTGGCTGCCGAGCTTGGCTTCAGTATCGATAGCGTTACCGAAGCCCAGGTCCAGCACCATGCCGGCCTCATCGCCGGTGTTGCCGGGGAACGTATCAGGGAAGAGCTGCTGCGCCTCCTGGCCGTTCCCGGCAGTGGGCGTTTCCTGGTCTACCTGGACAGTCTGTGTCTGCTTACAGCACTGATTCCGGAACTGGTCGCCGCCAGAGGAGTGGAACAGCCCAGGGAACACTTCTGGGACATCTTCGAGCATTCTCTGAAGACCGTGCTCGCAGTCGACTTCTTGCTGCAGGAAGGGTCCTGGGAGTATGGCGATGATGTACTTTTGGCAACGGTCCCGTGGTCATCGGAACTGGCCGCACACTTTAGCCCGGAGGTCGGCAGCGGGAGCACCGGAAGGTCGCTCCTGAAGCTGGCGGCACTACTGCATGATATTGCCAAGCCGCAAACCAGAAACATCGATGAAGACGGGCGGATGCGCTTTCTGGGGCACGCCGGAGAGGGGGCCTCAGTAGCTGCCGGTGTCCTGGAGCGACTGAGGTTCAGCAACCGGGAGATAAAATTCGTGGAAGCAATAGTGCTGCACCACCTGCGCCCGATGCAGATGAGTCATGGCGGGCTTCCCAGCCGGCGGGCGGTCTACCGTTATTTCCGTGATACCGGGGATGCTGCTATGGAGATACTCTTCCTTAGCCTGGCTGACCATCTTGCCACGCGGGGCCCGCACCTAGAGATGGCTGGCTGGCAGGAGCATATCGATATTGTGAAATACGTTCTCGCTCAGCATTTCGAGCAGGAGAGCCGACCGCAGCCGGTTAAGCTGATAGATGGTCATGACCTGATAAACACCTTCGGCATGAGTCCTGGAATCAGGCTTGGCAAACTCCTCGAGGCGGTAAGGGAGGCCCATGCCGCCGGGGAAGTAACCACACGACAGGAAGCACTGGAATTCGTCGGCAGCCATTTGTCTACTGAGGAAAGAGGATAGATGCTCAGAAGAAACACCTGGGTTCTCATCACCATTATAGTAGTGTTCGCTCTGGCCCTCTGGGTGTTGCTCCCTATCGAGGGAGAAAGGTTCGGGCGTCAGGGAATCCAGTTCGGGCTTGACCTTAAGGGGGGCGTCCGTCTTGTCTACCAGGCCGATTTATCAGGAGTGACG
>Ga0307379_10009948_pt1 | contig 12657 bp, 10 predicted proteins | sample UN2MG_FD_202237 | JGI IMG/M metagenome (GOLD analysis project Ga0307379, IMG submission 202237) | Soil microbial communities from Risofladan, Vaasa, Finland - UN-2 | ecosystem: Environmental > Terrestrial > Soil > Coastal area > Acid sulfate soil | place: Finland: Risofladan, Vaasa | collected... | reverse complement strand
GTCCGCCAACTAAATGTGTCGCGAATACGCGAAGTCGCCAACGCCGGGATGGGCCGTTCGGATCTGTTGGCTTTCTGGTTTGGCGAACCTGATCAGGTGACGCCGGAATTCATCCGGCACGCAGCGACCGACGCACTGGATGCTGGCGAAACCTTCTACACAGAGAACCTCGGCATCATGCCGTTGCGCGAAGCGATCGCTCACTACGTTAGCGGCATACATGGAAAAACCCGTGGCGAAACCGGCGTAGAGAACATTGCCGTAACCAATTCGGGCATGTCAGCGTTAATGATCACCAACCAGGCGCTGGTTGGCCCGGGAGACCGCGTCGTCACCGTGACACCTGTCTGGCCCAACCTCGTGGAAATCCCGAAGATTCTCGGCGCCGATTCGATCGCGTTTCCACTGACGTTCTCGGCGCATGGCTGGCATCTCGATCTGGAGCGTCTGCTTGCCGCACTCACGCCCGATACCGTGGCGTTCTACGTCAATTCGCCGAACAATCCGACCGGATGGACCATAGATAATGAATCGCAACGCGCGATCCTCGAGCATTGCCGCCGCCATGGAATATGGATACTTGCCGACGATGCCTACGAACGTATCTATTTCGAAAACGAACAAGGTATTGCACCGTCGTTTCTGGATATCGCCGATCCGGATGATCGTCTCGTCAGTACCAACACGTTTTCCAAAGCATGGCAGATGACCGGCTGGCGCCTTGGCTGGATGGTTATGCCAAAAGCGCTTTCATCAAACGTCGCAACGTTGATTGAGTACAACACGTCCTGTGCACCGGGATTCGTGCAGCGTGCCGGGGTTAGCGCCCTGGAACTGGGTGAGCCGACCGTGCGCGACTTCAACGCCCGCCTGAAATCCGCCCGAGACTTTCTGCTTGAGCGCCTGATGGCGCTGCCAGGCGTCGAAGCTAGTGTTCCGTCCGGCGCCATGTACGCCTTTTTCCGGATTGCAGGCGCCGAGGACAGTCTGGCGTTCTGCAAACGACTGATCGACTCGGCCGGCCTGGGACTGGCTCCCGGGGTCGCCTTCGGACCAGAGGGCGAAGGCTTCGTACGCTGGTGCTTTGCCGCCAGCCAGACACGGCTGGAAGACGGAATTGCCCGCCTGGATAAGGCATTGAGGCAAAAATGAAAGTCGCCATCATTCCGGTTACGCAATTTCAGCAAAACTGCTCGTTGCTGATTTGCGAGAAAACGAAACGGGCGGCTCTGGTGGACCCCGGAGGAGACCTGGATACCGTGCTGGACGCTGTCGATCGCGCCGGAGCAAGCCTTGAAAAGATTCTGCTAACCCATGGCCACATCGACCACTGCGGCGCCACCGCCGAGCTGGTACAGCGGTTCGGACTACCTGTTGAGGGTCCACACGCAGACGATCAGTTCTGGATTGATCAGCTTCCGGAACAAGGCAGGCAGTTCGGATTTCCGGTACTGCAACCGTTTGTGCCCGACCGTTATCTCGATACCGGAGATGAGGTTCATGTCGGCGACATCACTTTCGAAATCCGGCACTGTCCCGGACATACGCCCGGCCATGTGGTCTTCGTCCAACATCAACACCGGGTGGTTTTCGTTGGCGATGTGCTGTTCAAGGGCTCGATTGGCCGTACCGACTTTCCGCGCGGCGACCTGCCGACACTGATTCATTCGATCACGACGCAGCTCTGGCCTCTGGGCGGGGACTTCAGCTTCGTTCCGGGCCATGGACCGGTTTCAACGTTCGCAGAAGAAAGACGCTCAAACCCGTTTGTCAGCGACCGAGCGCTCGCGCCTGCGTCCGGCCAATCGCAATCGGCACCGCCGCAATCACGGTGACCTGTGAGACGTAACCGTTAAAAACTCCGGGGAAGCCGCGCGCCGTCAGACCGTGGCAACCTCAGCGAGCAGCCGTTTGGCCACCGGGATCGGTCGCTAGCCGCGAGAGGAGAATACGCGGTCGAGATGCTCCATATCGTTCACGACTTTCCATTCCGAAGCACCGGCCGCCAGCGCACGCTCCTCCCACCACTCCAGGCGGTCCATGTAGCGCCGCGGGTCAATATTGTCGGTTTCCAGCTTGGTCACGTTCAGCGCAATGATACGAATCCCGTCGAGCTCGATCGGAAAATCCCGGACTGTCTTGTAGTCGAGTTCTTCCTGCATGTCCGAGAAGATAATGATCGTCTTTCGGCCGGCACCGGTTTCTCTGAGAAATTCAGCGGCCTGGATAACACCGCCACTGATATCCGTGTAGCGGCTGCCGCTACCCGATTTCGCCGACTTGGCAAATTCGTCGATTTTTCCGGCGAACGCACGCTTCTGCGACGTAACCTGCAGCGGGTCGGTATTGAGCGCCACTTTGGCGACGATATCCTTCTCGCTGAAACTCCGGCTCTTGACGCGCGCTACGGCGAGCGAGTCGCCCGGCTGCAAGGTGCCCAGCAGGTAGTTGACCACATTCTGCGCCTTGCCGACCTGTTCAGAGTAAGTCCCTGAAGTATCGACCAGCATGTAAACTGAGTGGTGGTAGCTCTGCTGATCGGCACAGGCGGACAAACCAGCCGCGAGCATCATAAGGAGACCCGATCTGACGAAGTGCCTTATCGAAAAGTGCTTCATGTCATCTCCCCGCCGCCTGCTTTTCAAACGCCGAAACCGGCGGCACCTTGCCCGCACCATCATTCTGTTCTCTAGAGCGCATCACCCAGCGCTCAATGGCGAGGGGCACAAAGATCAAGATGTCGTAGAACGCAACGAGCAACTTGCCGGCTTCACGAATCAGGGTGGCAATCAGCCGGGTGGCAAAGGCCACGCCGCGTAACAGCTGCACGAACAGCACGCCCAGCACAACGCGCCCGGAATTAATCAGATACTCAAGCGGGATCGCTACGAATGCGAGCGCGAAAGGAAGCGTGAAGCCGAGAATCATTTGACCGAAAGTCGGAATCTTGGTCACCCAACCAGCTTCCGCCGCAACGAACGCTTCGCCACTACCAAGCGATTGTTTCAGAGCCACGTCCGCAGCAACAATCGCGTCGCGCATAACGGCAAGCGCCACCTCAACGCCGGCAAGCACAACAAGAATGATCAGCGAAGCCCACATCAGGTAACCACGCATTTTCTCGGTGATGTTTCCGAGCGGAAACAAGCTGGTGAATCTCAGCGTTTCCATCAGAAAGAGGCCCATCAGCGCTTCAAACAGAATAATCACCAGTGCAGCGACTTCGGCCGCACGCAGATTCGCGGTGATGTAATCGCCGCCCCCCACCATGGCGGACATCGGAAGCGAAATGAGTTTGAAGTTAACGTAGGCCCCACCGGCTGCAATCAACATGACCAGCGCGGAAATGAAAAACTGGGTTGAAGCCGATGAGGTGAGAACGTTTTCGGTGTTGTTGCTTTTTCCAAAGATCCCCTGCAACTTGATGACATTGGCGTCGATCTTTGCTGCACTGTCATGCAAGCCGGTGATGTTGCGCTCAACCCGCAACAGCGTCTGGTTCGCGGTACGCCAGAACGGCAGTGAGCGCTTCAGTATGTGGTGGCGTTCCTGGTAGGCACCCCGGTACTGAGCGATTATTTTCTTGTAAATATCCTCTATCGAGTCGCGGATGTCCGCCAGTATTCTCTCGACGACACCGTCACCGTTGTTCTTGATCTTTGCGAACCCCTCTACAGCCTTCACCCACTCGGGCGGCGGGGGCGGCACCTCGCCGCTTCTCTTGTAGTCCTCTTCGATTACGGCGATCTCATCCATGAGTTTTCGCTGTAATACGGGATAACCTTCGAGATCGCGCTGAACCAATGTGGTGACACGTTCGAACTCGCGCTCGATCGAAAGACGCATCTCGCTGCTGCCCAGGGAAAACAGCACTTCACGGTTTCGCTCGCGCATCCTGAATGCGCACTCGGATAGCCAACGCGCAATGAGGCGCAGCGGGTTCGTCAACGTGCGCACGAATTTTCCGATCAGCGCATGTACCGGCTCACGAGCCACATAGAGGAACGGCACGGTAACCACAAACAGCACCAGAAACGACAGTGCCGGCCGATCCGGCCAGATGAGGATTGCTTCTGTTAACGACATAATTCCCCCTAGTTTCGGGATTTAGGCGACGCCCCCCCTTTTTTTCACTGCCGGCTCACTCTTCGAGCGCGGCATCGAACCAGGAATAGCACGCCTGATAAGCCATAACCTGCAACCCTTGCGCCAGGCACTCAAACCAGTCTTGTTTGTCGCGCCTGGGCGACAGCCGCATGCTAGCCAGCTGTTAACTTGAGGTATCTCATGCAGCATTGGCGGTAACCACATGATCCACTATTCTGGCGACGTCGCTGCAAGGCGACTTAATCTGCCGCGATTGGTCAGCGCGAGCCAGGATGCAGACGCGAACATACCTCTTTGGGGGATGATATGCCGTGTTTTTACAAGCTGCTACGTGTGATGCCCGCAGGCGCGCTTAGCTCAACGGACCTCTCCAAAGGCGGCCGGGCAAGTGCATCATGCTGTTTATATATGCGTATCGCATAGCGCTACGGGGTCGACCGCGCGTTCGAAACATTCCATTTGCTTCGCACTTTCGAGTTAATACGCCTCGTGAACGCGAGCCAACCGACAACGTGAAGCATGTCATCGCCCCAAACTTTTCGATCAGTTAAAAAACAGGAAACGCTGTCACCTTACTGATGCCCGACTGGCATCGGAGACGGACGCGATTCTCACCTCACCAGTTCGGATTCTTCGCAAGCTGCATTGATCGGGGAATTTCCCACCTTGCACCGTACAAACAGTGTTGCGCATTGCAACATGCCTTCGTCCGTTGTTTTCGGAAACTGTCTGGCAGCACTCGACTGCGAGTGCCAAGAACGCATGGTTTTCAGTCCTAATGTTGCTTATTGCGCTTATTGCCGCGGATGCGTGGCCGAAAGTATCAATAGCACGTTGACATACAGATCAACTCAGGGCTAGCGTGTTTATCGCTTGGAACACAAAGCAAACGCCGCAGCAAAAGAGTCGCACCGCAAGATAAACAAAAGCGTGTATCGCCGGTGTAATAAAGGCGCGCCGGTGTTCATGCAAACGATAAAAACCATCTGAGGAGGAGAGCGCCACATGGAGTTCAACATCCTGAATCATTTCAAGGGTCTGGAGGAAATGCCAACCGACCCGCTCAAGGCTGATGAAATCGGCACCTCGTTGTTCATGACCGGCAACATGGGTCCGCAGATTTCCAAGAAGATGGACGAGAAAGCCAAAGCGGCTGGCATGACGCGCCGTAACTTCATCAAGTCTTCAATTGGATTCTCGGCAGCGATGCTGGCCGCAAACGAAGTCACCGGGAAAAAGTTTTTTGAAGTGGGTGCTGCCGAAGCGGCAGATGTCGATGCCAAGAACGAAGCGATACACCTTGCGCGCGCCAGCAGCGATTTCATTGTCGATGTCCACACGCACGTGTGCACTCGTCCCGGACATTACCAGCTTGGGGTGAACACCTCCGAGCGCGGCATGTGGTTCGTGCAGTTGCTTGACGACCTCGGAAAAGCATTCGGCATGGCGAATGGCACGCGTGACATGAACGTCGAGAACTACGGCAAGTTGATACTGGAGGAAAGTGACACGACAGTCGGCATATTCAACCCGTTCGGATTCCGCGAGCACTACGGCGGCGAGGACATGATTCCGATGGAGTATCAGGTTGGTGTGCGCAATAACTGGCCAGACAACACAGTCATGCTGGCCGGTGGATTAACACCCAACCAGGGTATTGGGGAAACACTTGATCGTCTGCGCATGTACGTCGATGACTACAAGATTTCCGGCCTGAAACTCTACACGTTTGATGCCACGCCACAGAAGGGCTGGTGGTTCGATGATGAAAAGCTCGCGTATCCGATCTGGGAAGAGTGCCGCAAGCTCGGCGTCAAGAACATCGGCTGCCACAAGGGCATCCCGTTCGGGCAGTTCTATGCCCGGTACGCCCATTGCGAAGACTTCGATGCAACGGCGGATGACTTTCTCGACCTTAACTTTATCGCCTACCACTCCGCGTGGCCGTATCACAACGAGTTGGCGGCACTGAAAGGTTTCAAGCCACAGCGCAAGAACCTGTATTGTGAAATCGGCTCAACCTTCGCGGCAACGGTCACAAGCCGACCGCTGGAGTGCGCGCATGTGCTGGGAACGCTGTTGCGCGATCTGGGGCCGGATTACGTTCTGTGGGGCACTGATTCGCTTCTGTGGGGCAACCCGCAATGGCAGATTGAGGCCTTCCGCAAGTTCCAGATTCCTGACGAACTCATCGAAGGTCACGGCTATCCGAGGATCACGCCGGAAATTCGCCGCAAGGTGTTTGGCGAGAACGCTGCTCGTATCTGGAACATCGACAAGCAATCTGCGATGACTGCCAAAGCCGGCTTAAGGGCAACGGCACACGCGTAAGGTTTTCAAGAGCTTTCACGCGGCGGGGCTGATTCCGGGTACGGAATCGGCCCCTTCTCGTTCAGTCACGCAACATGAGGTTCGAGGCCCCGGTCGATAGAGAGCCGTCTAAAGGGAGAAACTGCAGTGCCTATATACGAGTACGCTTGTGATCCGTGCAAGGTCATCTACCGCACCAGCCATGGCATGAACGACCCGCGGCCGGACGCCTGCCAGAAGTGCAAGGGCGAATTGCGCAAAGTGATTTCAGCGCCCAGCCTCAACACCAAGCGCTTTACCAGTCCGACGCAGGAGAAATATTCCAAAATCTCCGTCAGCGATGAACTCGCCATGGAGAAAGATCTGCAGAAGGTGTACCAAACCATATGGGTACCGCCAGAGGTCAAGCATAGCCCATGGGACGACGATCATTGACAGCGTGGGCCAGCATGATGCGGGCCTTGCGCCCGGGTGTTGCGCTAACCGCGTGTGCCACCGTCATGCTGGCGGGTGCTGCGCAAACACTACATCCGGACTGGCTCACGGCCGGACCCTGGACCAGCATGGAACAGGGTCCGGCTGCGTACAGCATTCCGATTGCCACGCTCAACAAGAAACAAGGCAAGCGTTTCGCCGGTGGAAGGGAACAGTTCAATGAACCGTGGGTTGTAGCGCCCGATCCTTCCGGTGTTTGGGGCCTCGGACCAACGTTTAACGAGGACCGGTGTGTGCACTGCCATGAAGCAAACGGGCGCTCGCCTGCGGTGCCCCATGGCGGCGAGGCTGTGCGCGGCCCACTGGTGCGCTTGAGCGTCATCGGGAATGACGAATTTGGTGGTCCGTTACCGCATCCCGCTTATGGCGACCAGTTACAGAACCGCGGAATCGAGGGGCGGGTGCCTCCCGAAGGTAAGGTTATCGTCACCTACTCCACACGTGAGGTAGAACTCGCCGGCGGCGAGGTTATCAACCTGCGTATGCCGCAAATCGGATTCGACGATCTGCAGTTCGGCGGACTGGGAGACCAGACCATGATGTCGCTACGGGTAGCACCGCAACTCGTCGGTCTTGGTCTGCTCGAAGCGGTTCCTGATGAAACACTGCTGGCCATTGCCGAGCGTCAAATTGGACAAGGCGTCAGCGGCAGGCCGAATTATGTTCGGGACGTGGAAAACGAGCGCCGGGCAATGGGTCGACTTGGATGGAAAGCGAATCAGCCCAGCGTTCGACAGCAGGTTGCGGCCGCGTTTATCGGCGACATCGGCGCGACGACCTACCTCTTCCAGTTGGAGAATTGCCCGTCCGTGCAGGCGAAATGCCTGGATACACCTTCGGCTTCAATGTGCGGCGGACAAGGCGGGTGCCGGGGCAATACTTTTCGCCCCGAAGTCAACCCGAGCCGTCTGACAAATATCTCGCTCTATTTGCGAACGCTTGCAGTTCCAGCGCGAAGAAACGCTGACGAACCGGCAGTCAGGAAAGGCGAACTGCTTTTTGCACAGGCACAGTGCAGCACCTGCCATGTCCCGGAATTGCAAACGGCAGCGGCCGACCGTCTTCCGCACGACATTGCTGCCGCGGCAGATGTCACGATCCACCCGTATACCGATATGCTTCTGCATGACATGGGACCAGACCTCGCCGACGGAAGGCCCGATTTTGAGGCGACCGGCAGTGAATGGCGCACGCCGCCGCTATGGGGAATCGGCCTGCTTTCCACAGTCAACGGGCACAGCGACCTTCTACACGATGGCAGGGCCCGCAACGTCACCGAAGCCATTCTCTGGCACGGGGGAGAAGCGCAGACGGCACGCGAGCTTTTTCGCGGCATGCCGGCGGAGGATCGCGCCGCGCTGGTCAGCTTCGTCGAGTCGATCTAGCTTCGACTGGCTGCAAAACCGGCAATCAGACTGCTGGTTTCAATAACTCGCCGCTGAATGCGCTCTCCGCATGCCAGAGCAGCGCAGCCCCGCGCGGGGTGTCAACAACGCGTGGTGTCAACCATCTGCGTCGCGTAACGCCCGCCGGATAATCTTGCCGGTCGGCGTTTGCGGCAAGGCATCCACATAGCTTACTTGGCGCGGGTATTCATGCGCTGACAGTCGCTTACGCACATGTTGCTGAAGCGCTTTGGTGAGGCTGTCACTTGGCTGATAACCGTCGCGCAACACGAGAAAAGCGGCGACAATTTCTGTCCGTTCGGGGTCGGACTTGCCAACGACGGCAGCATTTCGCACCGCAGGATGCGATAACAGGCAATCTTCGATCGGCCCGGGACCAATCCTGTATCCGGCACTGGTAATTACATCGTCATCGCGGCCCACGAAGGTCAGATAGCCCTGCTCGTCCATCAGACCCTTATCACCGGTGATTAGCCAATCGCCGGTGAATTTCTCCCGCGTTCCCGATGCGTTGTTCCAGTATTCGAGAAACATCACCGGGTCCGGCGTCCGCACGGCAATACTTCCCTCCTCGCCCGGAAGCAGAACGTTACCCGAGTGATCGACAATAGCAACCTCGTGACCGGGTGCCGCTTTCCCGATCGCACCCGGCTTGACTTCCAGCAATCTCGAACAGGACGAGACCGTCATATTGCACTCGGTCTGGCCGTAGAACTCATTGATCGTCAGGCCGAGCTTTTCCCTGGACCATTGCAACAACTCGACGCCGAGCGACTCGCCGCCGCTTGCAAGGGAGCGCAGGTTCAGCTTCCAGCGGCTTGCCGGATTTTCGACCGTGCGCAGCATTCTCAATGCTGTCGGTGGCATGAACACGTTGCGCACGGCATGGCGCGCCATCAGGTCAAAAGCTTCTTCAGCATCAAATTTTCCAAAGCGCCGCGCCACCACCGGAATGCCTAGATGCCACCCGGCAAACAGTATGTCGATCAGACCACCGATCCATGCCCAGTCCGCCGGTGTCCACATCAGGTCGCCCTCGACGCCGAGAAAATCATGCGACATTTCCACACCGGGCATATGGCCAAGCAGACTGCGATGCGGCAACAAAGCTCCTTTGGGGGCGCCAGTAGTCCCAGAGGTGTAGATAATCAGCGCTGGGTCATTCGCGCCCGTGTCAACCACATCGAAAGTATCCGACGCGCTCTGAATGAGGCGGTGATAATCTTCAGCGCCATGCGCTACGCCATCAACGCAAAGTACTGCCTTGAGTTGTGGTAGTTGGTCGCGAATCTCCGAAATCTTTTCCGCTCCCGCCACGTCAGTGACAATCAGCCGTGCTCCGGAGTCCGACAGGCGATATCTGAGCGCATCGGTTCCGAACAGGGTGAACAGTGGAACCGCAATGGCGCCGAGCTTGTAGGCAGCGATATGAGCAAGCGCGGTTTCGGGCTGCTGGGGCAGCAGTATGGCAACGCGATCGCCCCGCGCTAAACCATGCGCCGCGAACATATTGGCGGTACGATTCGATAGCGAGCGCAGCTCGTCAAAACTGTATCGGCGTATGTCGCCACGATCTGTTTCATGGATCAGGGCCGGCTTCTGACTGCCGTCGGCCCACTTGTCGCATACATCTACGCCAATATTGTAGCGATCCGGAATATTCCAGCGAAATTCGCTGTACAAGGCATCATATGAATCCCGAACTGACAGCACCGTGTTTCCCCATTTTCGTTTCTCCGCCGCAGTTTGCCCTGTCCCATGCTGCCGTTCAAATGAATCGCGCGCATGATGAGGCTGATCAGTGCGCTCGACTCCGGCCCGCTTTTCGTTGATACATGGTGAGACGACGAAAGCAATCGCGCGAATACGTCAGCCCTCACCACTGGACTGTCCGGGTCAAGCGCACGCTCAGGTTTGGCTGGTTGGCGCTATGTCTCGCCGTGCTCGCGGTGTGGTGGTTTGGCTGGGGATTCGTCGATGGCGCAGGCCAGCGCATTGAGCATCGCCAGTTTCTGGAGGCGGCAATGGGGATACTCGCTTTTCCCGGCGGCTTGCTGTGGGTCTGGGTTGCACCGCATTTTGAGCCGCTGGTGCAATCGGCTGCAAATGCGGCCGGTATGCCTGCACCTCTGTGGCGCAGCTATGGGCCGCCGTTGCTGACATGGTTTGGTGCGACCCTGATCGGTTACGTTCAATGGTTCTGGCTTCTACCTCGCGTGTTTACCCTGAGACGCGGCGATTGAAGTGGCCCGTACGGTCGACCTCTGGGACCGGCGGAAGATCGCATTTCGGGTGGAACCCTGCGGGTGCTGCGTCGTCACATGGGTAACCTTGGAAGTTGTCGATGCCAATGACCCTGTTGATACAGATTCGATTCTGAGCGCACATCGTGGTATTTTTGATGTGATGACGTTGACTTGATGCCTTTTTTGGCGCAGCTCAGCAAACGTACACCAGCCCTTGAAGGCAATGTGAGGTATCAATGAGCCTGAAAATCCGTGATCAGGACCTTTCTCCGGCCGAGAAATCGTTTCTTAAATGGCAATACGGATTCGAAGAGGATGACGACCCGTTTGAAATCTCGCTTTGGCAGACCATCATGCGCGCGTGGGAGTCAGACAATGCGCCGTCGATGTCTCAGACGCCGGGAACAGATCACCTCTCCCGCATTGGTGCCAAAACCGCGTATCCGGAGCACGTAGCCCTGTATATCAAGTTCAAGTCCGATCAGAGCGACCGTTTCTGGCGGCAGCTGATCACCCGGGCCGGACTCGCCGACCGCCGGCAGCGCAAGGCTGCGGCGCCGGTAGAGCGGCGGCGCCGGGCCAGTAACGCTGCCGCCTGATCAAGGCACCGGCAATGGCTGGCGCGGTGAAATTGGGCTCAGTGCCGGGAAAGCGCGTGGTTCTTGGTGAAACGCGGTGACTTGGTAAAACATGGCACCTTGATGAAACATGGCGCCTTGGTAAAAAAATCCAGGACGAACACCTTTATTGGCGAACTCCCCATGTGCTAAAGCCGCCGCGGATGCAGCGATCCATTTCGGTGTTTAGCTACCGAGTGTCGATAGGACCCATAAAAAAAGCCCGGGAAAACCCGGGCTTTTTTGTAGGCTGATCCCGGTGGGATCAGTCGATCGGCGTAATGTTTGTCGCCTGGTCACCTTTCGGGCCGGTCGTCACATCAAAGGATACCTTTTGGTTCTCTTTGAGGGTCTTGAAGCCGCCGCCCTGAATCGCCGAAAAATGAGCGAAAAGATCTTTTCCGCCTTCATCCGGGGTGATGAAACCAAAACCTTTTGAATCGTTGAACCACTTTACGGTACCGGTACTCATATATCTCTTCCTAACTTGAAAAAAATTGACTAAAAGGGCTTTCGCCCGAACTGCCAGAACTTCAAGGAGAGATCAGGGAACCGGAAAAGCACCGCGAACGCGGACAGTCTAGGCTAACGATTTCTCGGCTTGAGAATCTTGCAAACTGCCTTATACCCCCTTTTTTTCGACCCGTCAAAATATTAACGATGGCTCGACCGGATCATCCCTGCCACAGTGGGCGCAATTCAGAGGCGGTGCGCCAGCCTTGCAATGGCGTGCCGGACGAGGGCTTCATTTCATTTTCATATCCTCGTTGACCAGGTCCGGATAGCTTTCGCAACCTGCAACCCGAGCTCACGCGACGTCGTCCATTTGCCACCATAAATCGTCAATGTATTGCCTTGACGCACAATCATCGATTCCCGCGTCACCGCGCTCGCCCTGCTTTCTTCCGAGGCCACCAGTGGCCTGATCCCGGCAAATGTGGACACGATGCTGCCCGCTTCCAACCCAGGATCGAAATAAGCGCTGTAGAGGCGCGACAAGTAGGCTCGCTCATCACCACTGCACTCGACCAGTTCGTCGAGCCCCTGGCGCACCTCAGTGGTGCCGACGAGGGTGTGCTCGCCGTAAGGCAGGATGAAGCACGGTCGGCCATCGTCGGGAGATTCCACCAGAAAGCCGAGCTGGTGGCGCGGTGAAACCAGCAAGTGGCTGCCGCGCACCAGATCAAGTCGATGCGGAGAATCCATGCCACTTTGCTCGAGCAAGGAGGCAGCCCAGGGTCCGCATGCATTCACCACGCTGTCGAATCGCTCCCGGCCTGACAATGTCACGACTTCCCCGGCGAGATCAATACGCTCTACCGGCGTATGTGATCTCACCTGCGCCCCCATTTCGATAATCCGTTGCAACGCCCAGCTTCCCAGCGCGTGATCGTCCATTTGGCCGTCACGGAACACATAGGCGCCCCTCAGGCCATCGGTCCTGAGTTGCGGTACCTGGCGAGCGAGAGCAGCGGT
>Ga0307379_10009947_pt1 | contig 12657 bp, 13 predicted proteins | sample UN2MG_FD_202237 | JGI IMG/M metagenome (GOLD analysis project Ga0307379, IMG submission 202237) | Soil microbial communities from Risofladan, Vaasa, Finland - UN-2 | ecosystem: Environmental > Terrestrial > Soil > Coastal area > Acid sulfate soil | place: Finland: Risofladan, Vaasa | collected... | reverse complement strand
AATTAGGAAAATGCTGTATAGGACAAATTTTGCGTATCCTGCAACTGGAACAAATTCTTTATGATCATCAGTTATTGATTTGATTAACCCGTCAGTTAAAGCAATTCCAGCGCCAATAATTACGAAGCCCATAATCAAAGAATAAACAAGGTCTCCTGAGAGTAGCATAAGGTCAAGAGCCATCAGCAAGATTACAGCGATTAAGCCGATCTGTAACAGATTTTTTAGCATGTCAGCAATTTCTTCTTTAGCTTTGGGAAAAACTGGTTTTAGAGTATTGCCTACAAGAGTTGCTAAGAATCCAACAAGGACGGTTCCCAAGACGATTATTACTATTCCACCCAAAAGCCTAGGCAAATAACCTGCGATATCCACTAAGAAAGTACCTACGGTTCCACCAATGTTAAGAATTTGTATAGCAAGAACTACAGAAATTACGATTATGAACGCTGTTGTTATACCACCAATAAACGACGATAAGTCCATTCCGCTCTTTTTGAAAGCTTTTCCAGTATCGCTTTCTTCAAAGCTCTTCTCAAGACCCATCTTCTCGACAACTTTGTTCACTGCCCTTCCAAGAAATTTCCCAACAACATAACCAATGATAACCACCAAAACAGCAGCGATTATAGCGGGCAAAGCACCAGTAACATCAGAAAGAAAATCGTTTAACATTCCTTCAAGAGCCACATCTATCACCAATTTAGTATTTAATATGATGTGCTTAAGACATTTGTTATGACGTGTGTGTGGGGATAAATTTTAACCACAACCCAACCCAAACCATGTACCTGTTTTCATGATTGTATGTAGATGCATGTATCCCGTGTGTGCGTGTGCGCCGTCCACCCCTGTCTCCTCACGCTCGCTCTCGCTCACCCTATATAAAGAAGACAAAACGAAAAGAAAAAAAGGATGATGATGACGAAACAACACGAAAAGAAGGAAGGCTACCCTCTCATTATTCTCTTTTTTTAACCTTAAACAATTGTTGCCTTCGTGTGAGCATTTATTTCTCCAGAATGTTTTTCAAGTTCTCTAACTCTTTCTGTATTTTCTTTTCTGTCCATCTGCGAAGGTACAATTTTTCGAGGAACTTGAGGAAAATCCCAAAAAACAATTTAGCTCTAGAATAATCAGATTCGGATTCATACGTGAATTTGGTGTCTGTTCCTACGGAGTCCAAGGTATAAGTCGTAAGCATAGCAAGTATTCCAAACATCGTCTCTTCCCATGCGCGATACGTAATCTTCTCGTGTTCCAGACTCTCTGTGATTTCAAAACGACAGTAATCATCCCCTTGTTTCTTAGGTATCCCTTGAGCGGTTGCACCCACTCGATACTTGTCTTTGGGAGTGTGCACCTCGGACGTGTATTCCACTCTCTCTCCTAATCCTTCTCCATATCCTTCGTCCCATTCTGGAAGTCTGTCAAAAGCCAGCATCTCCCAGACCTTCTCAGGTGGAGCCTTGATTTCAATCGACTTTTCCATTCTGCCCAAAATAATACCCCTTTCCTATCAATCCTAATTAATTTGCTTGAAACTTAAAAGTCATTTTGGGTTAAATTTTAACCCCAAACCCAAACATGCGCATGAAATCTATTAATGGAGTCTTCCTTGTCGTCTTAGTTGTGCAGCAAAGTTTTTTTCAACTTGGTCTTTCAAATCACCTTTTGGTTTATCATAGTTTATTTTACATGTTGGACAAGTCCACATATTTCTTTTAAAAATGTGCCCTTTGTTTTTTTCTTCTAATTCTCTATCACACTTCGGACAATAAGGTCCCTCAGCCCAAGGTTGACTAGAAACAAAAACTTCTGGTTCATATAATTGCCATTTAACTCCATAATCAATTACCAAAAATGGAACACGAAATTCAATCCAAGAAGGTCTCATTCTTGCTATTCCCACATTTTATATAATATGACTTAACAGTAAAAACTTTTGCGCGCGCATTCTCAAGATATGACAGCATATCTTTAAATCTGAATTGCATTTGATAGGAATGTAGGCTGAAATGTCATGAAAAAAGATGTTTTAATGGAGATAACAGTCAGTCGAGAGAAAGACGAAATCGTGTATAAACTGGATTGCTCTAGCGATTTATCAAATGAAGAACTGGAGTACTATCTCGATGAAATAATTGAAGGCATCTGCAAGTGGAAACCCGCCGTTTGCGAAGAGAAAGTGAAAAGCTTCACAGGAGCTATCGGAAAAGAGAAAACCTAACAAATTAGTGAAGAGTATAGGACCATAATCCAGATTTTTCTCGAGTTAAGTATTGGAATTTGTGACACGCGCGCCTTCTCAACTCAAAGATTATAGCCACAAAAATTCCCCCCTTTGTTTGGGTTGGGTTGGGTGGGTTGGGGTTAAATTTTTGCCTCTCTCTCGTTAAATTTCAACCAAAAAAATAACGCTAATTTTGGTAAAATTTTAATCCCAAACCCAAAGCATGGCGTTAGAGATATACTATAAATTGAAGACGTTCAGCTAGTTCTTTGTAGCGGTTTCTTATGGTTACTTCTGTTACTTGAGCAATCTCTGCGATTTCTCTTTGTGTTTTTCTTTCTCCAGTTAATATGGAGGCAATATAGCTAACTGCTGCAGCAATACCTGTAGGTCCTCTTCCTGAAGTAAGTTTTAATTCTATGGCTGCAAAAAGAATCTTATGTGCAATCTCTTCAACCTTACCTTGCATTGTTAGCTGATTACAGAATTTAGTAATATATTGACCAGGTTTTACTGGTTGAATGAAATAGTCAAGTTGTTTTAATAGGAAACGATAGCTTCGCGCAACCTCTTTTTTGCTCACGGGTGAAGCCTGAGAAATGTCTTCCAAAGTTCTTGCTACTCCACATTGTCGGCAAGCCACATAAATAGCGGCTGTTGTTACTCCTTGAATAGATCTTCCACGTATGAGACGTTCCTTGACTGCTTTTCGATAAATAACTGAAGCGGTTTCCAGAATGTTTTTAGGTAAATTGAGATTATTTGTAATCTTTGATATTTCAGAAAGTGCAAATGCAAGGTTTCTTTCCGTTGCATCCGAAACCCTAATTCGTCTTTGCCACTTTCTTAACCTATAAATTTGAGCCTTTTGACCTTGAGGGAGTCTTTGACCATGGACATCTCGATCATGCCAGTCGATCATAGTGGAAAGCCCTTTATCGTGAATTGTAAATGTGGATGGCGCACCAGCTCGTGCACGTTTTGCATGTTGCTCGGCATCAAAGGCTCTCCATTCGGGTCCTTGATCTGTCATTTTTGCGACCACTACATACCCACAGCCCATGCACACTATTTCAGCAGATTCATAGTCTTTCATTAGCCGACTACTTCCACACTCTGGGCATCTTCGAGTGATCGGAGATTGTGGGATATTTTCTTCTGTCACCTTTTTTTCCTTCAATATCTTCTGTTGGTCTTCTTCTGCAACTCTTTCCTTACTTTTTTCTGTCCATCAAGCCCCTTAAACCTTCGGCATCCTTATCGTCTTCTACGGCATAGTCAATAATATCTATCACCCGCTTTTCTCCCATAACTCCCCCTTTTTTCAAGATTCTACGAAGAGTCTCTCCCAGTAGACAATGTCGGTTAGAAACTGGTTTATTATTGGGGGGGCTAAAATTTAGCGTTTAGTGTTTTGGGACTAAATTTAAGTTACATGGGCACCAAAGTGTGGGCATTTAATTAAATATATGATTTATTGTGACACAATATTTAATAAATCGGTTAACTTTATACCATTGAGAATGAATGCCGCATATTCCGCTAAAAAAAACGATTAAGCTTTTGGCTAGACGATCGACCTATCAGAATATACTCTACCTCTCTCTCCCATTATTGCTAGTTCTACTATTATCTAACACTTGCCTAGCACAAAATACCGAACACACTTTCGAGCTCTTAGATCAACCCGACGGCACCATAACATATCAACTAACAATCTCCATAACTCAAACACTCTACGAATATTATCTAGATAAAAATCATCGCCTATACAACAATTATGATTTATCAAAATTCGTAACTCCTGATCCTTTAGAACCAGTAGCGAGTGACCTTTGGAGTATCTACAGCAACGAAGAAGACTTCGTTAATGGTGTCCTTATGATCACACATCAAATTCAATACAAAGAGAGTGGGCCTCAAAAATATCCAATAGAAACACTCATGGAAAATGAAGGCGATTGCGACCTCTTCTCCTTCCTTGCAGCCTCAATAATGAAAGCCGGTGGAATAGATGTAGTTTTGCTCCTCTACGAAGAAGAAGAACATATGAACGTAGGAGTCAATCTGCCACAAGAACCAAACGACGCCAGATCAAACGTTTACTATTTTATGCATGAAACTAAAAAGTATTACGCAGCAGAATGTACTGGGAATTTTGAAGGTGGATGGCGCGTAGGTGAGTGCCCAGACACAATTCAAGGAGCACAAGCACGAATAATCCCCTTGGATAACATGGAACTGTCAGCTCCTGATCAGGTCTCATCCAGCTACAGTACCCCCCAATACTCTTCACTTTTCTTGTCAGTGTCATCAAAATTTGCAATTGCTGAAAACGATATTCAGATAATGGGATCGCTCTCTCCTGCGCTGGAAGGCCAAAACGTCACTTTGTACGTCAGTTCATTTGGTTCTCCCCTAATTAGGCTAGCAACAGTTGAAACCGACCATAATGGACGCTATTCTCACACTTGGCATTCTCCGCCAGGAGGAATATACTCTGTCAGAGCCAACTGGTCCGGAGACGCCGATTATGCTGGCGCAGACAGCGGAATATCACAACTAGTGATTATACCTTTTGAATGGTTGATGATGGGAGCAATTGTAATTTTCTTTTTAATAGTTCTCCTTATAGTGAGTTTTGCAACTCAAGGAAATGGAACACAAAAAGTAGAAGCACCCGAAGATTGGGAGTTCACTGAATGTTACCATAATACATTTCTTCAAAACTTATAGAACGCATCGACAATGAAGCAAAACAGCAGAACAGAAGCCGAAGCAACCTCATCGAAACCAAACTAGAACACAACACAGAAAGCACAGGACCCTACTCCTCTCAAACTCACACCTTTCAGCGCAAAAACTCTTCATAAAACGAATCATAAACTGAGAAGTTGGTTGTGCCCATAGGCCAACAGGTTGGGGTGGATCCTAAAAAGGCTGTTTGTCGGCTGAACTGAGTAATGCCAGAGAAACCAGACGTTTAGGCTTTGTTACCTGTTTTAGTCCAGATCGCAAAGGATAGACCCGACATAATTTCTGCAAAGTCATTCCAAAAAATATTGATTAATATGGACCTACCACTTAAAGCTGAAGAAACCCAGCCCACTAACAGTAAGTAAATATTTATTTTGAACAGACTGTCAATTGTATTCGAGGCGAAAAGACTGCGGAGTAGCGAAACGGGAACCGGTGGACGAAGGTGGAGCATGGATAGAATAGATAATCTTCCTGATATCCCAGGAGTTTATGTCTTATTCCATCAAGGTAAGAGGATTTTTATAAATGTCACAGAAAACCTCCGCAAAGCAATAAAACAACAAGCTTCTTCATCTATGCATTTCACTGAATTTACATGGTACGCGACTACTTTAGAATATGGACAAGGTTTAGCTAAAAGCGCGCGCGCATCGCGTACACTCACGATTTCACCCTCATAGCCTAAATTTTCTATCTCTGTTTTTAAGTTGGTCAGAAAATGTGAACTCTTGAAACTGAGCAAAGGACTTGTTTGCATTGCAGATTTTTTAAGTTTATCAGTCAGATTCGAAACAGTTCTATTTCTTCCTCACCTGCAGCAATAGCTCTAACAATCCTTACGTTTCCGGCTACTACCTTTTTAACATCTACTTCGACACCTTTTTCAGCATCAGAATATCTAACAGTTATCTCAGCCGCTTTAGTAATCACCTTATCAGGACACTTCGCTTCTAACAGCGTTATCGGACCCATGTAATCAACAACTTCTAGGTATGGCTGCTTCTTTTGATGGGCAAATGTCAAAAGACTTTGGTTTTCCTTTTCGTTTCTCCCCACAACAATTTTACAGGCATCAACCCTAAAGTGTCTGCCAATTCTTAAGAGGGCAATATCATCTATTTTTAGGCGCTTGTTATGCTTCAGCAAATCCTTGAGTCTTTGAGCAAACATAGGGTCGGTAAGCAGACACCCACCCGACGGGCAAGGATAATCTTTAATTCCCCACTCTTTAGCTAAATCCATCTGCGGTAATCTTCTCCGCCCACGAATTGAATGCAACTTCTCCCTATTCACATGCCCACTTTTCTCAAACTCTGTTTCCGGTAAAAGTTTGGCAGACAAAGGTCTCAGAATCTTTCCCTCCAATCCCGCCTTCCTTTCTATAAGTTCCATTGCCCTCTTGGTTTGAGAGAAAGGTCTTTCATCTAAAACCTCCCCAGTTACGACACATTTAGCCCCCAGCTCTTGCGCCAATTCTTTGGCTTTTTCCAACATCAAAATTCGGCAATCAATACAAGGATTCATTTGGCTTCCATAACCACGGGGAGGATTAGCTACCAAATCCAAATATTCTTGACCCAGAAAGACTGTATGAGCTTTTATTCCAAACTTTTTAACCACAGATTCTGCTGCGCATTTGTCACAGAGACAAAAAGGAGTTGTGAAAATGGCTGCTTCCACTTCTAGTCCCTGTTCAAGCATTGCCTTAACAGCTAAAGTGCTGTCTAGACCACCAGAAAGCAGAACCAACACTTTGGGTTTCTCATTCAACATTCTATCACCAATCAGATTTGAACCAATAAATTGACATGTATTTTTTTCGCTTCAGTCTTCAGTTCTTTTTTCATTGGAAATTAGAAACACGCCTATTTCCGCGAAAAAGTTTGGAAAAAACCATAATCTTTTGTTTTTTCTGATGAAGACCGAGTCCTTTATTGTAATCTTCCTTTGAGTGCAATATTCAATGAAATCGGAAATGCTCAGAAAGTGCAAATTTGGTGTTTCATACCATTCATGGGGAAGTGAAGGTGTCACCGGGACTTTCCCTCTAAAAAATATCTGGAACCTCGCAGGATAATACACAAAATTTGGGAAGCTAACAATTGTTTGTTTTCCGACCCTCAAAGCTTCTTTTAGGACAAAGTCTGGTTTTTTCACTTGCTGAAGCGTCTGGCTTAATATAACGTAATCAAAGGACTTGTCTACATACTCAGCCAATCCAGTGTCTATGTCCTGTTGAAAAACGCTTAATCCTCGCGCTACACACGCATGTATTGCTTGCTCATCAAGTTCTATACCTTGTGCACGCACTTTCTTCTCCTGAATAAGTAATGAGATTAACTCCCCGTCACCGCAGCCAAGATCCAATACTGAGGAGGATTGCTCGATCCAATCGAGAATAATCAGGTATTCTAACTTAGAGGATGGATTTTTCATTTAGAGCCTCCTGTCCGTCAGACGCTGTTCTTAAGAAATGTTTGATCAGATGTGTTTCTTCTTTAACTTCTAAAAGAAATGCGTCATGTCCATAAGTGGAGTTGATCTCGCAGTATGTGGTATCGACTCCTGCCAGTTTACATGCCTTAACAATTTCTCTAGATTGGTATGCTGGATATAGCCAATCCGATTTAAACGCTAAGACAAGGACTTTTGATTTTAATCCTTTGAAAATTTCAGAGAGCTTTTTTCCGTTTAATATATTGAAGTAATCGATTGCTTTAGTTATGTACAGGTAAGAGTTAGCGTCAAATCTTTTCACAAAGTTGTCGCCCCTGTATCGTAGATACTCCTCTACCTCAAAGTTGGTGCCAAACTTGAACGGTTTTCCATGATTATTGAGGCGCCTACCAAATTTCTCAGCCATCGACACATCACTCATATATGTAATGTGTCCTACCATCCTAGCCACAGCTAACCCTCTATTAGGAGATGAAGCTCCATAGTAGTCACCATTATTCCAGTTGTGGTCAGCCATGATTGCTTGGCGACCAACTTCATTGAAGGCGATTTGTTGAGGAGAATGCTTCATAGTTGTCGCAATCGGAATCGCAGAATGTATCCTGTCTGGATAAGAAACCATCCACTGCAAAACCTGCATTCCCCCCATGGATCCACCAATTACGGTTAGGAGTTTATCTATTCCTAGGTGGTTGATCAAGCGACATTGTGCATTAACCATGTCTTGTATGGTCACGATTGGAAATTCTGTGCCATAGGGTTTGCCTGTTTTAGGGTTAATTGATGATGGCCCTGTTGAGCCCGTGCAGCCACCAAGCACATTGGAGCATACAACAAAATATTTCTCGGTATCCAAAGCCTTTCCCGGTCCAATCATTGTATCCCACCATCCCAGACGTTTGTCTCCTTCATGGAATCCTGCGGCGTGAGCATCTCCAGAAAGGGCATGAAGAACTAAGATAGCGTTCGACTTTTGTTGATTGAGCTTGCCGTATGTTTCGTAAGCTAGAGTGATTGGCTCAAGTTTTTCTCCGGATTCAAGAGTTAACTCCTTTGTCGGATTTTCAAATGTGTAATATTCTGTTTCTACTGTTCCCACTCTTCCAACATTTTCTGTCAGTGCTGTCACCTCCATTTGTACAACGAGTTCTCTTGTAGGGTCACTGCACACTTCATTGCTTCACTGCAGCACGTAACGCTTGGTCAATATCCTCCTTAATGTCTTCAACATCTTCAATGCCGATTGAAAGTCGTATGTAATCTTCTGTAACTCCTGTTTCCGCTTGTTCTTCTTTTGTTAATTGCTGATGCGTCGTTGATGCTGGATGAATAACTAAACTTTTTGCGTCTCCTATGTTTGCGAGATGGGAAAGAAGTTTCACTGATTCGATGAACCTTTTTCCTGCTTCTAATCCGCCTTTTATTCCAAAACCCACAATACCTCCATAATTGCCTTTTAGGTATTTGTTTGCCAGTTTGTGACTGGGGTGTTCTTTTAATCCTGGATAGTTTACCCATGCGACTAATGGATGTTCTTTCAGAAATTGAGCTACGGCAAGGGCGTTCTCGGAATGTTTTTTCATTCTTAAGGGTAGAGTTTCTAGTCCTTGAAGAAACAGAAAAGCATTGAATGGACTCAAGGCTGGTCCTAGGTCTCGAAGCAGTTGCACCCTTGCCTTGATGATGAACGCCACGTTCCCTAGGTCCGGAACATTGCCGAAGGCGTCCCAATATTTTATTCCATGATAACTTGGGTCTGGTTCAGTGAATTCAGGAAATTTGCCGTTGTTCCACTCAAATTTTCCTGAGTCAACGATTACTCCGCCGATAGATGTTCCATGTCCTCCTATGTATTTGGTGGCGGATGCTACGATTATGTCCACTCCATACTCTATGGGTCTGACTAGTCCAGTTCCGACGGTGTTATCAACAACAAGGGGGATGTCTGCTTTGTGTGCTATTTCTGCAATTGCCTCAAAATTGGGCACATCTAATTTGGGGTTGCCAATTGTCTCCGCGTATATTGCCTTTGTTCTCTCCGTAATAGCTTTCTTGAATTCGTTTGGTTTCGTGGAGTCAACGAAGATTGTTTTTCTTCCCAGTTTAGAGAAGGTGTAGTGAAGTAGTTGGTAGGTTCCGCCGTAGAGGTTATTGGCCGCTACGATTTCGTCACCCAACTGCGTAATTGTTAAGAGCGCTAATGTTTCTGCGGCTTGCCCTGATGCTACTGCTAATGCGCCTGTGCCTCCCTCGATAGCGGCAATTCGTTTTTCGAAGGCATCATTTGTTGGGTTCATCATTCGAGTGTAGATGTTTCCAGCTTCTTTTAGTGCAAAGAGATTTGCTGCATGTTCTGTATTTCTAAAAACATATGATGTGGTCTGGTATATGGGGACTGCCCTTGCTCCTGTGGCGGGGTCAGGGCTTTCTTGTCCCGCATGTAGGGCTATTGTGTTTAATCCTTTTTTGGACATGGTTTTCGCCTTTTACTAGTTTTATAGAATCACAATTCATAACACTGTTATAATTCTTCTTGTAAAAAATATTCCAATGAGAATATTGGGCATTCATCATAATTCGAGTCGTCCAATAAAACCTGACATTATGACGAAAAGAGGATTACTTATCATAAAAAGAGATATTGATACCATGTACCAGTTTGATTAACATTTTACGGGTTTGTCTTATGTGTTGGAATTGTATTATTTCCCGAGAGTTAAATTAAGAAATGAAACAAATATTTAGATAGAACCGATTAAGTCAACTCGAATATTGTTTATTTCTTGGTGAACTTTAATTCTGGAAGCTTTACGGTGACAATAGTTTCTGAAGGAATTTTTGAGGTTATCCAAACGTTTCCACCTATGACTGCATTATCCCCAATCACAGCCTTTTCTCCGAGAATTGACGCATTAGAATAAATAATTACACCATTCCCCACAGTCGGATGCCTTTTTATCCCCTTGATTGGATGTCCTTTTTCATCCTTTGGAAAGCTCAGAGCACCCAAGGTTACTCCTTGATAGATTTTTACGTTATCACCTATCTGTGCGGTTTCTCCTATGATTACACCTGTTCCATGATCGATAAAGAATTTTTTTCCTATTTTCGCACCTGGATGAATATCAATACCTGTTATGGAGTGAGCGTGTTCACTCATTATTCGAGGAATCAACGGAATTCCTCGTATATAGAGTTCATGAGCTATCCTATAGGTTGAAATAGCAAGAACACAAGGATAACTTAGAATTACTTCATCAAAGCTTTTCGCAGCAGGGTCTCCGCAATAAGCTGCTTCAATATCCCCGCTTAGAAGAGTTCTGATTCTACAAATTTCCTCTAAAAGCTCTTTTACAACCAGTTGTGCAATTCTAAGGCAAACGTCTTCGGGACATTTTTCTTTTTTTCTACAAAAGTATTTCAGGCTTTTATCAATCTCATTAACAAGCCTAGCATAGATTGAAGTTAGAATCTTAGTTAAATAATCGTTGATGTTTGATCTGGTGACCTTCTCTTTTCCTAGATATCCCGGAAAAAGGACTGTTAATATATCTTCAAGAATTTCGATAACAGTCTTCCTTGAAGGTAGATCCTTTCCATCGAGGTGATTTATTCCGCCATAAGTTTCGTAATTCTCGGAAATTTTTGCAACTAAGTCAGGTAACCCTTTTTCAATCCAGTCTTCTTTAGCAATTTGTTTATCCATAATTTTTTTTATTATATTTTCTGGATACCATTCGTAGAAATCATTTTTTTCACAACTATTTGATTTGGCTAATGCATTCTTTCTAGTCATATGTTCCTCATATCTTCAAATAATCTAAGTTTCATATAAAGAAGTACTTAGATAGCGTTCTCCAGTATCAGGTAATATTACAACCAACATTTTTCCCTCGTTTTCTGGTCTTTTAGCAATTTCTAATGCCGCATAGGTAGCTGCTCCAGAAGAGATTCCCATAAGTAATCCTTCTTCTTTGGCTAGAAGGCGGGCTGTCTCTATTGCGTCTTTATCTTTTACTTTTATCACTTCGTCAACTAGATCTAATCTCAATATTTTTGGGATGAATCCAGCTCCTATTCCTTGAATCGTATGGGGTCCAGGAGTTCCTCCAGTAAGAACGGGCGAGTTGAAAGGCTCAACTGCTATTGCTTCAAATTTGGGTTTAAGAGGTTTGATGTATTCCGCTATTCCGGTTATTGTTCCTCCTGTTCCAACTCCTGCAACTAAAATGTCAATTTTTCCTTCTGTTGCTTTCCAAATTTCTGGACCTGTTGTTTCTCGGTGTATTTTGGGGTTTGCTGGGTTTTGGAATTGTTGAGGAATAAACGCGGTAGGTATTTGTGCTGCGAGTTCTTCGGCTTTTTTGATTGCTCCTTTCATTCCTTCCGCGGCGGGAGTGAGAACTAGTTCTGCTCCGTATGCTTTTAGAAGTCGTCGACGTTCCATGCTCATAGATTCGGGCATGGTGAGTATTAGCCGGTAGCCTTTAACGGCGCTTACGATAGCTAGTCCGATTCCGGTGTTTCCACTGGTGGGTTCTATTATTACTGTTTCTTTGTTTATTATTCCTTGTTTTTCAGCCTCTTGGACCATTGATAGGCTTATTCTGTCTTTTACGCTGCCTCCCGGATTTTGGGATTCAAGTTTTGCTAACAAAGTAGACTTTAAGCCTGATGTTATGTGGTTTAGTCGTACTAATGGAGTGGATCCTATTCCGTCCAGAATGGAATTATAAATCTTCATCTTTATCCCTTTTTGTTTGTTGTAATCGTTTGATGGTTATAACACCGTTATAATCACGTGTGTGTATTTAAATATAATGGAGTTATCAGTAGTTCCGAAGGTGTTGTTTGGTTTGTCTGGTTTTTGGTGTTTTTTGGTTGTAAAAACCGTATCGTACATACATCAAGAGATATATCTCTCATCTTTCAAAAGCACAGAATGATTCTCCTTAGGTTTAGGAATTAAAGCATTCTTCAGTACAGAGACAAGCTCACTCACATTATCGCTCAAACTGGTCAGCGTATTCTCTAAACTTTCAACTCTTTTCTCAAGCCTAGATAGCTTTAGTGGCATTAGTAGTCTTGCTTTGGCTAGGTCTTTGCCTATGTATTCTTCGTGGGGAACCCGTTCAGGAGGACTATTATCAATACTGCCAACATCCTCCACAATCGTAGTTCCTAATTTAACAAGCTCCCCAGCCTCT
>Ga0307379_10009946_pt1 | contig 12657 bp, 10 predicted proteins | sample UN2MG_FD_202237 | JGI IMG/M metagenome (GOLD analysis project Ga0307379, IMG submission 202237) | Soil microbial communities from Risofladan, Vaasa, Finland - UN-2 | ecosystem: Environmental > Terrestrial > Soil > Coastal area > Acid sulfate soil | place: Finland: Risofladan, Vaasa | collected... | reverse complement strand
AGTTGGAGCCGAGATCGCGCAGTGCCTCCGCCTTCCAGGTCCAGAAAGTCACCTTGTCGCAGAGGTCGAGATACTCCTCCACCGGCAAGTCCAACATGTGCTGGTAGAGCACGACCCATAGGTCGAGCGTTCGCTCGGGCAGGCGCAGGCGCTCCCGCACCGCCTGCAGCTCCGCGCGCGACAGGGCGCCCAAGGGGCCTTTTTCCTCGTCCTCGGGGTCGTGGAAAAAGTCGTCCATCATCAGGCCGGTGATGTTGGGCATCCGGGCTGCAAGCTTGAAGACCTCCTCGCGCAGGGCCGCATCCGTCTGCCCCGCCGCACCGACGATGGACCACACCACGCGCTTCAACGACCGCATCGGCAGCGCGAACTGGTCAAACGGGGGGAACGGCCCGGAGTTCCCATAATTGACCACGATCAGATTCGGGATCCCCAGATAGCAGGCGGCCTCGACCGGCGTGATGCGGGATTCCCCCTGCACCCCGTGGCGGCCGTTGTGGCTGCCTGCCGGATGACCCCACAGCCACAGCTTGTCTCTCACGTCCATTCCCTTACCTCCTGGCCCCCCCGCATCCGAGCCGGGGCGCGGCCTCCCGCGCTTCACTTCTGCGCGACCACGCTCAAGGCGCCCACCAGCAGCGGCGGCGCGCACAGCGAGCCGATCCACTCGGGCTCGGAGCCGACGGCCTCCACCCGCATGAGGGCGTCATAGACATTGCCGGCGAACATGGTGTTCTTCACGCGGCCCACGATCTCCCCCTGTTCGATCTTGTAGCCCAGGGAGACGTTGACCGAGAAGTCCCCGTTCATGATGTTGCTCTGGCCCAGGCCCATGACGCTGTCCACCAGCAGGCCCTCGGCGGTGCCCTTGACCAGCTCCGCGAGCGAGGTATCGCCGGGGGCGATGACGAGGTTGCTGGCGCCGCCGCCCCGTCCGTGGCCGGTGCTTTGCGCGCCGGCCTTGCTCGCGGTCTCGAGATCGTAGAGGAAGGATGCCAGGCGGCCGCCGGTGATGATGTCAACCTTGCGCCTGGGCGTGCCCTCGTCGTCATAGGCGCCGCTCGCCGGCGCGTAATCAACGGTGGCGTTGTCGCTCAGGGAGAAGCCGGGCGCGGCGATCTCGTCACCCAGACGGCCGGCCAGCGGGGAATCGCCCTTGAGCACATTCTTGCCGTTGACGCCCATGAGCAGGGACGCCAGGAGCACAAAGCTCCCGGCAGGGGTGAAGATGACGGGCATGGGCTTGGAGGCGACGTCGGCGGTGCGCTCGGCGAGGCGGAACTTCGCGATCGCGCGCGCGGCCACCTCGCGCGGCGCGGCGCCCTTGGTGCGCCAGTCCCGACCGTGGCCCGCGAACAGGATGTCGGTGCCGCGTACGAGCACGCCCCCGACACCAATGGTGAACCTGCTGCCGCGGTCGCTGAGGTCGAGACCGCTGGAGTTGACCAGGCGGCGCTCTCCGACCGACCAGGAGGCGCCGGCCCCCACCTTGATTTCCGCGTTGTAGGCTTTCACCAGCGCCAGCATCTCCGCGCCCGCCGCCACCAGCTCCGCCTTTGGGGTGCGCTCCACCTCGGGGTCGTAGGTCTTCACCTGCGGAGCGACCGCCGAGCCGGGGAAATCGAACTTGACCTCGCTGCCGAACTCGGCCAGCTCCACCGCCCGGGCGACGACCGCCTCGGCCTCCCGCGGATCGGTGGCGGAGGCGCGGCCAAGCCTGCCGTCCACGATCACCCGCACCCCCAGGTGAGAGCCCTGGGCGACCCCCACCTGCTTCAGCCGATCATCCTCGTACTCGGCGCGCGTTGAGCGCCCCTGGGCGAAGGTGATCTCAGCCGGCCCGTATCCGCTTGCCAACTCCAGCGCCCGTTCGATCACTGCCGTCCTCCCACCACGACCTCTCGCATCCGCACATGGGGGCTGCCCAGCCCCACCGGCAGCGGGCTTTGGCCTCCCTTGCCGCAGCCTCCGCCCCCGTCGTCCCAGGCGAGGTCGTCGGCGATGAGGTCAATGTTGTGCAGCGTCTGGAACACGTTGCCGGTGAGGACGACATCGCGCACCAGCTCCGCGACCTCGCCGCTGCGGATCATGTAGCCGTAAGCCGCGCTGAAGGTGAACATCTCCATCATCGTCTGGCCGCCCATCATGTCGCGGGCGTAGAGCCCCAGCTCGATGTCCCGAATCAGGTCCTCGAAGGACGCCGTTCCCGGCTCGATGTAGGTATTGGTCATGCGCACGATCGGGGCGAAGCTCCAGCCCACGGCGCGGGCGTTGCCGGTGACCGCTTCGCCCATCTTGGCGGCGGTCTCGCGGTTGTGAAGGCGGCCGACGAGAATGCCGTCCTTGACCAGGTGCGTCTTGCGCGTGGGCACGCCCTCGTCATCCAGCAGGTGGGTGCCGCGCCCGCCGGGCAGCGAACCGTCGTCCACGATGTTCAGGTGGTTCGGGCCGAAGCGTTTGCCCAGCGTCATCAGCTCGCGCAGCTTCTCGTTCTCGTACACGTGGTCGGCCTCGCTGAGGTGGCCGAAGGCCTCGTGGGCGAACACCCCGCCGAGCTGCGGGTCGAGCACAACCGTGTAGCTGCCGCCCTGTACCGGCGGCGCCGCGAGCAGATCGGCGGCGCGGCGCGCGGCGGCCTCGGCCTTGGCCTCCAGCCCGACCGCCGCCTCGAATCCCCCGGCGCGCCCGACGCGCTCCCGCCCCTGCTGCACCAGGTTACCGTCGCGCGCCACCGCGGTCAGGGCGACCGTCACGTCGGGCCGCGTGTCCTCGAAGTAGCTGCCCTCGCTGTTGGCGAAATAGACCTGCCGGTAGCGGTCCGAGTAGCTCGCGTGCGTGGTGTGGATGCGCGGGTGCAGCCCCAGCATGAGGTCGTTGTACTGCTCGATGACGCGCTTCTTCTCCGCCACCGGCACCCCGCGGAAATCGCGCTCCATCGCCGGCGCCGGGATCGCCTGCTCGATGCGCGACACCTCGGCCAGCTCGCCGCGCTCGCGCGCCACCAGCCGGGCGCAGGCTGCCGCCTCCCGCAGTTTCTCCCGCAGCTCGGAGAGGTCGTTGAAGGTCACGATCCCCCATCCGCCCCGCACCAGCGCGCGCGCCATCCCGCCCACGGAGCTGCCGGTCACGATCTGGTCCAGCTCCGCTCCGCGGAAGCTCAGCGCCGTCCCTTCCTCGCGCTCGATCCTGATCTCCGCGTAGTCGGCGCCGCTTCCGCGCAGCGCCTCCTGCATGCGATCTCGCATCGCGCAATCTCCCTTTCACCATGCACGCGGGCTTGCCGTGAGGCCCCGATCAAGCGCGCGCAGACGGCCCTGGCATTTTCCTTGCCCCCGCTGCGTTCTCCTGCCCGGCGGCGACAGCCGCTGGCGATGGAAGGTGTCGCTCACAGGAGGGGGTGATCGGTCTTGTTGACGTTTGCATTGCCAATGGAACGGCCAAGGCACGAATACACGCTCGTTTTGGTGCGCGCCGCGTTCCATTTGATATGCAATCATCAATAGTGGGGATGGTTGGGCGATGCATCGGGCGCGACCTCGTAGGGGCAAGGCATGCCTTGCCCCTACATCCGCGCCCCGACCTGTCGGGGCGCGCCCAGGGGCGCCCCCCATTGTTCGAGGTCACACCCCAGCAAGCGGGGGCATTGACAGAGTTCCTCGGCAGGCGTCAGAATGGTAACTGGGAATAGCAGGCCGGAGATCAAGGGTAAGGAGTGAACATGGCTGGACTCAAGGGAACCAGGACCGAGGTCAATCTGCTGACGGCGTTTGCCGGGGAATCACAGGCGCGCAATCGCTACACTTACTTCGCGAGCCAGGCGCGCAAGGAGGGCTACATCCAGATCGCCGACATCTTCGAGGAAACCGCCAACCAGGAGAAAGAGCACGCCAAGCGGTTCTTCAATCTGCTCGAGGGTGGCGACGCGCGGGTGCAGGCGACGTTTCCCGCCGGCGTCATCGGCACCACCGCGGACAACCTGCGGGCGGCCGCGGACGGCGAGCATCACGAGTGGGGCGAGATGTATCCCTCCTTCGCCGACACCGCCCGGGAAGAGGGGCGCAAGGAGGTCGCGGCCATCTTCCAGGCCATCGCGGTGGCGGAAAAGCAGCATGAGAAGCGCTACCGGGGCCTGCTCGCCAACGTCGAGGCCGCCACGGTGTTCAAGAAGGAGGCCCCGGTCGTGTGGCGCTGCCGCAACTGCGGCTACCTGCACCAGGGCAAAGATGCACCCGGGGTATGCCCGGCATGCGCACACCCCCAGGCGCACTTCGAGTTGTTGGCCGAGAACTGGTAAGCGGTCCGCCCTGCTTTGCTCCGAGGGACCCCAGGCGGCGGGGCGGGGATTGCGGCCGGCGCCCGCGCGATCATGGTGTGCAGGCGTGACATGCCTGCGGCAGGCGCCGCCGTGGCGGCAGAGAACAAGCACGCATCCGACACCGACGGGGAGAGTTGGCGATGGCAACCATCGTGCGCTACCATCACGGCCTGCACTTCTGCGCCGATCTCGATTCGGGGCACGTGACGTGCGACGCGTTCTCCGACAAGGGCAAGGAGTACCCGAGCGCGCCGGAGCTGCTGATGGTGTCGCTAGGGGGCTGCATCGGCGCGGTGCTGGTGACCTACTGCGACCGCCATCAGATCAACTGCGAGGGGCTGGAGATCGCGCTCGACTGGGAGGTCGCCGAGCATCCCCATCGCATCGGGCGCATCGCCGTCGAGATCCACATGCCGGGCCCGTTGACGGCCGGGCAAATCGAAATCCTGGAGCGCGTGGCCGATCAGTGCCTCATCCACAACACCCTGCTGCACGCGCCGGAGATCAAGACCCGGATGCTGGTGAAGCAGCCGTAGCGCGGGGCGCGCCCGGCAGCGCTCCGCGAACAGGAGAGCAGAGCCGATGAACCAACCCTTGCGGGCGGCGCAGATAACCGAGCATGTCTATTGGGTGGGCGCCATAGACTGGGCGGCGCGCGACTTCCACGGCTACCGCATCGGCCGCGGCACCTCCTACAACGCCTATCTCGTCCTCGCCGACAAGGTCACCCTGATTGACACCGTCAAGGACCACTTCGAGCGCGAGATGGTCACCCGCATCGCGTCGGTCATTGATCCCCAACGCATTGACTACGTCATCTCCAATCACGCCGAGTTCGATCACTCCGGCTGTCTGCCCCGGGTGATCGCGGAGCTGCGCCCCGAGCGGGTCTTTGCCTCGCGCCGCGGCGTGGCCGCGCTGGCCGACCACTTCCATTTCGGCCAGGAGATCACGCCGGTCAAAGAGGGGGAGAGCCTGAGCCTGGGCGACATGACGCTGGCGTTCGTCGAGACGCCGATGCTCCACTGGCCGGAGAGCATGTTCACCTACCTGGCGCAGGAGCGGGTGCTGTTTTCCAACGACGCCTTCGGCATGCACCTGGCGTCGAGCGCGCGCTTCGCCGACGAGGTGGACGATGCCATCGTGCGCGAAGAGGCGGCGAGATACTTCGCCAACATCCTGATGCCGCTGTCCCCGCTGGTGACGGCGCTGCTGGAGAAGGTGCGCAAGCTCGACCTCGCCGTTGATGTGATCGCAACCAGTCACGGCCCTATTTGGCGCAAGGATCTCGACCAGGTGCTGGCGCGCTACGCAGCCTGGGCCGCGCACCCGCCGACGACCAAGGCGGTGGTCGCCTACGGCACCATGTGGGGAAGCACCGACCTCATGGCGCGCGCCATCTGCGACGGCCTCGCGGCGGGGGGCGCGAGCGCCGTGCTGATGCCGCTCGCGGCCAGCCACCGCAGCGATGTCGCCGCCGAAGTGCTGGATGCGGGCGCCCTGGTGGTCGGTTCGCCCTGCCTCAACGGCGGCATCCTGCCCACCGTCGGGGACCTCTTGACCTATCTCAAGGGCCTCAAGCCGCGCAACCTGGTCGGGGCCGCCTTCGGCTCGTACGGCTGGAGCGGGGAGGCGGTGGGGCTGATCGAGAATGTGCTGCGGGAGATGAAGATCGAGCTGGTGGGCGCGGGTGTCCAGGCCAAGTTCGTGCCGTGTGACAAAGACCTTCAGGAATGCTATGACTTGGGCGCGGCGGCGGCGGACAAGCTCAAGGGGATGGTCAGCCCTGTGTAGCACAGCCGTTTCCGAATCCCGATGGCTAGGCCCTTCGGGCCACCATGGCGGGCCGATCAGGCGGCCCCAGCCATTCATCGGGGCTCCCGGCCGTGTGCGGCATGATGGGGGACCGGCAGCGCCCGCCGATTTCGACCAGCCGAGGGTGTGACAACGACCGGCGATGAGAGCAATCACATGAAGAAGTATATCTGCACCATTTGCCAGTGGGTCTATGACCCCCAAGTCGGCGATCCGGACAACGGGGTCAACCCCGGCACCGCCTGGGAGGACCTCCCCGAGGACTGGGTGTGCCCCGAGTGCGGGGTACCCAAGGATCTGTTCGAGGAGCTGACCTGACCGCGGCCCTAGGGCGTTCGACTTCGGGCGGTCCCTCACCCTTTTCAGGGAAGTTCTCAGTCAACATAGTGATGTCATAAACGGAGCATAGGCGCCCTCGCCTGTGCGGGCGATCACACGGCCGGGGCGGCCATGCTCCATGAAGTGCTCCTGGCGCCGGGGATGAGCGAGCGAAGAATCTCGGCCTGTCGAACGCCCCCGTGAGATTCGGTGCCATAGGTTCACCCGCCTATGGCGGGCGGGCAAGCCGCTGGCGGGACGTAGAGAGGGGACAGAAACCGCCGACGAACCCGGATGGACGCCGACTGGACCGACGACGGAGACCGGACGGGCCGACCTCTGATCGGCCCGTCCGGCCACGACTCCCCCCTGCCACTCGGCCGGCGTTGTGAGCGTCCCCGCGCGCCCTGTCATTCAGATCCCCCCCCGCCCTTCTGTCATTCAGAGCGAGTGCAGCGAGCGAAGAATCTCGCCGCGCTCGCGCTGAAGGGCATCCTGCCCTACGGCGCATTATTCATACTTGGTGGCGCAGGCGTCTCGCCTGCGTACGCCTGTCTCAAGGCATGAATAATGCCGGCTATGCCTCCCCCCGCCACCGGGCCAGTTGCTCCCGCACCTTCTCGGCGGCGGGGTCCTCGATCTGCTCGTAAATCGCCAGCGCGGCCTCGGCGTTGGCGATAGCCTGCTCGGGCTCGCCGAGCCGATCCAGCGCCACGGCCATGTTCCAGAGGTCATTCCCCTCCCCCCGCCGGTCGCCGATCTCGCGGTCAATAGCAAGCGCCTGCTCGTAGAACTCGATGGCGCGGCGCGGCGCGCCCAGGTCCGCATAGGCCAGGCCCAGGTTGCCCAGGTCATTTCCCTCCCCCCGCCGGTCGCCGATCTCGCGGTGAATCGCGAGGGCCTGCTCGTAGTAGTTGACCGCGCGACGAGCGTCGCCGAAACGCAGGTAAGCGTTGCCCAGGTTTCCCAGCGCGCCGGCCTCCCCTTGCCGGTCGCCAACCTCGCGCGCGATCGTCAAATGCTGTTCGTAGAACTCGATGGAGCGGCGCGGCTCGCCCAGGTCCGCATAGGCCAGGCCCAGGTTGCCCAGGTCATTTCCCTCCCCCCGCCGGTCGCCGATCTCGCGGTCAATGGTCAGACACTGCTCGTAGTACTCGATGGCGCGGCGCGGCTCGCCCAGGTCCGCATAGGCCAGGCCCAGGTTGCCCAGGGCATTCCCCTCCCCCCGCCGGTCGCCGATCTCGCGGGCGATCGTTAGCTGCTGCTCGTGGTACTCGATGGCGCGGCGGGGTTCGCCGAGTTGGTGGTAAGCGATACCCAGGTTGCCCAGGCGATTTCCCTCCGCCTGGCGGTCCTTCAACCTCCGCGCGGCGGCCAGCGCGCTCTCCAGCCAGCCGATCCGCTCCCGCGGGTGCTGGCGCAGGTCGAGCACATATGCTCCGGCGTCAGGATATGCGCTGCACAGCCGCGCTGCGCTGTCGTCTTTCCCGGCGTGCCCCGCAGCCCACGCCTGCCCGGCCTCGATGTTGCTCCTCTCCAGATCGAACAACGCCAGCCCGCGCAGGATCGCCCCGCCGCCTTCGAGGAAGCGGTCGTCCGCGGCGGCAAGCACGGCCTTGTAGTGCTCGGCATGACGGCGCTGCGCGGCGGCGCGCTCAGCATCCTCCAGGCGCTCATCGGCGAACAGGCGCATCAGGTCGTGCAGGCGGTACCGCCCGGTCGCCTTGTCCCACTCGACCAGGCTGCGCCGCACCAGTTCGCTCAGGTGAGCATGTCCCTCATCCTCGCACACGCGCTCCTCGGCAGCCGCATCGAATGAGCCCGGGAACACCGCCAGCCTGCGGAATACGCAGGCCGCCTCCGCCGGCAGCCGCTCATAGCTCAGGCCAAAGGACGCCGCGACGTCCAGGTCAACCCCTTCCTTGCCGATGCCCTTCAGCCGCCCGCGCTCATCCCGCAGCTTCTGCGCGTAGTCCTCCGGGTCGAGGTCCGGGGTCACGTTGAGCAGACTCGCCGCCGCCCGCAAGGCCAATGGCAGGCGCCCGCAGAGGTCGGCGATCTCGTCGGCCCGGTCGCCGATGCGGGATGCTATCTTGAGCAGCAGGTCGCGGGCGTCGCCGGCAGGCAGGACATCCAAGTCCTTGCGCACCAGCCCGGGCAGGGTGAAGCGCTGGCGCGAGGTCACCATGAGCACGCAGCCCGCCGGTGGCAGCAGCGGCTTGACTTGCTCCGCGGAAGCGGCATTGTCCATCAGCACCAGCGCCCGCTTGCCGTCGAGGCAGGAGCGGTAGAGGCCCGCCAATTCGTCTTCGCTCTCCGGCAGCTTGGCGTCGGGATGGCAGGCGCGGATGACGTGGGCCATGGCGTCGGCGGCGGTCACGGGCTGGTCGCTCGTGCCCTTGAGGTCGAGGTAGAACTGCGCGTCGGGGTAGTCCTGCTTGAGCCGGTCGGCGAGCACCAGCGCCAGCGCGGTCTTGCCGATGCCACCCATCCCCGCCAGGCCGGAGATGGTGACGCCGCGCGTCTCAAGCTGAACGATCAGTTCCTGAAGCTCCGCCTGGCGTCCGGTGAAATCCCTCGGAGGAGAGGGGAGCTGGTGGAGGGCGGTGGCGGTCCCGGCCCCAGGCGGGCCTGGGGTGATGTTGATCGTCTGCGCCTGGTACTTGTCGCCCTTGACCTTGTCTCCGTAGCTGATGTCCCCTCCGGCAGCGTCGCCGCCCACCGAGCCTTCGATTCGCTGCCCGCCTGTCTGCACGTCACGCCCGGCGACGACCTGATCGCGGTTGGCCTGCCACTCGCGATGACTCCTTATGGCTACGAGCAGCGCGATGACTGCGATAATGAGATCAAGTACGCCGATTCCGAGCTGCACCAGCCCCGTGACGGCCTGCACCCGGTCGGGATGCACACGAAGCGAAGTGAGGAGCGGCGGCAGCCACGAGCCACCGGTTCCTGCGGCTGTTCCCAGCGCCGCGACACTCAGGGCTATGAGGACCCATTTCCACACGTCTCGCCCCCTTGCCGCTCGCATCCAAGAGCACCGCAGCCGCCCCCTGGGCTACGCAGGCCGGGGACGCCTGCCCTACCGCCGTAGTTTCTCCGCACGGCCCCTGTTTGCCTGCCGGCGGGCGAGCCCTGACTGTGTCCGGCGGCCAATCCCCACCCCGCGCGAACGACCCCCACAAGCGCCGGCAACCTTGACATAGAGCGCGCGTTTGCGGTAGCATAAGGTGCCGCTGATCAGGCGCGGTGTGGGCTGCCAGATCAGCGGATGCTTTTTGGGGAACCACGGCGATGAAAGAAGGCATTCACCCCGAATACGTGCGTGCGCGGGTGACGTGTGCGTGCGGCAGCAGCTTCGAGACGCGGGCGACCAAGCCCGAGATCCGCGTCGAAATCTGCTCGAGCTGCCACCCGTTCTTCACCGGCAAGCAGAAGCTGGTTGACACCGAGGGACGAGTTGAGCGGTTCCGGCAGAAATACGCGCGCTACGAGCAGCAAGCGGCGCAGCAGCAGGCCGCCAAGACAAGCAAGCGCTCGTAGCCGCCGCGCGCGCACCAACGGGTCCGCATGGGTTGCGTGATGCAGCACGATACCCCCTATGGGGGGCAGGCGGTAATAGAGGGCGTAATGATTCGCGGGCCGCGCCACGTGGCCACCGCCTGCCGCGTCGCGGATGATAACATCGCGGTCAACGTCGAGCCGACGCGGTCGCTGCTCACGCGCTATCCCCGGCTCAACTTGCCTTTGGTTCGCGGCACCCCGGCCCTGATTGACGCCCTGTCCATCGGCTTTCGCTCGCTCATTCATTCCGCTAACCTCGCGGTCGAGGCCGAGGGGCAGAAGCCGGTCAGCGGGTGGTACTTCAACCTCTCGATCGCGGCGGCATTCGTGCTGGGCGTCGGCCTATTCGTACTGGCGCCGAGCGCGGCGATCCACCGCGTGACCACCAACTCCTTCGCGCTCAACGCGCTGGAGGGCCTGGCGCGGGGGCTGCTGTTTGTCATCTACGTGCTCATCATCGGGCGCCTGCGGGATATTCGGCGTTTGTTTCGCTACCACGGCGCGGAGCACAAGGTGGTCAACGCCTACGAGGCGGGGCGGCCGCTGTCGGCGGCGGACGAGTTCAGCGTCATCCATCGCCGCTGCGGTACCGGCTTCATCTTCAACGTGATCGTGGTCGGGGTGCTGGTGCACGCGGTCCTGGGGTGGCCGAGCCTGTGGGTTCGGCTGGCGAGCCGGGTGGCGGTGCTGCCGCTGGTTGCGGGCATCGCCTACGAGCTGACGCGCCTGGCGGGGCGCCACGGCGATTCGCTGGTGGTGCGCGCGCTCATCGCGCCCGGGATGTGGCTGGAACGCCTGACCACCGCCGAGCCTACGCCCGACCAGATCGAAGTGGCGCGGCGAGCGATGGAGGCGGCGTTGCAGGCTGAAGCCGCAAGCCGGTCGGGGGCTTCTTCGAGCGACTCTCAATAGGGAACGCATCGCCCTGGCGCCGATCGCGGCGTGATCGAGCGATCGCGGTGATCAACTCATGAGCCAGCAAGTCACCCCGGAAATGGAGGACCGTCTCGCCGAGCTCGAGCGGCGCTACGAGGAACTCGGGGAGGAACTGGCGCGGCCGGAGACGTTCTCCGACCCGGCGCGGCTGCGGCGCGTGTCGCAGGCGCGCGCGCGGCTGGAGGAGGTGGTGGGCCAGTTCCGTGAGCTGCGGTCGGTGCGGGCGCAGATTGCGGAGGCGCAGGGAGTGCTCGCCGGCGAGGACCCCGAGTTGCAAGAGCTCGCGCGCGGGGAGCTGGAGCGGCTGGAGCCGCGGCGGAGGCAGTTGATCGCGGGGCTGATCGAGGGGCTGCTGCCGCGCGACCCCAACGACGAGAAGGATGTGATCGTCGAGATTCGCGCGGGCGCCGGGGGCGAGGAGGCGGCACTGTTCGCCGCCGATCTCTACCGCATGTACGCGCGCTACGCGGAGGCGCAGCGATGGGGGGTGGAGGTGCTGAGCTCGAGCCCGAGCGAGATGGGTGGCATGAGAGAGATCATTTTCTCGGTTGCCGCGCGCGGGGCTTACAGCCGCCTCAAGCACGAGCGCGGGGTGCACCGCGTGCAGCGGGTGCCGACGACCGAGGCCCAGGGGCGGATCCACACCTCGACGGCGACGGTGGCGGTGCTGCCGGAGGCGGAGGAGATCGAGGTCGAGATCAATCCCGCCGACCTCAGGATTGACACCTACCGCGCCTCCAGCGCCGGGGGGCAGCACGTGCAGAAATCGGACACCGCGGTGCGCATCACCCATCTTCCCACCGGGCTGGTGACGTCGTGCCAGGATGAGCGCAGCCAGCATCAGAACCGCGAGAAGGCGATGCGGGTGCTGCGCGCCCACCTGTGGGAGAAGATGCGCGCGGAGCAGCAGGGCGAGATTGTGCGCGCTCGCCGCAGCCAGGTCGGCACCGGCGACCGCAGCGAGAAGATCCGCACCTACAACTTCCCCCAGGACCGCGTGACCGACCATCGCATCGGGCGCACCTGGCACGGCCTCGAAGCGATCTTGGATGGCGGTCTCCATCCCCTGGTGGAGGCGCTAGCCGAGCTTGAACGCGCGCGACTGATCGAGCAGGTCGGCACCGGCGACGGTGGCTCCTCGTCATCATGATCGAGACGCAGGTGCTCCGGGTTGACCCGGCGGAGCCCGCGGGGGCGGCGCTGCGCCAGGCAGCGGCGCTGATTGGGGCCGGCGACCTCGTCGCCTTCCCCACCGACACCGTGTACGGCATCGGCTGCCGCCCTGACGATGCGCGGGCGGTGGCCGCGGTTTACGAGGCCAAGGGGCGACCGCGGCGGGTACCGCTGGTGCTTTTCATCACCGCCGCCGACCGCCTCGGCCGCTACGTGGCGGCGATGACCCCCGCCCTGGAGCTCGCGGCCCGCCACTTCTGGCCGGGGCCGCTGACTATCGTCGCCCGCGCGCGCGAAGACGCGCCCGCGGCGCTGGTGTCACAAGGCACGATCGGCATCAGAATCCCGCGCCATCCGCTCGCGCTGCGCCTGGTGGACGAGTGCGGCGGCGCGCTCGCCACCACCAGCGCCAACCTCAGCGGCCGCGGCAGCACCGGCGATCCGCAGGTGGTGTGGTCACAGCTCACAGGCAGGATCGCCCTGCTGCTGGATGCAGGACGCACGCGCGGAGGCGTGGAATCCACAGTCGTTGACTT
>Ga0307379_10009945_pt1 | contig 12658 bp, 14 predicted proteins | sample UN2MG_FD_202237 | JGI IMG/M metagenome (GOLD analysis project Ga0307379, IMG submission 202237) | Soil microbial communities from Risofladan, Vaasa, Finland - UN-2 | ecosystem: Environmental > Terrestrial > Soil > Coastal area > Acid sulfate soil | place: Finland: Risofladan, Vaasa | collected... | reverse complement strand
TCTCGGAACGTGGTGAGACAGCAGAGGAGGACGGGTAAGAGAATCGCCGGTGAGGCTACCACGTCTCCCATACTGCCCGATGGAAGGGAGGACGTGAGAGGAGTTATACTTTATAAACTACAAGAAAGAACTTGTGGTGGGCACCAGAGTTGAAGATGGCAGTAAGTGGATTCAATATACGGCAGATGGAACCGAAATCGAGCTGGTGAGCCCTATTGACGTAGTCGTAGATGACAAACTGTTAACTCGCGACCGAATCCTACAGGCACTCAGATAGCGCGTCGCCTAACACGGCCTTTGCGGCTTCATTTCGCTTCGCCAAAACCGCCTGCGGCGGCTTCGCAAAGCCCGGAACCGTTATATGAAATTGCGTCTAAACAAAAGCGTGAACAAAAAGTGAGATAAATGGTACTCGAAGATCATCTCAAGGACTTGGTTGTTCGATTCAAAGAGGTTTTGAACTCTAAGGAGGGACACTTAAACTGTTTTTGCAAATATGGAGTACAACTTGAAGGATGGCTGAAAGGAGAATTATTGTACTTTTTGGATAATGAAAAAAGTGCAGGGAGAATAGCTCACTTTGACAGGGAAGTTTCAACAGGGATGGGAAGAAAGAAAGTGGATCTTAAGATTAAAATATCAACCAGTTCAGCTGCGTTAGAAGCATGGATTGAATTGAAGCATTGGCTGATTGGATATCAAAGAGGAACACCGTATAATGCACAATTCTATTTTTGGGATTCAAGCTCGGGAGGGATTAAACCCGATGCTGAAAAATTAAGCGGGATCTCAAATGGTGGTAAATTTCTCTTGATTCTAACCACCGCAAATCCCGGTATTAATGATTGGTCAACAGGAGTTAACAAGTTTAACAGAAAGTTTTCTCCTCTTCACCTTAGAAGCTTAACTAATCCTGCAGATTTTCCAAATTTTTACTATCTTGGTCTTTTGGAGGTCATAGAGTAATGGAAAGGTTTGTATTCGTTGAGAAAGCCGCAACTTCATATAACACGGTGTATGCGGTTTGCTTCGCTCACCCAAATTGCCTTCGGCAACTTCTTTTATCCGCAAAACGTTATATGAAATTGCCCGCATGTTTGGAGGAAATAATTAAATGCCGTGTGCCCTTGAAGGAAAATGAGCATTAGAGGAAGTAAATATGAAACGAAGTCACGAATATCAATTAGAATATGAATCACGGTTAGCATTAAGAAATCTATTACCCAAAGCTTGGATCGTTAGAGATAAAGAGCCCGATGTGGGCATTGATATGGAGATTGAAATTGTTGAGGGGGAAGAAGTAACAAATAAAATGATTTGGGTACAACTTAAATCCACAGGCAATACAGACACAAAAAAAGATATTTCCTATCCTATGGACACTAAACATCTGAAATATTACGAAGGTTGTCAGCTTCCGGTTATCATCTTGTATTGGATAAAATCCAAGAATGAATTTTATTATATGTTCTCCCAAAAGTATATTCAAGAAATAATTAGTCGACAAAATCCCAAATGGAGAGAACAGAAGACAGTTACAATAAAATTCTCTCCGGAATCAAAACTTGATCATATTGAGAAATTAAATTCCGTAGCAATTGAAGGTGCTCTTTATCTGACTAAACAACAACTTACAGGAAACGTTCAATATTGGCTTGACGGAATCCCAGAATCAAATAATGAAATGTTGAAGGATCGAACATTGAAAGCTCTTTTATTTCTTAAAAACGAAAAACATCATGAGGCTATAGAAGAGTTCGAAAAAATATTGAGGGTCTGTACTGTGTTTTCAACAGAGAGAATGTCCATTCTATTAAATTTAGGTAATGCATATTATTCATTAAGTCAAATCAATGATGCATTCAAAATTTATAATGCAATTATTGAATTAGCTGATAAATTAAATGAAAAGGACGCGCTAGAAGGAAAGTCAGCTGCTTTGGGCAATATCGGGCTGATTTACTCTGCTAAAGGTGATTTGGACAATGCCCTAAAATACCTGAAGGACGCCCTCAAGATTCACAAGGAGATTGGCTACAAGCAGGGAGAAGCTTCTGATTTGGGCAATATCGGGCTGATTTACTCTGCTAAAGGTGATTTGGACAATGCCCTAAAATACCTGAAGGACGCCCTCAAGATTCACAAGGAGATTGGCTACAAGCAGGGAGAAGCTTCTGATTTGGGCAATATCGGGCTGATTTACTCTGCTAAAGGTGATTTGGACAATGCCCTAAAATACCTGAAGGACGCGATTAAAATCCTTGATAGATTTAATCTAATTTATGGACGGGACATTATTCAAAGGGCAATTAAATCTATTGAAAAAGGCACGGGAGATAAATAAAGCTAAGAAATAAGGAAGGGCACACGGCATCACATGCGGGCAACTCTGCGGTTGCTACGCAACCTTGCCTCACCTTCAGTTCGGTCATATAACAGGCGTCTATCTTCCTGCCACAGACAGCTATATTCTCCTTTCTGAAGAAGAGCAAAAATTTTGGAATATTTGTAGTAATTAATTTGGAAAGGAGAACGCAGGGCATTCCGCTCCACGTCTGCTTCCAACTCCGCCCAGTAGCATAGCAGCAGAGACTCCGCTTCCTTGGTAACTGGAACCAGGACTATCCGCTACTTATAGAACAACTCATCCACTTTCCTTTAGCTGCACATGATGATGGACCTGATGCACTGGCCGGTGTCCTTCAACTCATCATAAACGAGCAAAAAAGATCAAATGTGCTCGTTCCGCGTGCGCAGTAAGCTGCTTATCTTAATGTTCACTACGTTGCAGCACTACGTGAACCTGCCTCGAAGAAGGATAAGAAGGAGAGGAAGAGGTGGGGTGGAAGGGGAGATATGACTATGCTTACAGGAAAAAAGCGAAAGATTTAACTCTTAAAGCAGACAAAGGTTTGTGATAGTAAGGAAGATAGAAGAAAGGGATACAAAGGGAGGGATTATCATCCAAAAAGATAAGTTTAAGGAATTTGTGGGGTTTCAAAAGAGGTGGGCGAATAAAAAATAGGAAAATGACTAAACTATCTATTCCCCCTGAACCGAAAGAGCGAAAACAAAAGTGGAATGAAGAGCTTAGACGTGGTGGAGGGAGAATGAATCCTGCAAGAGCGACTATAAAACAGGGAACATGGCTTACATCCCCCTTGTGGTCAGAATACGGTTGGAAGGAGCAGTTAAAAGAGAATGGAATTAATTGGCAGAAATTTATGGAGTTGTATAGAAACGTTTACCACCATTTTATAGGCTGGGTCGAGGGAACTATTGCCTGGGAAGATGCAGTTCAAAATTTAATCCAAGAAATTGAGGGAGAAATTAAGAGGCATCAGCCATTATGATAAGGCAGATAGAAGGAGGGGATACGAAGGGAGGGATTATTATACCGAAGGATAAGTTTAAGGCGTTCGTGGAGTTTCAAAAGAGGTGGGTAGAAGGAAAATTAAGGAAATAGGGCGTTCATCCAAAGGGCGGTATATGCGAACCATGTTCGGATATATCGCCAAATCGGAAGGATATATGAACCCAGTTCGGATATAATATGTTAAGTGAAATCGTGGACTTCGAGCATGTTAAACACCCTAAAAATTCAAAATATAAGTAAATACGGTAGGTATAGATAATGACAATGATAGAACTATCAATAGTAAAAAATCTGGTATATGTTATTTTTGGAGTTACAATGTCAGTATATTTTATAGAATTATTGGAAAAATGGCCACAGATTGGTAGATTTTCGACTGCAATAATTGATAAAAACGCCGCAAAAATTATGGTAATATCTTGGCCCATGCTAGGTGCTATTCTTTTCTTATCCTTAGTAGCAATGGGACATTGTTTTTCATTTATGGAAGGTAGGATAGATGATAGTGTAGCATCTCTTTTATTTTACGTTTTATGTCTTTTATCCTTCATGCTAATTCCTAAATTTGGGGCTGGACTTATTAGTGGAATAAATACACTGTTTTGCGGGGACTATTATTTCCAGAAACTGAAAAAAGCCTACGAAGAAGATAAAACCATTGAAGAATTTTATTTATCAAAGGAACATATAGATAGTCTTAAGATTTTACAAAGGGATCCAAAGGAATATGGAATAACGAAAACTATTGGAAATACTCTACTACTATCAACATTTTTATTAATTCCTATTATTGGTCCATGCGGTGGTTGGTATTTAATTCTTCCATTAATATTCTTTATTCTTGCGATTATACTCCCACGATTAAAGATTAATCAATGGAAAAGGTTCAATTGACATGGAACTTTCCACATGACAAAGTAGTAGAGGGCTTACAAGGCTACACTTGTCCACGACTCTTCGCAATCCTTCGGATTGCTTGGTGCTATCGCACTCACTTAACACAGTGTATGCGGTTCGCTTCGCTCACCCAAATTGTGCCTTCGGCACAACTTCGCATACACCGAAGACGTTAGGCGAAATGGACTGGGTAGGTTATTTGTCAAAAAAACCGTTTAAGAGGTGGTAGAAATTACTGATAAAAATCTAAAAGTTGGAGATGTTACGATTGAATATAGGTTCGATGTCAAATTGATTAAATCACTACTAAACCTTGAGAATGGTAAAATCGTTCCTGACAAAGAAGCCATCATGAGGAAGGAACTAATAGGGGAATTTTTGTCTGACTTTATTTACTTACCAGATGCACTTCTGCATCATGACCGGCTGGTGCTACCAAGGTCAAAAGCGTTCTATGTCAAAAGGATTGGAAACGAATTACTCTGTTCCAGCGTGATCGAAAAATTAGAAAAATCGGGAATTCTTCACTTCCCACAGAGGGAAACCTATGACATTGGAGAGGCTAAGAAAAAGCATAAAGAATTAATAGATTTAGCTAGTAGAGATCGACGAGTACGCCTTCTAGCGTTATTATCGGCTCCAGATAATAGGCTAAACATTAGATGGCTTAAAGAACACAATTTTGTTGATAAGGATAGAGTTTTTAAGAGATATTGGGCTGGCGGCTCGGAGGGTATTGTACAGTGGTTAGATACTGTCAATTTAAATCAAATGTATGCCTCCATACCAAATAATGTTGCAGACGATCCCATTTTATCTAGAAGAAAAGTGGAAGGCTCTCCGGGATATTCTGCCTTTTTAACATCAAATATGTCTGTAATAGAGGGCGGATATTATAGTCAAGATTTTAAGTTTTTTGATGATATTGCAAAAAAGGGTGGTGTCCTAATTAATAGTTGTTAATACCTTGAACGTCAAAAATTCCTTCCATGACCATGGATGTTTAGTAATTCCTTCTGCCATGCACGGTGTTCTTTCTCTGTTCTTCTCGCCCTTCTCCGTTTTTATCGTCAACGCAGAATTAACCCTGATCAGGTTGTTGTAGCATTGATACACGTCTAAATGGTTGTCCAACATCTCTTTGCACTTGGAAAAACACAAACTTCTCCTGACCAGCCTCGAAATCCCATGTCTCACTGTTAGATTATATCGCTCCACATAGACGGTGTCTATGCCCGCCTCATCGATGTCACCAAATAGGACCATTCGGGTCTTACCGACTACCCTGCCCTTTTCCCGTTCTTTGATGAGCTGTCCGTAGTTAATCGCCTCTGCCTCGAAATTAGCCAGTATCGCAGTGATATACTGGTCGTTGCCGTCACTGATAAATGTAGCCTTCCCCGTCTCTGTTGGCTTCTTGCCTCGTTTTCTTATCGTTTCCAGCAACGTATCTGCGGTGGCTTGTACTCGTTTACCGGTGCTGTGTGCTAAATGAAGCTTCGTATCCGCCTTCTTCGCTAGGTAGATCCAGCAGTCGCCCTGTCGATCTCCGTCATCATCTCCCTCGTCAACGTTCTTTTGTTTTTTTTAACGAAGGACCACATCTCGTCTACCTGGACCTCGGTAAGCCCGACATTCTTTATCAAAAAGTCCGTCACGTCTCGTGCGTGTCGTGCTAAGTCCTCGACGAGGTCTGATACCGTGTCGCGATGGATCTCCATTATGCGTTCAATAGCTCGTATTCCGTTCTTCTCGACCAGCAATTTGCAGATCATGATGATCTGCTCTTCTGTGAGGTGTCTGTTGTAGAATACCGTGCCTTTGGTCTCCGGGAATCGCACACCGCAGGTCTTGCATTTGAACATCTGGTTGCCTCGGGCATTAAAGCCTTTCTTGATGATATTGCCCGTGTTCCCCTTTCGGTAGTCCGGGCAATCCCGATTCAAACATATCTGGCCTTTTGAATTCGCTCCGACCATGGAGTAAGTTATTGGATTGGGGGTTTATAAAGGTCACGGTTTATGGGACATCACCAAAAATTATGTTGAATTGGGTCCAGAAGTTGTAAAAGAAATTAAAGAATTTGGGTTCTTCTCCAACTTTAGGAACGAACAGAGGAGATAAAACTTCAGCGAGATAAGTTATTTTGAGAAACAATGCCTCGACTGAAGCTCTCTCCCCTATTCAGAAACCTCTTTGATTTCCACGGTTTTAAGCTTTGTGATATCCGCGAGGATGAGCATGGGATAACGCTGGTTTTGGATCGTACACGCATGACTGCCGATTGCCCCGCCTGTGGCAAGCGCTGTGCCTCCATTGAGGATACCTATACCCGGCGGATTAGAGATCTCGATCTCGGCCTGAAGCAGTGCTTTCTCGTATTCGATGAGCGGAAGATACGGTGCCGATTTGGCTATCGTGGCGTTGAGAATCCGGACTTCGTGGACAAGTACAGCCTCTACACCAAACGGTTTGAGGACTATGTGAGCATGCTCTGTGCGAAGATGACGCTCACGGACGCCGCTTTGGTCGCGGCTATCGACTGGAAAGCTGCGAAACGAATCGATAAGAAGTACCTCAGCAGGCTCGTCACGGGGCTCGACGATCTGAATCCAAGGAGACTCGGTATTGACGAGGTCGCGTACGAAAAGGGCCATAACTATCTCACGGTGGTCCGCGACATAGATCACGGTAAGGTTATCTGGGTCGGCCAGATGCGGAAAAAGGAAACGCTCGACGTCTTCTTCACGGAACTTGGTGAGGAGAAGTGTGCACGCATCGAGGTCTGTGTCCTTGACATGTGGGACCCGTATATTGCCTCGATACACGAGCACACGCACGCTGCGATCGTTACGATCTGTTCCACGTTGCAAAGAAAATCAACGACGCGGTAGACACCGTACGCAAGCAGGAATTCAATAAAGCCGACGCAACAACACGAAAGAAGTTCAAGAAGAAGCGGTTCCTGATCCTGAAGCGCGGGAAACGTTTGGATGGCGAGTCGCGGGAGACATTAACCACGTTGATGACGGAGAACGAGCGGCTTTACCAGGCGTATCTGCTGAAAGAGCAAGCGCTCGACATCTTCGACGAGAAAGACGAGGTGACCGCGCTACAACGACTGATACGGTGGTTTGAGAACGTTAAAGAAGCAAAGCTTGCACCATTCGACACGGCGGTCAAGACCATCACGGCCTATCTCGACGGGATCGTGAACTACTTCAAGCATCGGCTGACCAATGCGGCAAGCGAAGCGTTTAACACCAAGATCAACATCATCAAACGGAGAGCGTATGGCTTCCACGATCTCGACTATTTCAAGCTAAAGATCCTGCAAGCATGTGGGAGGTTATCCTAAAATGGGAGAAGTGCCAGAATTTGAACCACGATTGATTGAAAAAAGTCTCGAAGAAATTGTAATGGAGGCTTTTTAAGGGGTGCTTTTTCTGAGTGGTTTACATATCATATTCATGAAATACAAAAATTCAAAAACCAATTTTTATACCAAATTTTATTAACCAAAAAGTGGATGGATTTTAATGGATCCAGCCGCTGTAGTGGATGGATCTCCCGCCGAATCCGAACATTTAATCTTTAGATATTTTGCAGGACATGGGCTTATGAGGCCCAAGTCTTAAAATAACCATTTATATCAATTATTTTTTAAAAATAAGCATTTAAAATCAATATCAAAAATGTAATTCAAAATTAATTATATGCCTAAAAATTCGGGCAAATTCGAGCTATACTGCTGCGATATGGGCATCACAATTGCCGAATCGCGTTATAACGGTTTCTGTTCATGGGAATGATTCAAAGCGGTTATGACGTCGTACCAAAATGCCAGAGGGTATTTCTAAGGGCACAGCATCGATAGATCGGTTTTAAACGGAATTATTTTGTTCAATAGGGAGTAGAAAATGTTTGAATTTGGCAAAAGGCGTATATTGGCTAGGTTTATGCGTCGACCGGGATTTGAACCCGGGCTGTAGGCTTGGAAGGCCCAAGTCATACCTCTAGACCATCGACGCGTGCTCTGCTTATTTATTACGCTGAGTTACTTATATATTTTTACCGACACGTTGCCGTCCTAACCCCTTTTAACCGTCATCACGCATCAGCACTCGTACGTACCGCAAACTCCAGGTATTCTATCTAATAAAAGTGATTGGAATACGCTTTCTGATCCAGTTAGTGGCTCTTACAGAAATGCACAAGCTAACAAAGCAGGTTGAGCAGTGTTATCCCGTAGGTATGTACGGATCAAATAGGCACGGGAAAAATGAGCGAGAACCAAAGCAGACGGCCACTTTATCGCGATCCGAATCCTCAACTCGTCTTTATAGTAACTAACGCGGATTGCCGTTATGGGCGAATCCCGTATATCGCCCGCGTTCCCAGAGATACAAGCGACCTTCGGGATATCCAAGCCTGTTGTGGGCTTGCTCATCGTCGTTTTCCTCATTGACGGATTCGAGGGCACCTTCTTCTCTTCGTCAGTGCAGGCATATCGGTTGCGATGTTCATGCTGGCGTCCGTGTATTGAAATGACCCCCTTTCTTCTTTAAACACGGGTTTTCTTTCTATAAAACGGGAATTATAAAACGAGACGTGTGCAATGAAGGCAAAACACCTTGAAGGAATAAGCGCAAACGTACTCATCCTGGGCATTGTCAGTTTTCTGAACGATTTGAGCAGCGAAATGATCATCCCGATCTTACCGATATTCATAACCTCGTTGGGCGGTGCGGGTCTGATTGTGGGGCTAATCGGCGGATTACAAGACAGCATATCGAGTATCTTAAAGGTCCTTTCGGGCTACTGGTCTGACCGGGTAGGGAGGCGAAAGATATTCGTCTTCGGTGGCTATCTGACTTCTGCGGGCTTCAAATTGCTGCTCGCATTCTCTCGGATCTGGCAGCACGTAATGCTCTTCGCCAGTTTCGAACGCGTGGGCAAGGGCTTGAGAACCGCACCGCGAGACGCTATCATCGCCGATTCCATGCCGGACGCAAGAGGGAAGGGTTTTGGCGTCCACCGAGCGCTGGATACCTTGGGCGCGATCTTTGGCGGTTTGGCGGCGCTCAGCTTGTATTGGTTCCTGGAGTTGGAGTTTGCGTATATCATCGTTATCGCCGCGATAATCGCATTTATATCGCTCGCACCGATTCATTTCGTCAAGGAGAGCAAGCGAGCACCGCAGGAAATAAGCCTGCAAATAAGCCTGAAAAAAATGAATCGACCTCTTATGATCTTCATTACGGTGGCTTCCGTCTTTGCGCTGGCCAATTTCACCTACATGTTCTTCATTCTCAAGGCGGAGACTGCGTTTATGCCACTCATGCCCGTAAAGGAGTCCATTGCTCTTGCGATCTTCTTATATGTCCTCTTTAACATCTCCTACGCCGTGCTCGCCATTCCGTTTGGCACGCTCTCTGACCGAATAGGGAAGCGGCGCGTGCTTATCTCCGGCTATCTGCTCTTTTCCGTAACCTGCCTCGGATTCGCCTACTTTGACTCGCTCTCGGCCTTCTTGGTTTTATTCCCGCTGTACGGCGTGGTGTATGCGATGGTGGACGGCAACCAGCGGGCTTTTATTTCCGACTTGTCCACTGCTGACTTACGGGCTACTGCATTGGGCACGTTTCATACTATGATTGGCATAATGACGTTACCCGCAAGTTTAGTTGCCGGACTCTTATGGAATATAACGCCCACCCACAGTTTGACCTTCCTCTTTGGCAGTGCAGTCAGCGTCGTAGCAGTCCTGCTCTTTGTTATGCTTGGGGCGCAGTTCAAGGATGAAATGAACTAGGCCCCGTTGGATTGTAGCATTCCTAGTTGCCTGTTGAACGCATACGAAAATCCACGTGTGCCTTCTCTCCCTTATACGGCAGAAAAGATTACGTAACCTATAAAAAGTGTGCTCATTAGGGCTAATATGATATAGATCCAGTAGATGATCGTCCTTATTCTGAATTGCGTTAAATCCATACTGCGTTTCTTCACATAGTCTTCGGCAGAAGAAAATCTGTCGCAGAGTAAATCGTCAATTCCAAAAGCTTTTAACCCGTTCTTATTAAAGGCTTTTTGGATATCAAGTTTATTACGAATTACCGAAATCGCATAGGTTGCTTGCAAATAATAACGACTCCCCCGATATAAAATGGCGATTCCAAATAGGCTGAACAGTAACGCCAAGAATGGGAAGGTTACGACAATGATTTTGGGCGCTTGTGATCCTGTCAGTAACGCACTCAAGCCTAAAAGGGCGGTGACTAACGCTGAAATGAAATGTGCACTCCGCCATATCGAGGTATGGTATTCGTTCGCCAAGGATCTCTGCTCCGCAAGTAACGCACGTAAATCTCCCTCTTTCATTGTATCACCCACCCACACGTTCCGTCATCATCTCTCGGTCGTTGCCACTTCATCTCACGGACACCCGCACTGACGGGAAGTACGCGATTCATTCTTCATACTCGTCTCTGGCAATACTCTCCGCTTGTATTGTATATATCACTTTCGAAATTTCTTTCTCTTTCCGTTTTCCTGAATGAACTAAGGGACCTCTTTTTTACTCGGACTTCTTCGGCATATTCCGTACTTGGTCGTCGTCGATATCGCGTACGTGCCATTAAAATGCGTAGACGATCCTCACACGTGCGGTCACCTCAACTTCTGACGGTGTTATTGGTGTGGCGGGTATGGGTGCCGGGACAGTGGCTTCAGCAGGCGCTGAAATGCGATAGACCGGATAGTAGTAATCATCCACTGAGATTTCTACAGGATAGATACGTGTTATCCCCATGGTCTCAGCCACCACATCTGCTTTACCCCCCGCATTGTTAACCGCCTTGCGTAATGCATTGCTGTACGCGAGCTCCTGCAAAGACTCCGAAAGCTGGAACGATATCGAGTCAATTCTATTCGCTCCTCCGCGTATTGCGGCATCGATTGCCGTTCCCGCATCGTCGGGCATACAAACCACTTCGATCATGTTCGTTGCTCGGTATCCCACGATCACACTCTTTTGCTCCAGGCCTTTCAGTGTCTCCTCTTCAATCCAGGTGTAGATTGGGGTGATTGAATACTGTAACGTCTTCACATCGCTGAATCCTGCCTTTTTCAGTTCGGCGAAGATGGCAGTCATGTTCGCAGAATTAATCGCGGCAGCGTCCTTCGCGGTTAACGCTTCGCTCACTACGGCTACCAGCACGTGTGCCTCGTCCGGCGTGGTTTTAACGATTCCGCGCCCGCTCACTTCTATGGTTTTGTTAAACGCTTCCTGCTCGGAGACCGACGGGGAAAGGAGCAGCGCTAGAGCCACGATGGCAATCACGCCGAGCAAAAGACCCGCGGCAAAGCCTAGTTTCTTGTTCATGCGTAGATTATAAAGTGTGTACCATAAATACTTTTATCAACCATCATTTGAACTTCTTCAAAACGATCATTGCAAGCTGTACTTTCTTAATTTTGAGGCTGAATTTTAGCTCTTCGAGATACTGGAATATTTTGACGAATTCGTATGCAGTATCAAAGGCCAAAAAGGCGATGAGATAGAGCCACGGAAGAGCGGACGCCAGACACAAGCCTAAGGTGCCTACTTTCATGCTACAGCGGTGTGCGAAGAAGAACTCACTGATGCCATAGGCCTTATGCGTATCTACATAATCGTTACCCTTCTCATCCGCGACCCCCATCACAGTAAGGACGATCAAGGGGCCATACGAAAAACGTGACATCATGGTCAGAAAGAGAACGGCAATCAAGGCGATAGTACTCAGCTTAAAAGTCAAATTGTCCACTTTCCCCGCGAGCAGCACGGCAAACAGGATTGCGAACAACACGGTTGCGGAAAAGGAATCGAAAATGGATAAGCTAATCCAAAGAATCACCAAGATAGGGGCCATGAGTATCGCTATCCGCTTGCTAAACGTCTCTTCGTCAAACGCGTCATCAATATACTTCAATCCGAAGCCGATTATTGCAAAAGCAATAACAATACACGCGTGATATCCATATTCCGTATATTCAGGAGCAAGAGCCATGGCTACCCACCTCTACCTATGAGCTTCTTCAGATCCTGAATAGTCAGAATCGGTGCTCGTTTCATTCTGCTCATCCTCCTTTACCAGCACACCACTTTTACGACCGAATAAATTTCTCAGGCATCGACCCCCTTACTTCTCGTCTTGCGTTTAGTAACGAGCGTTTGATTTTCCTTTGCTCACCTCAGAACAATGGCTTTATCGCGTCGTTGGAATCCAGAAGCTCTTTGTACTCCTTCTCTTTCTCGCTCGACACTTCCTTGATCTTCTCTTGCGCTTCCGCACCAATCTCTTGCAGCTCTTTTATCCGCGGGACGTCCGAGACGCCGGAACA
>Ga0307379_10009944_pt1 | contig 12659 bp, 20 predicted proteins | sample UN2MG_FD_202237 | JGI IMG/M metagenome (GOLD analysis project Ga0307379, IMG submission 202237) | Soil microbial communities from Risofladan, Vaasa, Finland - UN-2 | ecosystem: Environmental > Terrestrial > Soil > Coastal area > Acid sulfate soil | place: Finland: Risofladan, Vaasa | collected... | reverse complement strand
ATTTCCAGCAGCAACTACAACAGCCATAATTCTCTTGATCATCGTATCTTGATTCTCAAAAGCTGTACTAGTAGGATTTGGATAAGTTTTAGCTCCTGGAAGAACCATAGAACCAGTTGTTACCACACCTGCATCAGCATAAGCATAAGCAGTACTAGTTCCATTACTTGAGCTATCAACTCTTACATTAAGGTTAATGCCCTCAACAGCTTCAGCTTTAATATGATTTTTCCATCCTAAACCGAATAATCTTGAAAGAATGTGCTTATTAATTGATTGAGAAATCTCATTGATTCCTGCATTTTCAACCATTGCAATTACATCAATACCCCATTGCTTATTAAGGTCTTGAATCTGTTCTTGAGTAACAGAAACAGATACTTGATATGTTCCAACCTGTACGAATTTAGTGAATACAGATAAGCCAAGAGCCCTTGGATATTCCATTTCACCAACTCCTCTTTCCATTGGTTCATAAAGTGTAGTTCCAGTTACGAAAGTACCAGCCCAATCATCGGTATCTGTTGCACCTGCACCAGCAAATCCTTGTACTTGATCCTCTAAAGTAGAGATAAGTGTAGGATAATTAGTAATACCCAAACTCGATGAGTCCTCTGCCATACAAGTAGAGCCATCAAAAATATCAGCTAAATTAGTAGCACCCGTAAAAGTACCAGTTTTAAACATTGCAAAACCATCAATACGAGATTTTCCAATATAAGTAGCTGTTAACTTATCTCCAGTACAGGTATCTGCAGGATAGAATGTAACATCATCCGCTAAAGTTAATACTGTACCAGAAGGCATTTGTAATTTAAATGCATGAGGAGCTTCATAAGCACCTGTTGCAGGATCATAATCACCAGCTGCTGAAGGATTAGGATTAGTTGAATCTGCTGCAGGAGGAGCACCAAAAGGTTGCTTACCACCAGCATAAACATAGTCAAGATAAGAGATAACACCAGTTGGACCCGGCATAGGAACTACGTTTACAATATCAAAACCAACTGTTCTTGCAGCCACCTGAAGTGACATAGGAAGAAGAGCAGGCCATTTGTCCCCAGAACCTGTAGTAGATGTACCGGTCAATTGTGCACCAGTAGTAGCTGCTACAGAAGCAGGAACTGCAGTACCAATTCCAGGAACGTTATACAACGTTGCATACGGAGTAGATACACCACCCATTGCCGCCTCGTTTAAGGCATGATAATGAGCGTATTTAGAAATCCAATTAAGTCTATCAGGATCTTTAATCCCTGTAGTACTCTCAATCATCGGACTCCAGTTTGCTATAATTTGTTGTTCATTAAGTTGTTTCATTATAAAATACGTTATTTTTAAATTTTTTAATTTTAGTTTATTTATTTATTTTTTAATATTTTCAGAGAAATGGGCCTTAGCGCATTAAACTGACCGATATTTTTTCATTTGTTCACCAACATTAGCAATATATGAACCGAATTTCTGCTCAGCTTCTTTTGGCTCCTTAGCAGTAAAAACTTCATTCAATGAAGGTCTTTCTCCTTTAGGATTTAATCCAGAAGTTTGCCAGAAATTCTCAATCTGATACATAGTTAAAAGAGGATAAAACTCAGATCTAGCTTTTACAGACTCTTTTAAAATATCAGAGGATTTATCATAAATCTCTCTATATTCTTTTGGAGCAGCTTTTAACCATAATGGTTCGCCAGCAGCTTCTTGAGCTTCTGATACAGCTAATACATTATTCCATAATACTTTAATAATACCAGAATCAGTTGTAGGATTTTTCTTAACTTCTTCATTTACCTTATTTTTATCGGATAAAGATAGATTAGCAAAAGATTTTCTATCACTCTCACTTAAAAGAGCAATGAAGGGGAATTCAGTTTTAACAGATTCATCAACCTTCTTTTCTTTTTCAATATTGTTCATAATCTTATCTAATTTTTCCTCAAGTTTTGATGATTTAATCTTAAGATTAGAGGCCCTATCTAATTTTGCTTCTTTAAGAACGCCTTCTGGTTTAGTATCTAATTTAAGTTTGTGGCTTTTAGGTTTAACGACAGTAGTAAGTCTTACCTTAGGAGTAGCCTTACCTTTTACAACATCAAGAACCATAATACCTTTAACTTTAGTTCCCCCTTTTATTGGAGTAACAGATTTTCCACTATCATCAAGAACTTTAAGTTCTTTTGGTTTAGTGCTTTTAGAAAATGAAGCTTTTTTTGTTTTAGCTACAATAGTTTTAGTTTTTTCATCAACAACCACACCAGAATCTTTTCCGGTCTTTGTGTCAACTTTAGAATTTCCCGTAACAGTTACATCGGTAATAACACCAATACCAGGAATTCCTTTGCAAATACCACTAAGCATAGATTCGCTTAAAGGTTTTTCAGTAATACCATGAGTAGAAAGAGTTTCATCTAATTTTTTCTTTAACTCAGGGCTTGCTTTAGACTCAGATACTAATTCGATATATTCAACTAATCTTTTAGCATCATCTTTGCTCATTGCACGTCCAAACATATCTTCTGTCCAATTAGCAGTATGGTTAAGATTTTTAGCTATAGAGGAAGTCCATTCATGAATTCCATTAATAGCTTTTGCCTTTTCAGTACCCCATTCATGGAGTTCATTAACACCTCTTGAAATTTCGGTGTTCCATTCATTAATGCCATTTAGCATTTTAGCATTATGATCAACTGTTTCAGCAGTAACATTTAAAACCTTAGCATTATTACCTACCCAATCTTGAGTATAATTAAGAACTTTAGCATTCTCATCTACTGTTTCAATAATTTTTTCAGTAAGCTTATAATGCTTATTATTCTTTTCAGCTAAAGTATCTGCATACGATGCGACTTCATTTACTGCTTTAGCAATTTCACCTTGCCAATTAAGAGAATCTTCTTGAACTTTACGCAATTTTTCTACATATTGTTTAATAAGTTTTAACTCTTCGACCTGGTCTCCGCCTTCTTTTAAAGCAGTTACCGTTTCGTTAATTTTACTAAGTTCGTTTTTGAAGAATACTGTCCATTGCTGAAGTGCATTTTCATTAACTTTTTTTTCCATTTGATTTTCTTCGTTTTTATTTTTAACGTTTGAATCGGATGATTCATTTTGAAGAGCTAAAGCTTCTTCACGAATCTTAACTGATGGATATTTATCAGTAAGATCCAAAATAGAGACATTTTCATTCACTATGCCTAATTCGGCTGAAAGGTCATGGCTTTGTCTAGAAATAGCAGACTCATTAAGTTTAATGACTTGATCGTTGATACGAGCTTTTACACTCTCATTTACCGTTTTAAGTTGAGCAGATGGAAACCCTGGCTTAGCAACTAAGTCATAAGTATAAATCTGCTGGATTTGTACGGTTTTATCTTCATTTACAGTACCAGCTGCTCTTGAAGAAATTGATAGAGGGACACCAGCGTCCAAAAGGGACTTAACAATAACTCCCTTAGGTGTATCAAGTACTTCAATACGTCCTTTAATTTGTCTAACGGATTGATCATACCACAATTCAGTAATACGGTGAGAGACATTTCCAAGGGCAACTTCAAATCTTTCGGGATGATCTAATTCCCCAAGTAAACTGCCGTTGGCCATATCCTTCTTAAGATATTCTAAGTGTGGAAGATATTCCTTCTCTTCATAGACTCTTCCATTCCTATTTTCTACACCAAACTCAGCAAAGACACCTTCAAGCACAACTTTTCCTTTATCGTCAAGCTTTTTAAGATTTTGGCTAGATCTTTCTAAGATCAATACATTTCTTTGGTTCATTTTTTTAGAAAATATTTATTTTTGTATTATATATTACAAAAAAAAATGCGTTAACTATTAGCTAACGCATTTAACATCAATTATTAAATTAAATATTTATAAATATATATGTTCCAATTGTTTATATTAAATATCCATTTTGAATCTCCTGTTCTTTACAATTTAGTTAATATTCTGTCTCCTTCCTTAACTAATTAATAAGGGATTAAATAATTTAAATCACAAATTTCTCTTGCTAAAATATTTAAAAAAAATTTATTTTCATTAATATAAATATGTGCATCTTTCAAAAGATTAGTTATATTCTTTTTTGATACATCAGTTAAAGAAGGTGAAGAAAAATGAAGAGGAGGATTTATTCTTTTGTAATTATCAGGTCTTCCATAAGCTTTAAATATTTTTTGCATTTTATAATTTACAACATCAGAAGAGTCCGATAAAAAAATATCTAAAATTGGAAAAAACCATTGAGTTATTCCCCATTTTTTTACTTTATTATATGAAAAACTTTTCTTTTTAAAGCTACCAGTTCCAATAGAAATAACCATCATTTCATGAGGGCCCATAGTTTTTATCCCCCCTTTAAAATTAAAAAAAATTTTAAAAGCTTCTAAATAAGCTATCAATGCAGGGTTATTAGCGAAAACCCTACCATCAATAATTGTATGAATATCTATTCCATCCCTAAAATATGCTGGAGGAAAATATCCAGGAATAGATGCAGAGCCTCTTATTATATCTTTAATATAATATTGACCATATTTTTTATCTTTATTAATATAAATATTAGCTCTTCTCTTATTAATATCATAACCAGTAAATAAACAAGGTTTAACAAGATCCTGTAATTTATAATGATCTAATATTTGTAAAAGAGGATTTTTAATATTAGAAGCTGGATATTTTGGTCCAAAAAGACCCCACAGAGTTCTTAGATTATACAAAGATTGTTTCTTAAAAAACTTTGACCCCATATTAATATATAGATCTACAATTTCTTGCATACTATATCGAGGAATTGTTTTTTTCTCATCGCAGGGAAGAAGCATCATAGACCCAATAATAGATCCGCTAGAAGTTCCAGCAACAAGATCAACAAGACTCCCAATTTTAATTCGAGGATTTCCTTGTATTTCTTGTATTTTCTTTTCAAGATAATTTAAAATGGCAGCGGATACAATTCCACGTATTCCTCCACCATCAATTGATAGTATTATCTTCATACATCCTTTTTCATTATATATTTGACAAGGAAAGGATTAAACTTGCAATTTTTTTATTTCTCCAAGAATCAACACAAGCATAAAATTCATTACCTATATGATCTATAGTTATAGAAACTTTAGGAGTATGTCCAAACACTTGATTGATACCGGGATAAGGATCTTCTATGAGTTCTTGATAATCTGCCCACAAAGGACCGGGAGTTCCAGCTCCTCCGCGCATTGAACCAACTTTCCATAAAAGATCTTTTTTATCTTTTAAAAAATTAAGAGTTTCATGAATAGAAATATTTTTATTATCCTTAATAATCTGATATAGAAAATTTGTTTTATCTTCCATTAATGGTAAAATATATTTATAATAATAGGATTTTGTAAGACCTGCATGAGTTGCAATAGTATATTTTTTTGTAATAGAGTTAATATATCCCCAAGCAATCTGAAACAGATCTATATTATCTTGAAAAATTTTACGATACTCATGAGCATGTTGATGCTGATACCCAGAAATACCTGAATAGCTATGAATAACTGCGTAATCATGATTTCCCAAAAGGAGCGTAGCTTTTCCCTTTGCTTTTTTACGAACAAATGAAATAAGAGCTTTTAAATTTTCTAACTGCACAACAGGTCTAACATGAAAAGAATCTATATAATCCCCAAGAAAAACTACTTCATGAAAACTTTTTAAACCATCAAGAACTAATTCCCTCCATTCCGTTAAACCGTGAAGATCCCCTATAAACAGAACTCTATGTCCCAGCATTCTAGCCATTTATTAAATTATTAAATTGTTTATAATTCTTATCTAATATTAAAATATAATTAAAATTATTTTCTTTAACAAATTTTTCTTGAATTTTAATTTTTAATAAATTTAATTTATATCTATATAAATTTTTTATTTCTATTATGAGATTTAAAGATGGAATATAAAAATCCGGGAAATAATAATGATTATTTCCTTGTAATTTATATTTAACAGTAGGCCCTCTCTGAATATCTGGAAAAAGATTATAAAAACTATTTAAAAAATCTAATTCAAAAGTTCCCTGATACCAAAGATTTGTATTTTTAAATTGTTTTAATTTATATCCACTTTTTTGGCTTTTTTCCAATACAAGTTTATTTTGCATTGGATATTCCACCCCTAATTTTTTTAAATTTGTTCGTTTTGTTTTTAATTTTACTTCTTTATTTTGAGAAGGATATTCAACTCCATATTTTTTTATCCATGTTTGTTTTCTTTTTTCTTTGCAATTTTTATCTTTAAAAATATGATCAACTCCATATTTTTCTAAACATGTTTGCTTTCTTTTTTCTAAATTTATATAATTTTCATTATTATATTTCCTTTCTTTTGTTTTCTTTCCTTTTTTTCTAATTTCTTCGGATTGCATACTATATTTAACCCCATAATTTTTTAAACAAGTTTTTTTAGATTTTTCTTTTACATCATTTCTCTGATATGGATTAAAAACTCCATATTTTTCTAAATTAGATTTCTTTGTTCTATTATAAGTATATATTATCGAACATTCTTTAGAACAACAATTTTTATATCCTTTATATATAGATTTAAATTTTGTTTCTTTTTTACATATTTTACACAATCCTTCACTTTCATCTTTCAGCCATTTATCATAATAATCCTTTTTTTCGTGATTTTTTCCTAGATGATTCCCTATACTTATTCTAGTGTTAAATATTTTTTCACATTCTTCACAAATGAAAAGACCTTGTTCATTTTTTCTTAATTTTTTCATTACATATTCTTAAAAGAATTTTAATAATCATAATTTGTTTATTCATTTTTACTTATCCAATCTAATTCAGTTTCAACAAAAGCAACACATTCTCTAGAAATTCCTATCTTAGCTTCAAAAAGATCTAAAGCTTCATCTTTATCATTAGCCCATATCTTCTCATAACTTGAATATGGATAATCATCCATAAAAGTAATAACAAATAGTTTTTTTTCCATATTAATATTAATTAAGAGTTTCTAATTTAAGACGTTCGATCTGATTTTCAAGAGCTTCTATAGTATCTCTTACAGTTTGTCTTCTATCATTTAAGACATTAATAACCATTATATCAAAAATTTCAAAATGAAGATAGTTATTAAACTCATTCGTTAGCTCAATCAATTCCTGATAGCATTTCAGAGCTTCCCTCTCCAAATTTTTTACGCGTGGGAGATAATAAAGATCATTAGCAGTTATCATTTCCATAAGTAAGGAATCTCCATTTTACGTTCTTTAATAAGTTGTAAAGATACTTTAAAAGTCTCTGCCCACATATAACTAAGATAATCAATATAAAGTTTACCTTCTAAATGATCATATTCATGTTGAATCATCCTTGCTTCATAACCTGAGAATTTTTCTTTATGATAATTCCATCTCTCATCATACCACTCTAACTCAATATCTTCAAAACGTTCGACCGGAGCAGCTAACTGAGGAACTGATAAACATCCTTCTGGATGTTTTACAAAATTTCCACCTTCTTTTAGAATTTTTGGATTTATAAAAGCCCCTCTAAAATGAAAATTATCTGCTTCAATATGAGCTTCAATAACAAATAATCGAAGAGGAATGCCTATTTGAATTGCAGCTAAGCCTACTCCATTTGCCTTGTGCATAGTTTCAAACATATCATTTACAAGATATTTTATATCAAATTTAGATTCTTTAATTATCTCATCTGAGGTTTTCATTAAAATTGGGTCCCCATATAATACAATTGGCCTGATCATTTTATTCTTCTTTTAGAAATTCTTCTATATATTTTGGATATTTTTCTGAGTATACTTGTATAATAGTGTGGCCGTATTCATCTATAAAAGCCCATAAAATTTTGTCCTTCCCCCCTTTCTCCTGAAAATGGACACTCATTCTGTCTACTTGTTTTAGCATTATAAAAAATCATATCTTAAAATCTTGGATTTGTAATTATCATATCATAATCCTTAAAATCATTAAATTTTTTGTTATCTGTATATATTCTATCGTTTATTTTATCTTCATCCCATAATCTTTCATCCCTCATTCTTAAATATCTATCAGCAAAAGGGGGATTCAAATAAATAATAAAACAAGTTTTCCTATCCTCTGGCTTGATATGTTTAATCCCCCCTGTTTCCATAATGAAGAGAGGAAATTCATTCCATTCCTTTAAACCCGTTCCATAATAATTTCCATTATATTCTATCCATTCATAGAAAAAATCACCTTCTCGTAAAGTTTCAAACTGTCTCGGTCCTATGAAATGATAATGAACCCCATCAATTTCTCCTTTTCTTGGTTTTCTTGATGTATAAGAAACATCACACTTAAATCCCCTACCCTCTAATTTTTTTCGAAGGAAGGATTTTCCGCTACAAGAAGGACCTACCAAAATTATACGTTTGTTCATATTAATTATACTATATAAAGCCTATTAGTTTCAAAATCAAATATTCTAAAAAAAATTATTAATTTATTGCATTTAGATATCTTACTATCCACACAAAATGATATATCAGAAAACATACAACTATACCCATTAATATAAGTAAAATTTTAAGTATTATTTTTATTATCCTTATTTTCATATCTTAGCTTTGTTTTTCTTTGGTTTTATGCAAACCATTAATCGTTTTCCTTCTAATTTTGGCATAGATTCAGGAATCCCATATTTTTCCAAATCACTTACTAATCTTAATAAAAGAGTTTCTCCTTTTTCCTGAAAATTTATTTCTCGGCCTTTAAAGAAAACATAAGCTTTAACCTTATTCCCATTTTGAAGAAAATTAATTATATGTCTCTTCTTAAATTCAAAATCATGATTTCCAGTATTAACTCCAAATCTCATTTCTTTTAAAACTATCTGGCTTTCTCGATTTTTCTTTTCCTGCTCTTTTTTTCTTTTTTTCTCGTTATAGAGAAATTTTTGATAATCCATTATTTTACAGATTGTAGGAGTAGTTTTTCTACTAATTTCAATAAGATCTAAATCCATTTTATTTGCTAATTGAAGAGCCTCTTCTATAGATATTACTCCTCCTTCTACATTATCTCCAGTTATTCTAACTTCGGATTCTTCAATTTTATCATTTACTCGATGAAAAGACTGTCTTTTATTCATAATTCTTTCCTTAAAAGTTTTAATATATGCCTAATCTGTATCAATTCCGGAAGAAAATACTCTTGCACTTTTCTGTGTTTACGATCCCTTACCATATCTTTAAGATCATTTCTTTGACTCATTAACGCCAATATCACCTTAATTCGTTGTTCTTGAGTTAAATTTATCACAACTTTATTGTTTTTAATCATCATCAGATCTATTAGGTCTAAATAACAATCCTTCCTGTCGAAAACACTTTTTTCATATAGTCCTAAATGTTTGTGATTCCATTACTGGCCAGAAATATTTAGCATCATTAAATCCTTCATCGTCAGGAAATTTAGGAAGATAAAAATCTCTATCCTTTTCAATTAAACGAGCTCTCATGCCTCTATGAAAATTTTCATTTCCAAGCCACCAAGGTTTATTACCATCACTTTCAGCTTTAAAGTACTCATATTTTGTATTAATTCCATGTTTTACTTTAGAAACCCTTAAGAATGTATCGAAATAAACTTTAATCTCATTTGTAAAACCAACCCACATTTTAACTGCTGGGTGATTTGCCCATCCAATACTTCGACCCTCAAGAGCATCTAAAATTTGCGCTGCTTCTACAACTTGTTTCCAACAACGTTTTTTATCCAAAATAGTCGCAGATTCTAAATATCCTTCGTAAGGTAAAAATGTTTGCATAGTTTTTAATTTTTAATTTATATTTAAAGTTCTTCAAAAATTTCTAACTCTTCTTCATCTAAAAGGTCTAAATCCACACCAAATAGAGTGTCCCAAAAATCCAAGTTTTCCGGTTGAATATAATTTTCAGGCCCTGTATTCTTCCAAATAGTATCTATTGGAGTATTTAACCAAAATACATTTTTTGTTTGTTTGAATTTTTTATTTCCCCCTTTAAACATAGTTTTTTCATTTTTAAATTTATTATAAATAAGTGTAACCGGGATTCTGTTTTTTTTCGCCATTTCTCTTGTTGCCATTACCCGAACCTTATAGAGAGGGAACAAGCTCCAGGTTCTGTTTATGTTGTATACTCTTTTGCAGTACAAATGATTTTTTAGATCTCCTGCGTTCTCCTTGTATATCCCGAGTTTCCTCACCGTAGTGCGACGAATCCTTTTTTTATAATTAATCTACTGGACATAAAAATATCCATTTTATCCAATAGTCACATTCTCTCGGATATTCCTTATCATCTGGAAACACTCCATGATTCAAAACATGTTTCATTTCAAACCAAGCTGCTTTGATTTTTATAGTTGGAACAGGACGAAATGTCCATAAAATATAACCCATCGTCCATAAACAAAATGCAATAAACATTAATATAAATGCTATAAAATATAATACGTATCTCATATTAAAATAGTGTTAATTTATTATTCTATCAATGTTACCAATAAGCATCCTTTAGGTAAAGAACGCCAATTTTTTTTATCAAGATCATAATATTTTAAATTATCCCCATTATTTGCTGATAGATCCTTAGACCTCATATTTTCAGGTATAAATTTTTCATAAAGGGTTCCATATGCATTTCTTAATGTTCCATCTTTTTTAAAATAAGAAAAGTTTACAGGGGTAGATCCTTGTAAACTTTTCCTTAATATTTCGGGGGATACTTCGAACATCATATTTTAATATTTATAGTGTTAATATACAAAAAAAACCAGATACTATGTTAAGTTTCCGTTAAAGTTTAAAATGTTCATCAAAATTTATAAATTTCTCTGGAAGCCCATGTTCTGGATGATATGTAATTCCAAATGCTCCAAGACTAATAGAGTCATAATTAGAAATCATTATTTCATCTGGCTTTTCATCAACAATAGTTCTCTGAATTCTCCCATCCTTTAAAATAAAATCGCGGTCAGGAATATCAATATAAGTATGTTTGCATATCGATTGAAGCTTTTCCCTCAATTTTTTATCAGATAAAGCAAATAATTTTTCAAAAATTGCATTTCCAACATCATAGTTCTTAAGAATTTCATCTAGTTGACTCATAATCTTTTAGTTTACTTATTCATAAAAATTTCCATTAATTTCAATTTTTTCATGAGTATATTCCTTATCCATTATAGGATAATCAGACATATCTATTTCTATTTTAAAAGCTTTAATGTCTGCTAAAGATACTTTTTTAAAATCTGGGGTCCATATCTCAATAGAAGGTAAAAAATAATGTTTTATATCTCCCTTCTTCCCTACCGCCAGATATCCTTCTACCATTCCCATTTTAATTTATTTTAAGCTGCTATTTCTAATTCACCGGCATCTCGACTTACGAATTTTTCTTTACAGCATTTACAATAATAATAAGTAAGAATTCCATACCAATCCGTTTCTAATATTTGGATTAGCTTTAATTTACATTCACAATCTGGGCAATTTTTCATATTGATGAATTTTATATATTTTATTAATCGTTATAATAATTTCTATTACAAAGCCATTCAAAATCAGGTAATTCAACTTCTCCTTTTTCTTTCAAATGAAGATAGAGAGCTTTTGCATAAACTACATCTGTTACCCAACTCAAATTTTCAATTTCTGTTGGAGTATTACAAGCCCCCATAAATCCAACGCCCATACAAAAAAGAGTTTTTTTAATCCCCCAGAAATATCTATCATAGTCATTCCGAATACTGGAAAAATCTCTATATTCTAACTCCCCCTTAATTTGACTAACAAAAGGAGCAAACATAGCAATTATAACATCCTCTGTATTCTTTTGATTCTGTAAATCATCTTTAGTTTTGCGTTTAATCTTTATAGGAGTTTTTATAAACATATTCAAACCATACATATCTTTTACATGAGGTTTAAAATCAGTTACCATTCTATCAAACCATTTCCAAGTATATTTAATTAAACAACTATCATGATCTTCTCCTTCAAATACAGCATAATCCCAATATTTTTTCTTATCAGCCTTAGTTTTTCCCCTGACCATATTCCCTTTACCCTCCATCCAATCTTCAAGATCTTTTTCAGAACACCACATAGAGTTAAAACAAAATTGATTATGAGGGTTAATCCAAACTTGAAAATCTGGATCTTTATGGGGATCAGCATCTTTCCATGAATCATTCATAGGTTTACATATAGGATGGTCTTTAAGCTCATCCAAAACAGTTCTACCTATTCTCATAGCTTTTTTGGGATCTTGTCCTCTCTTAAAACTCATAATTAGTCTATTTATAGAGCTAATATACAAAAAAAAGTTTAAATAGAAAAATTTTTTAAGATTTTTTTTGAAAAAATGTTATTTCTTAAAAGTATTACTATGAAATTATATTTGCGATTATAGCCCCCGTTATATCTACGTCAAGCCAATATGTTGAAGCATCATTTGAAGTTTGTAAAATTACACTTCCATCTAATTGTAAAGGCCCTGATATTGAAGCATCCCCTGTAAGTCCAACAAAAGTATTATTTGTATAAGTAACTAAACTTGTATCAACTGCATCAACTGCTGTAGCTATTGAAGCATCTATTCTAACAATTGAAGCATCTAACTGAGTTATTTCA
>Ga0307379_10009943_pt1 | contig 12660 bp, 9 predicted proteins | sample UN2MG_FD_202237 | JGI IMG/M metagenome (GOLD analysis project Ga0307379, IMG submission 202237) | Soil microbial communities from Risofladan, Vaasa, Finland - UN-2 | ecosystem: Environmental > Terrestrial > Soil > Coastal area > Acid sulfate soil | place: Finland: Risofladan, Vaasa | collected... | reverse complement strand
CCGTCCCGGATTCACACCGGCGTTCCCTGTTCGTCGGCCGCCCAAGCGCGGACGGCCGACCACCAACGCAGTTCTCAAGAAAGCAGTCTAGCAGGTCTGCCTGAAAACACAAGCCCCTGGGCGAGGCTTTTTGCCGGGCGATTTTGTAAGCGCAGGCGGGGCAACGGCTTAACGGCCGCCGCGTGATCGCAATCGCTGGTGGAGGTCGGCCCGTGCCGCTCGCACCACCCGATACCCGGCCGCGCGAAAGACACACAACGAGCCCAGCACCCAGACCACTTGCAGGATGCACAGGACCGCGTACGCGCGGAGGCTGACCACCTCGGCCAGCGTGCCCCCGGCACCGATCGCCGCGGCGGTCGCCAGGGCGAGGGCCATAGCCCGCAGCCCCGGCCGGCCGGTGCCCAGCGTCGCCCAAACCGCCAGAAGGGCAGGGACCGCATTGGCGAGGCTCAGGACGGCCCATTGTCGCCAATCGCCCAGATATGCCGGAAAGAGATGGTGGTCGACCGAGTACCGCAGCGCGCCGAGCACCACGGCCAGCACCGTGGTCCAGGAGAACATCTCGCGCAAGGAGAACTGGAAGCGGGACGGGCCGGAAGAGCCGTCGCCTGCCACGTCGACGCGGTCGGCACGGACCAGCCGTGCGCCCGACAGCCGAGCGACCGTCAAGGAGACGAGGATGGCGATCGTCTGGGCCAAAAGCAGCGAGCCGTAGAGGCACGCGTAGTCGTCGATCTGCGACGGGGCGACGATCCACGCCACGTAGCGGGACCACATGACGGCGATGAGCATCAGCCCCATCATGCGCCCCTGGAACCAGCGGCCCGCAAAACCGGTCCAGATCGCCGCCAGGCTCACCTGGCTCATCGAGAGCGCGAAGAGGACGAGAACCGCGGGATGCGGCCACAAGGGCGGCGAGCCCCGGTCGGCCGAGGCGGCAACCGACAACGCCACCACGTCCACCAGCACGGTCGCCGCCACCCAAAGCGCGATCAGCATGCGAGCGTGTCTCATACTGCAAGCGTAGCTTGTTGGGGGGCGCGCCGTGGGCCCCGAGCCCCCCGCACAAGCCGCCCGCGCCTCGCCTGCCTGCTGCGATCCGACCGGACGTCCTGCGAGAGGAGGGGCACGTTGTCCGGCTCCGCCGCGTCGAGTAAACTGAGTAGATTCAAGTTCTCGATGCGCGACGCGGGCGGAGCGTTGTCGCGCGCAGCGAGGCCCCGCAAGGCGCGACGGACCGGGGGCTCACCGCGCTCGACCCCTGCCATCCTCGCCCAATCCTCGAGTCCCCGAGACGGAACGCGCCCCATCGCGAGTCGGCCGAGGAAAGGGGCGCGGGCCGCACCCTCACTCGGCGTCCCGCAAGATCGTACAACCCGAGCCAGGCAGAAAGAAAAGACATTCACGAATGGAGCTACTGATACCAGCGGCGATCGGGTTGATTGCGGGCCTGTTGGGCGGACTCCTGGGAGTCGGCGGGTCGATCATCATCATCCCCGGGCTGATCCTCTACCTCAGCCAGACGGGCCGCTACGAGGGGAGCGTGCAGCACCTGCTCCAGGCGGCGGCCATGATCTGCAACGTGTTCGTCGCCGCCCCTTCGGTCCTGGCCCACTGGCGCGCCGGAATGATCATGAAATCGGTGACGCTCCCGCTGATTCCCGCGGCGCTGGCGGGGATTCTCCTCGGGGTGTACGTGAGCGACACGTCGCTGTTCGCGCGGCAGAACGGCGTCTACCTGGCCATGATCCTTGCGGGGTTCATGGTCTACGTGGCCGCGTACAACGGCTTTCGTCTGATGACCAACACCGACCTGGAGCACGGGTTCGACGAGCGCCCCGCTCCGCCCGTCGTGGGCGTCGGCTCGGTGGGGCTGGTGATGGGGTTCTTCGCGGGTTTGCTGGGGATCGGCGGCGGTGCGATCTGCGTGCCCATGCAGCAGATCCTGCTCAGGATCCCCCTGCGTCGAGCCATTGCGAATTCGGCCGTCACGATCGTCTGCGTCTCGTCGGTAGGGGCCGTCTTCAAGAACGCGACCCTTTCGATCCACCATGGCATTGCCGTGACGCAGTCGCTGCAATTGGCGGCGATGCTCATCCCCACGGCGATCCTCGGCAGCTATCTCGGCGGCAAGCTCACCCACGCGCTGCCCCGCCGGGTGTTGCGTCTGGTGTTCATCGTGTTCATGCTGTCTATCGCCTACTTGACGTTCACCGAGGCGTGGCAAGCGAGCCACTCCCCGGGGACCGCGCCGCGTGCCGCCGCCGGCGCCGTCGAGACGCAGACAGAAGGATTGTCCGCAAAGCGTTGTGTCCGTGCGAAGCCGCAAGCGGCTTTGCGGAAGTGATCTCTCCGCTGCCGAGTGACGACATGACCGACGCCATTCGCATCAAGCCGCATCACTTCGTCGACGTCGTCGCGGCGTTGGGCCGCGGAGAGACGACGTTCGAGCCGCACGCTTACGGCCACGACGTCCACGGGGTCGCCGCCCGGCTTCTCGACCATCGCGACTCGATCCTCCAGATCGAGCTCGGCGCCGATGACATCTGCCGGCCGTGCCGGCACAACGTCGATGGGCTCTGCGACGACACGATCGATACCTCTTTTCGCCCGGATGCCCCCCGCTCGAAGCGCGAGTACAACCTGCGCATCGACCGGCGCTGGTGCCGGCGCCTCGGGCTTCGGCAAGGCCAGCGGCTCACCGCGCGCGAATTCTGCCGGCTGCTTCGCGATCGTGCCGGCGACGTCACCCACGTCTATCGCGAGAACCCGGCCGATCGCACGGCGAAGCGCGCCCAAGACCTCCGCGCCGGGATCGACGCGTTCCTTGAGGCCGGCGGGACCGACGAGCCGGCCTGAGGGGGACATGGAGAAGCCTGCACGGTCGGGTGGCACTGGCGTCTCGCCAGTGCACGGGCAAGATGCCCGTGGCACCCTGCGACAACGTGCAATCTAGAATCCATCCCGCCTAGCAGGCGCCGGACGGTCCGAAGCTTGCACGCCCGACGGGCGCGACTATACTGGCAGGCGCAGTGTGCGGCGACGTCCGTCACGCGCAGCTTTTTGCGGAGAGGCTCGCGTCGGTTACTTCTTCTCTTGCGCAAAGGGGATCGTCATGAAGCGGACAAGCTCCCTCCTCGCGACGTGTCTCATCGGGACGGTGCTGACGATGGCGGCGGTCGCGGCGACGGCGGAACCCGCCGAAGCGCCCGAGGCACAACCCGCCGAGGAGTCGAAGGACTACCTGAGCGCCCCGCCGGAGATCATCGCCAGGTGGCGCCAGCTCAAGTTCGGCCTGTTCGTCCACTGGGGCCCGGTGAGCCTGAAAGGGACGGAGATCGGCTGGTCTCGCGGCGGCGAGCGGCGAGGTCGAACGGGCAGCGGCTCGATCCCCGTCGAGGTCTACGACAACCTCTACAAGGAGTTCAACCCGGTCGAGTTCGACGCCCGGGAGTGGGTCGAGATCGCCAAGGCCGCCGGGATGCAGTACATGGTGTTTACGACCAAGCACCACGACGGCTTCAGCATGTTCGACTCGAAGCTCACCGACTACAAGATCACCAGCCCCGAGTCGCCCTACGGCCGCGACGTGGTCCGCGAGCTGGCCGACGCCTGCCGCGAGGCCGGGCTCTGGTGGGGCATTTACTACTCGCCCCCCGACTGGCACCACCCCGACTACCGCACCGAGCGCCACGCCAAGTACGTCGAGTTTCTCCACGGCCAGATCCGTGAGCTGCTGACCAACTACGGCCGGGTCGACGTCATGTGGTTCGACGGCCTCGGCGGCACGGCCGACGACTGGAACTCCGAGCCCCTGTTCCAGATGATCCGCACGTTGCAGCCGGAGATCATCATCAACAACCGAGGCGGACTGCCCGGCGACTACGACACGCCCGAGCAGCGGGTCGGCCGCATGCAGACGGACCGGCCCTGGGAGACGTGCATGACCATCTGCCGCCAATGGGCGTGGAAGCCGGACGACCAGATGAAGTCGCTCGAAGAGTGTATCCAGACGCTCGTCAAAGTCGCGGGCGGCGACGGGAATTTGCTCTTCAACGTCGGCCCCATGCCCGACGGGCGGATCGAGCCCCGCCAGGTCGAGCGGCTCAAGCAGATGGGGGCGTGGCTCGCCGAGTACGGCGAGAGCCTCCACGGCACCCGGGGCGGCCCGTTCCCTCGCGGGGCCTGGGGGTCGGCAACGCACAAGGGCAACACGATCTACCTGCACCTGTTCGGCGCGGGCGCGGACCCGGTGGTCCTGCCGCCGATCGAGAAGAAGATCCTCCAGGCAACGCTGCTGACGGGCGGCAAGGTCACGGTCAAGCAGACCGACGAGTCGATTGAGGTGGCAGTACCCGAGGCGGATCGCCGGGAAATCGACACGATCGTCGTCCTCCAGCTCGACGGGCCGGCGGCCGAGGCCAACCCGGGGCGGCTCGCCTCCGGGGCCGTGTCGACGGGCAAGCCGGCGACCGCGTCGAACGTCTACGGCAACATGGCCGACCGGTATGGGCCGGCAGGCGCCCTGGACGACGACCCCGACACCCGCTGGGCCACCGACGCCGGCACCCACCAGGCATGGCTCGAAGTCGACCTCGGCGATCCGCAGACGATCGACCGGGCGATGATCAGCGAGGCGTACGCCCCCCGAGTGCAGAAGTTCGAGCTACAAGCGAAAGAGGGCGACGGCTGGAAGACCTTCGCCCAAGGCAACCGCATCGGCGACGAAGGCCTGCTCCGCTTCGACCCGGTGACCGCCCAGGTGGTTCGGCTGAACATCCTCGAGGCCAGCGAAGGCCCGACGATCTGGGAGTTCCAGTTGTTTCCGGTCAAGAAATAGGGCGGCGACCTTCGGCGGCAGTCTCGTTTAACCGCAAGCCGGAGGCGTGCGCGAGCATGGAAGGCCGGTTGCCGATTCCGCGCACGCCTCCGGCTTGCGGTTAAACGACAGTCACCACGCTCTTGGCAACATCGACGATTCGTCGTTGAGGTGAAAGCCGTACCGGCCCGTGCCCGACTTCGCGGTTCGCGGCTTCGCGCCTTGGCGAGAGGCGTCTCCTCAGGATACAAGCTCTACGCGCCGCCGCGGAACCGCTTCTCGAAAAGGCTGAGGTCTTTCGGCGTGTTGACGGCGATCCAGCAGGCGACGGGCAGGAGGAAATAGCCCAATCGCGACTCGGCGGCGAGCTTCTCGAACGCGTCTTTCTCGAAGTCGGACGACGACTCGTCGCGCGAGGCCTTGACGATCTCGCCGGCCAGCTCCGGCTCGAACACCGTGATCCCCACGTGGGCCTTGGTGTCGCACACCGGGTTGTGCTCGATCCGCGTCACGCGCTCCCCGTCGATCCGGAACCCGGTGAACGTGTGGACGGTCGAGTCGGTGGTCACCACGGTCGCCGCGCACCCCTTGGCCGCGTTTTCCCGGTGGCGGCGAACGACGTCGGCCGCGAAGCTCCCCGGGTAGTTGATCACCACGTCGTCCGGGTTGTGGACGATGAAGAACCGGTCCCCGGGGATGCTCCCGTTCTCGATCGCGGCGGCCAGCGCCTTCGTGCGCCCGCACTTGGCAGACGGGTCCGGGCTGTAGCGGACGTCGCAGCGCAGGTCGAGCGAGGAGACGAAATCCTTCGTCTCGGCGAAGCTTTCGTCAGCTTCCTGCGGCATCAGCAGGACGAGGCGCTCGACGTCGACGTCCCAGGTAAGGCGACTGTATTCGAGAAGCGTCTTCCGGGCTCCCGGCAGCTCGACCAGGGCCTTGTTGGGGACTTCGATCGCCCCCATGCGCTCGCCCTTCCCGCCCATCGGGAACACAATCGTCGGGGGCGCGGTTGATTGCTGCGGCATCGCTCTAAATCCCTCCCGCTGCGACGGCCAGTGCACGGGTGACCTCTGAGCCCGGTGAAATGATAGTGGTGGCGGGCGGAGATCACAAGGGCGGGGGCCGACGTGATGGCTCGTCCCCGTAGGCCCGAAACGTCTGCTAGTGGTCTGTCCAGATTGACTTTGCCGGTCGGGTGCCACTGGCGTCTCGCCAGTGCAGCTACGAGAGCACGGGCAAGATGCCCGTGGCACCCGTAAACTCGAATTGGACAGACCACTAGGCCTGAAACGTCTGCCAACGCGAACACCAACCCGAAGCGCAAGCGAAGAGCGGCGAAACCGGCTTGTGCCCCTCGCCGGCGCGTCGGGCTGGTGTGGCCGGACGATCGGACCGGGCCCTAGGGTGCTGCCCGGCCCTCCGGCCCCATGATGAGCCCGCCCGGCCGTTCCGAGGTGAACCTGGCGGAAGTCGCCCGGCTCCTATGGAGGAAGAGTGGGCGGGGAACCGGCAATGGGCAAGGCGCGGTCGCCTTGAAAAGGAGGGGACTGACGCATATGCTGGAATGTCTGGCCGTTAGCCGTTCCCCTCTCACGAGGGGCCGGCAAGGCCCGCGTTCTCCACGTCCGGTCGAACCGACCGCGACGCATCGGACTGACAGTAGGAGGTAACCTTCGTGACCACGGCAGCCGGCGATCAAGTGATTGGGACCAGCAGACCCACAAGCAACCAGCCCGTAAGTGGGGCTGACGTCGTCGTCCAGTCGCTGGTGAATCACGGGGTGGACACGGTTTTCGCCTATCCCGGGGGGGCCAGCATGCCGCTGCACCAGGCCCTGACGCGGTTCCGCGACAAGCTCCGGGTGGTGCTGCCGAGGCACGAGCAGGGCGGGGGATTCGGGGCTCAGGGCTACGCCAGGTCGACCGGCAGGGTGGGCGTCTGCTGCGCCACGAGCGGGCCGGGGGCGACCAACCTCGTCACCACGATCGCCGACGCCAAGCTCGACAGCGTGCCCATCATCGCCATCACCGGCCAGGTGGGCACCCCGGTGATCGGGACCGACGCGTTCCAGGAAACGCCCATCGTCGAGGTCTGCCGAAGCGTCACCAAGCACCACTACCTGGTCACCGACCCCAACGATTTGGCCCGGATCATGCGGGAGGCGTTCCACGTGGCCACCACGGGGCGCCCGGGGCCCGTGCTGGTCGATCTGCCGAAGAACGTCCAGCTCGCCCAGGTGGTGCCCGACTACGACGTGCCCATGGACCTGCCGGGCTATTCCGGAGAGAGCCCCAAGGCCAAGCCCGGCGAGATCGAGGCGATTGCCGCCGCGATCAAGCGGTCGAAACGACCGGTGATCTATGCCGGCGGGGGGATCATCTTGTCCGACGCCGCCGAGGAGCTCTATCGACTGGTCGACAAGACCGGGATCCCCGTGGCGATGACGCTCACCGGGCTGGGCGGGTTCCCCGGCGATCATCCCCTCTCGCTCGACATGCTCGGCATGCACGGCAGCGTCTACTCCAACTACGCGGTGGACAATGCCGACCTGCTTTTGGCCCTCGGCGTGCGGTTCGACGACCGCGTGACCGGCAAGGTCTCGGAGTTCGCCAAGCGCGGCACGATCGTGCACGTCGACGTCGATGCGTCGGAGATCAACAAGATCAAGGAGGCCCACGTCCCGGTCGTCAGCGACGTCAAGTACGCGCTTGCCGAGCTGAACCGCATCGTCGAGGCGCCCGACGATCTCACCGAGTGGCACCGGAAGATCGCCGTGTGGAAACGGGACGAGCCGTTCCAATACGATCGCAACTTCGACGGCATCCTCCCGCAGCACGCCATCGAGGAGCTTTGCCGGCTCACGAAGGACCTCGACCCGATCATCGCCTCCGGCGTGGGGCAGCACCAGATGTGGACCGCCCAGTTCTTCAAGCAGCGCCGCCCTCGACGCTGGCTCTCCAGCTCCGGGCTGGGGACGATGGGCTTCGGCCTGCCGGCGGCGATGGGGGCGAAGGTGGCCCACCCCGACAAGCTCGTCATCGACATCGACGGCGACGGCAGCCTGTTGATGAACATCCAGGAGCTGGGCACCTGCTACTGCGAAAAGGTGCCGGTCAAGGTGATGCTGTTGAACAACCAGCACCTGGGCATGGTGGTCCAGTGGGAAGACCGGTTCCACGCGGCGAACCGCGCCCACACCTACCTCGGCCCGATCGATCACCCCGAAGCCATCGGCAAGGGCGTGGGCATCGGCCCCCAAGAGCGCTACCCCGACTTCGTCACCATCGCCAAAGGCTTCGGCTGGCCGGCCCGCTTCATCTCCAAGAAGTCGGAGCTGGTCGACGGGCTCCAAGAGATGATCGAGTCGCCCGGCCAATTCCTCCTCGACATCGCGGTCCCCTACCAGGAGCACGTCCTGCCGATGATCCCCTCGGGGATGACGGTCCGCGAGCTCATCCGGGAGTAGCGGGCCACGGCGTCGCTCCCGCGCAGCCCGCGTCGCTTCCTCCCATCGGGCGGCGGATCGCGCTGGGTGGCTGGGGTCAAGCCGCAAGGAGCCGGCCGCGAAGCTCGGAAATCTACACTTCACCCCCCGGCGGGTGGGTTTGGCGGTGCCCCTTCATCGCGCCGGACGAGACCTCGGAGGCCGGGAACCTGAAACAAAGCACCCAACAGGATGCCCCGGGACCTGCGCGTCGGAAATGGGTGGTATTTCGACACATCCGAGAAAACGGATGACTTGATGGGACGCGATGGAGCCGAACGGTTAGGATCAGTTGCCGGGAACCGCGGCGCGCGACCCTGACTTTGTCACCGACGTTGACCGCGGTCCCCGGTCAACTGCATCCGTTGGTTCTGCGACAAGTCGCGGTGCCTCGCCGGCTCATCCACGTCTGTTTCGCCTTCGAGTCCTACGGATGCCTACCTCTGCGAAATGACAATCGCCTTCGCTTTGAACGATGAATCGCTGATCGTCAGCCAACGCCTGCATCAATTGCTCGTGCGTGAAGGCCACGTATCCACGCATGAGGAGCCTTGTGTGCAGCTCATCGACACTGCGCGGCTTACGTTTTGGCCGCAGGTATTCGTAGCAGTCATCAATGACGGCCGAACCAAGCCGGATAATCGTCGGAGCCTCCACCCAAGGGAAATCATCTTCTGTCTTGCCGAGCGCAAACAAGGCGTCGAGAATGATGTACTTGAAGTCCTCGACATCGGGATACTCTCGGTGGCGTTCGCGCATCGAATCGATGGCCTTCTGATACTGGCCGTTCAAAATGTAGGCTTCACCGAGCCGTCCGTGAGCATAAAGGTCTCCAGGCTTGCGAGCGACTTCACGTTCGCAGTACTGGACCAACGCAGGATAGTCCTTGCGATCAAGAAGTTCCGAATGGACCTCCCACGATTCAGAGTCGTCGGGCGCTTCGTCGCCGTCGGGGGAGGTGTGCGATGCACCCCGCTGCCAGTCCGGGAATCGCAGAATGTCGCGGTTCACCTCCGCCATTATTCTCTCGCAGAACGACGCGGCTCATGGGCGAGCATTGCGAGTCCCATGGAGCCGCTGGTTAGAATTTGTTCAGAAAGTAGAAGCCTGCGTTCAGATATGTTGCAAATAGCACCCACCCAAGATACGGCCACAGAAGAACTGATGATGGCCTAGCTGTATGCCAGAAGTGTACGATTAATACAGTCAGTGTGATATCAAGGAGCACAATATCGGAAAGGGCCCAGCCGGGTCTTTGAAGACCAAAGAAAATGCCCGTCCATAAGAAGTTTGTGATTAGATGGAGAATGATTGCGGCATAAACCCAATAGGTAGGGTTCTGACAAGTCTGTTTGATGTACAGGATCAGTGATATTGCAATCATTACATAGAGGACCGACCAAACAGGTCCAAAGATCCAATTTGGCGGCGTGAGAGGCGGTCGATCTAGCTTTGAGTACCAATCATTCATCTATGATGTACCGGCAATTCTAACGACTCGCATCACCGGGCCGGCGGTGACGACTCTCCACTTGAAACCGGCCCGACCGCCGGCTCCGGTGGATGCGTTGGTTAGGCCATCACAATCACTCTCGGGCAACTTACGACTTCAGGCGTGCCCTCCTCCCTCGGCCTTTTCGAGTTCTCTTGAATCCAGCCACATCAGAAGTCGAGAACCTGTCGCTTGGGTCGCTTCACGAGTAGGAAGACCATGAAGGCAAAGATCGCCAAGGCAACGGCACCGACGAGGATTGACATCCATGTCGGCCCGACGGTGTAACCCAGCCAGTTGATAAGCTGCTTCATCCCACTGCGGCGGCCGCTGGCCTCGTAGCTGGGGTCCGAGATGGCGGCCACGTAGATCAGGAGCCCGCCGATCACGCCGACCACCGCCAGCGCGAACAGGGGAACCTGCATCACCGACCAGGCATCGGCGTCTTCCTCCCCGGGCGTGCCGCCGAGGTGCCGGCCGATCGCCTCGAAAACCTGACCCTGCTCGCCGACGTTGCCGTCCGGGATCCGCTGCTTCCTGCCGGCGTCATCAATGATCGTGAGCTGGTTGAGATCCTTGGCGTAGGTGACACGAGCCAGCCGTGCGCGGGGCAGGCGATGCCCGCCGCGATGGCCTTCGACCAGCGCGGCTGCCTCGGCGGGCCGCGCGGTGGCCTCGCCCACGAGCTGACCGAACTCCTCCGGCCGCTTAAGACCCAAAGCCCATGTCGCGCCGGCCGGGTCGATGTGAACCACGTGCGACTTCGTGCTATCGCCGGTGCTGGCGGTCCAGGCCACCAACGTTCCGGCATTGTCTTGTGGTGTCGCGGGATCGGCAGCGGGACGCGTGGATTCGCCAAGGTCGTGAGCGTCAGTCATAGGTGACACCTTACTGTTGAAGGGGCCTAACTTGTAATTCTGCCGCCGGCCCGGCGCCGTCGTAATTAGTTATGGCGGCGATTCCGGCGGCGTAACGCGCAGCGCAATAAAGTGCATCTTCGGCGTGAAGTAGGAACCAGTCAAGCACTTGCGGCCGCCTCCCCCCCAACACGCCCGCGTGTTCTGCGGTCCGCAGAACGCTCAGCCCGTCAGCGACCAGACCACCCGTTAGGAGGTCATTTCATCGGCGCCGCGTGTTCTGCTGCACGAGGCCGCGGGAGAACACGCCGCATGGCTCCCCGTAGATGCGAACCTAACTTGCTGCCAGGCCAGCAGTTGGAACGCGTGCGTCTGGAGGGATCGGAGAGGTTATGCCGCCGAGTTCGGCCGCATAATATGCCCGATGGCCCCTTGACGAGTGGTGCTCGGCTGGGATAATGTACATACGTACATATCTCGGACCCCGGAGCATGCACGCTCGTCCCGTGTCGGCTCGTCGCCGAACGCGGCCCCGGCCAGGCTGACCGCGAGCAGATGGGAGGACCTGCCAGGAGTCAATCAATCGCCGGCCCGCTACCGGAGCCTGGAAAGCCCAAGTTGTTGGATCAGGTACGTCATCGGTGTCGCCTGCGGCACTTGGCCGTGAGCACGGAGCACACGTACGCGGGTTGGATTCGGCGGTTCATTCTGTTTCACCACAAGCGGCACCCGCTGGAGATGGGCGCCAAGGAAGTGAGCGCTTTTCGGACCCATCTGGCCGTGGCGGTCGTGTGGCCGCTTCGACGCAGAATCAAGCCCTGTCCGCCTTGCTGTTTCTCTATCGTGAGGTGCTGGCGCGCGAGTTCGGCTGGCTGGATGACGTGGTCCGGGCGAAGAAGCCGAAGCGGTTGCCCGTCGTTTTCAGCCCCGAGGAGGCGCGGGCAATCATCGCAGAACTGGCGGGCGTGCGTTGGCTGATGCGGATGCAGTTGTATGGCGGGGGTTTGCGCTTGATGGAGTGCGTCCGGCTTCGGGTGAAAGATGTCGATTTCGAGCGGCTCCAGGTCACGGTGCGGGACGGCAAGGGGGAAAAGGACCGCGTGACGCTCTTGCCGCAGACGATTATTGAGCCGCTGAAGCAGCACCTGGATCGGGTGCGCGGTGCGCACGAGCGAGCGCTGCGGGAAGGCTACGGCGGTGTCGAGTTGCCCTACGCGCTGGCGTGCAAGTACCCTCAGGCCGACCGCGAGTGGGGTTGGCAATACGTGTATCCGGCCGACCGGCCCTCGATCGACCCGCGCAGCGGTGCTCGGCGACGTCACCACCTCGATCCGTCATTCTTGCAGAAGGCGGTCCGCGCCGCGATCCGCAAGTTGGAGATCAAGAAGCACGCGGGTTGCCACACCTTCCGCCACTCGTTCGCCACGCACCTCTTGGCCGATTGCGTGGACATCCGCGCGGTCCAGGAACTGCCGGGCCACAAGGATCTGCGCACGACCCAGATCTATACCCACGTGCTCAAACTGAACGCGTATGCGGTGAGGAGTCCAGCGGATAAGCTCGGGCAGTTCACGCCGACGCGTCTACACGGTTAGCAGGGTTTCCTATCGCGAAAAACGTTCGTATTGCGGGGCGCGACAGGCAGCCAGTCAGAACGACGGCCCCGCCGGGATGCCAGTCCCAACAAGCCATCTCGAAGATCTAGGTGCCGTTTTCTCGTCGCTGGCGAGGACGAGGAGACTCCCGCTCCCACCGTGTCGCCTGCTCCCACCCCGGCCTCGGCCGTAACGCCTTTGAACGTGCCGTCCCCGTTGTTCTGACAGAGCACGTTCGGGCCAAGGTTGTTCACGTAGATATCGGGGTCACCATTTCGTCTGAATGCGCCTGGGGTGCATGGCACAGTGAGAACCGGAGAACTCGATACGGAAGTAAGCGCCCGAGATAGGCATGGGGCGCGGACGGGGGGGCGGCGACGGGGGTCGTGGGCGAGGAGGAAGGGCCCGGG
>Ga0307379_10009942_pt1 | contig 12661 bp, 15 predicted proteins | sample UN2MG_FD_202237 | JGI IMG/M metagenome (GOLD analysis project Ga0307379, IMG submission 202237) | Soil microbial communities from Risofladan, Vaasa, Finland - UN-2 | ecosystem: Environmental > Terrestrial > Soil > Coastal area > Acid sulfate soil | place: Finland: Risofladan, Vaasa | collected... | reverse complement strand
CAGCTGAGCAGTTGGCGAGGGACGAGTGCTTTCCAAAGCTACATTTTCTGCGCAAGCAAATGCAATGGCAAAAGTGCGTGGATAGTCCACATATCCCACTTGATTGAATGTATCGGCGGTCTCGTTGATCAATACCAACGCAAACGGATTGTAAAACGAACTTGGTCCTCCTCCATCTGGAAGGGTACCACTGTACAGCGCACCAAAATGGTCAAACGCCAGTATAGGATTTAACTGAGTACCGTCCGAAGGAAACTCTTCAACAATAGTTGTAAATGATCCTGCAGACAAGTCCCCGTTGGCAATAGCCAAACCGGGCGTTCCACCAGCTCGCAAAATGTATATGGTATCTGTGCTCTGGTCAACTTCCACCGCACGCCCACTGGAAGCAATCACTGGTCCAACGCGCAGGATGGAAGCATCGGTGGGATCCACAATAATAATTCGTCCGTCAGAAGGAAAACTGACATCCGTTCCCAGTGAATGCGTGGAGTATGCAACCAGGGTTCCGTTGGAGAAGAAACTGATATCGGAGATTCGCGAATAACCGGCAAGCTCGCCAATGAGTTCCAGTGTTCCGTAGACTGGGTTGACACGGTAGAGCGTTGCCTGTTCGTCGAAATTCCACGTAGTGGTTAAAGGGGAAACGGGGTTGGTGACAATGTACATGTGGTTTGTAATCGGGTGCACAGCAATACCGGCGCCGTTTCCGGGGATGTAGGAAATGAATTGCGGATCGTCAGCGGTTTTGCTCATGCTGTAGAAAGCAGAACTTGTCCACGGGCCCTGGGTGCCAGCACCCTCCACTGCGTAGATTCTCTCCGAAACGCATATCGGAGCAGGTGTAGGTGTCGGTGTTGGAGTCGGTGTTGGAGTCGGTGTCGGTGTCGGTGTTGGAGTCGGAGTCGGTGTCGGTGTCGGCGTCGGTGTCGACGCAATGCAAAACCCTTCCGTTGTAATGTAAGAGCCGAGATTTGTCAATTGACAGCTGGGGGTAAATGCACGAACTGCATTAAGAGAACTTGTGCCGCATTCGTTGTCATTTGCATAGAATATATAGTCATCGGCCTGGCAGTATATGCTTTCCATGTTGCCGCCGGCGAGTGGGGATGTAAGACATTCTCCTACAGTTGAATTGTCCACAAAATCTGGAGCGCCAGAGCAGTCACTGGTCTCAAACCACTGAACACAGCAGTCTTGCGCTTTTGCCACCCCCAAAAGGAGCAGCCAAAACAGGATTCGCATTTTAGTTAATTTCTAACACAAACAATACACGTTAAAACGGGAAAAGAAAAAACCCTCCAACGTTATATTTCTCTAGTGTTAGAACAGCGCGCTTGTATATATCGTACAACATCACTGCCGAGAGTAGGGAAAAACCTTAACCTGGAAATGATCGATTTGGCGTTGGGATTTGTCGCTGGCTGGGCTGTGCTCGCGCTGCTTTACGGGCCGTGGTTCAGCTGGGACATCGAGATGCCGTTGTCACGCGAGGAATTCTACGAGAACATCCGGGCACGGCTCAGTTGGGCGCCGCCCGCAGGTGTCTACGGCATCGTGTGGACGGTACTCTACTTGCTGATCGCCATTTCGGTTGGACTCTTCATCAACGACGCTGCGAACCTGCCCAACAACACCAAACTCTGGGCAACATTCATTCTGATCTGCATCAACATATTCACCAACAAGACCTGGGATTTGTTCTTTTTTGAAATGCGCAACATCGGCGTGGCCGCACTCGACGCGGTTCTGATTTTCGCCACCGCGGTGAGCATACTCGTGCTGTTCTGGGTGCAGGGCGTTAACTGGTTCGCGATAGTGTCGATGTTTGTTTATTGCCTGTGGACTGGTTTTGCGATGATTTTAACGCTCGCAATCGCGAGACTCGGGCCAAGCATCAACAGCCCCATCCTGGGCAGCGTGAATTTCGACGTGAACAAGCTTTAGAAAAGGCTTTCGATAAGCAATAAAAGATAAATCTGTAATGAAAAATACCTCACCAACAGACTGGTCTAATATTAACATTTGTTACGTTTTATTCAGATTTTTTGAAGATCGGGTTGTTGGTTTACTCAAGTGTTAAGAATAGATCGTGGTCTTCGACGTGGTACGAGGGTCGCTTCCAGCCCAATTCTTTCAGTTTGCCGAGCAGTACAATGTTTGCGTCACAGACCGAGGCCAACTGCACATCGCGGACGTCGGACCACTGGAGCATCTTCTTGCAGAAGTCGGTGAAGATCCCGTGGCCTATGTAGCTTGCATCCAGCTCAATGTTATGCACAATGATGTGCCCGCGGAGCTTCCACCACTTGACCTGCATACGGCCCTCGGTGAACACCAGCCTCTCAATGGTTTCCATGCTGTTCATGCAGTCGTGTTTGCTGTCTAACCACTTCCGAACAACTGCATCCATAGATAGGGACATTGTTGAGCGAATTTGTGATCCGAAGCTGGGCGTAGGTAGATTCTATAATTAGATCCAGACATATATTGTGCAAAACAATATGCTCCCAGTTCGGCTTTATTTTTGTATCCAACTATTTTCCCAATCAAACTTCTACCATATTATTCATCGCGTCAACTTGTCATACTCACCAATTACAAAAACATGGAGGAGAGTTACCTTGCAAAAGTCATGGAGGCACTGCGTCAGCAGGGCGGTGATACCAGTGATCTCGAGAAGATCGGCGAGCACTTGGCGCACGAAATCGCACCTGTTGAGTACGGAACATTCCAGAAACCCGTCCGCCTCGTGAAAGGCATCTCGATAGGCGCTCTAATCATATCGCTCCATATGCCTCCCGCTGCAGTGGGCAAGAAACAGCGTGCGATTTACAAGCTTCTGGTCCCGCAGAAATTCGACGGTCTGGAGCTGGACTCTGAGCGAGCCACGCCTGTCGATGAAAACAGCATATTGGTCAACATTATCCACCGCCAGAAAATGACCCCGGAGCGTCTCGAGGCCTACAAAAAAACCCCTGGTCACGACCCCCGACGTGAGTATGACGAAAACTATTTCGGCAGCACTCGCCTCGGCCGCGGGATGATTATCGAAATCGTGCTTTTCGATGAGACTTTCAACGACAACGAAACCCCGCTCAAAGTAGGCGATTGGGTGCAGCTCAACGGACTCTACCCAGAGAAGCAGTTCAATCTCATCTCAATTCCGCAGCTCAAAGACGGAAAACAAATTCTTGTGGACGGCTTCCCTGTGTACAAACCTGCCCTAAATCCAGCTTCTGCCAATGGACTCCAATGGAATGTGCACAAAGCTGAAATGTGCGCCAAGGATCCGCTCCACGACGAGAACAGCTTCCAGGAATACCTACCGGACGTGATCTCTGGCAATGCATTGGTCAACTTCGGAACCACCGGTGACTACGGCGAGCACAACATGAATTCAGAGGACAAGGCCTTTCATACCGAGGTGCAACGGACCGGCAAAACACCCTACGGTGGAAAAGAGCGCCTAGTCCTCGGTCAGATCCCGCAACACCTGCGTTTCTATGCCAACCGACTTGTGGTTATCAGTCTCCAGCCCGTACCTCCCACTCCCGAATCGATGCTCGGCTACCAATATGTCGAATTCGACAAACTGCACTACGAGGAGACGATGATGGGCGAGAAAACGGACAAAAGCAAGTCGTGGAAAACGCTCAATTTCCAGACCACAGCGAAAGTCTTTGACGACGGCCAGATGAAACTGGCCAAGATCAACGCCAACATCCGCGATGACATACTCAACCAAATGGGCATCGTTCGACCCTCGGATTTCGCTGAGATAGCGCCCTACTTACTGCCCCACTATCACGGCTGCATCTACGCTGAAATGTCCCCTTCCAACTCGCACAGAATGGTCGAGTCTCTGGACGAGAGCAACCCGTTGATTGATGGCAGGCGTCGGTGGAACTTTGATTTTGGCGTCTTCCTCTTTGCGCTCAACATCGGGATAGACGTCTACAGCGGTATTGCGAAAGGCGGGATCGAGGTCAACGCCGCCTGTGCAAAAGAGGCCATGGTCCGCCGTTTCCGCACCAGCGACTTTGCCAAGAAATGTCCTGCAGAGGTGGCCACACTGCGGAAACAGAACCCGCTCAACGATGTCCCGGGAGAACCGATTATCAACTTGATGGAATCGGACAAGAATCCCGACAAGATCAAGAACAAGTACCGCTTCTTCCTGTGCAGCAATTGCGACACCACCACCTCCGATTTCCAAAAGTGGGAGGAGACGATCGCCCAGGAAGTAGCGACCAGTCTGGACAGGCCTGCGGAAGACATTCGCTCTGAGCTGGTGCTGGAGATCTACGAGGGCGCAGGAAATTTCACCGGCTGGCCCGTCAAATTTTCCGCAAAGGGCTTCTGCTTCACCGTGTTCGCGGTAAAGAAGAAGCGCTGCGAGGAGCCGTTTCAGTACAGCTGGAAAGCGCTGGAGCCGGAAGAGTTTGCCAGGCGCTACAAAGAGCTGAAAGAGGAGAAAGACCGCAACGAAGCCAAGAAGAAGCGCCAAGCCGCTGAGATCGCAGCTCTCGAAGGACTGCCCGAGGACGCTTTCGACGAGCCAGAGTCGAAGCGACAACAGACTGATTTTCTTTAAATAAAAATTTTTCCTCCATCTCCAATTGCTCTGTACGGAATTCAGTTCAAACGCAACATGCAGCGCAGAGACAATATCACAATTGTGACTGGCGGCAAGCGGACGACCAAACGCACTGACCTCTTCAACTCGGTCGCCGCTGCGCTCTACGACTACAACCAGCTGGAAACGACAATCTACCCGATTGAGCTGCAGACTTTCAATGATGTGGAGGACGATCCCTACCGCAAGGGTATGGTGCTACTGCCGCTGAATGCGCGCAGCTGTGAGAACGCGTCCGAGCTGGCGAGACACGTCGCCAATCTGATCGGTGCGAACTGTAGTATCGGCTGGAACACAGTGGTGGACGGAGACGAGAGCTACACGGAGTTCTACGTGCGGGTGAACGCGAAGCAGTTCTACAGTCCCGGGCTGAGCGGATGGGCGATGCGCAACTGGAAAAACCTGTGTCTCGCACTGCTGGCACTCTATCTAATGTATCTCAAATACTATGCGGAGGACGTTTAATATTAAGACGCTTTTCAGAACGCGTCGGCGAATAAATTATCTGAATCGTCCTCTTCCTCTTCTTCCGACTCGTCGATGTGGCGTGTCTTGTAGAGATGTATGGCGGCGAGTATGTCGGGCAGCAGCGGGCTTTTCGGCGTTCCAATCTTCCTCTTGCTGGCCTTCAATTGCTCTTCGTCGACCTCCCAGAAGGGGATATTCGATTTCTCGTAGAACAGCTCGTACATCTGCAGGTTGCCGTACAGCGTCTCGAACTGGGCGAACATGCCTTCGAAATGCTGCAGAGCAGTGCCTTGTGCTGCCTGCTCCTTTTCCACTATTGATTTAGTCTCTTTGACGATCGTGTTAAGATGGCCCATGCGCTCGTCTTGGGTGAGAGACACAAAGCGGGTGGATAACGATCTCAGACGGTCTTCAACTCCAATGGGAGCCTCGTCTTTGAGATCGATACCGCGTTTTTTCTCCTGGCAGGCGAGTATCCACAGTGTCGGCAGTACAATCGGGCGCAGCGATTCGTCGCCAAAAAAGTCGAGAAAGTCGTAGTTTTTGTTTTTCAGCTTCTTGTAGAGCTTCTGATTCATAAATCCATCCAGCTTGTCATGCTTTACAGCTATGTCGTAGATGTTGCACAGGAACTCTGCGTACACATTGGAGACGCGCGGCTTTCGCGCCTGTTTAAAGGGTCCAATATCCACCTCGGTCTGCTGGGCGATGGCTTGAATTACGCTGGCTGCGGCTGTTTTCGCCTTTTTCGCCCGCTGCTCTTTGCTCCGTTTGAGGGACTGGTTGTGGTTCTGCTTCGAGTGAGGGCAGCGAGTCTTACCTCCACGACAATATCGATATCGCTTCCCACGACTTTCGACAAATCGTCCGCGTTCTCCACGGACATCTGCGCGCGTAATTTGGCCAAGTGCTCGCTTGCCTTGTTCGCCGACGGGTTGATGAGGCCAGTGTCCGGCGGCTCGTACGTGGTCTCTGTGATCGGGACCTTGCGCTTCTTGGTGCTCTTCTCGGCGGAGGGCTTGAGGGTGCATTCGAGCGGCATCTGCAGGGGCTTTTCGCAGCCAGTGTACTTGGCATCGTACCGCTTGGGCTCGCGTTGCACGAGTTTCTCAAATGTGAAATTGTCTTTGTGTTTGGCGATAATTTTCACCGCAACCGCGTCTCCAATGAATCCGCAGATAGGGTGGTTCTTGGTGAAAACGAGATTGGTTTTCGGCAGACGATTGTAGGTCAGGACCAGCATTTTCTCGGTGAAATTGCTGCCGTCGGCCAGCTGCATTTTCGTCAGGAGCTTCTTCTGGACCGCGTCAGACAGTTTGTAGAGGGCAACAGTGCTCTCTGATTTCTGGAACTTGACAAAGAGGTTGAAATGGCGGAATCCGTTGCTGCGCTGCTCGACCACCACTCGACAGACCTGTTTTGGCTTGGGCTCCATTTTCGAGTTGACTTGATCGGGCTTGAAGATCTTCTCGCTCTCGTAGACCCAGTCGTGGATCTTCCACAAACCCTTCTTGGAACCAATTGCCAATTCACGGTAATTAGGCGCCTTAATTGCAGAGTCGTCCTCTTTTGGCTGGCTTTTGGTCTTCTTTTTGGGCTTAACCTCGTCAAGCATGGTCTGGAGGGGGGCTGATTCGGGCATTGCTGTTGTTGTTGTCGTTGTTTGGTTCTGCCGTGTTCAAGGGAATTTGGACACTGAGGGGAAAATATATTTGCACCAATGTGGTATCTCGAGGAGAATAATTTTGAAATTTGGTGTGGACAAATTCTTGTTACATATTGTTCTTTACAGCATATTAGGTCTTACAATATGCAGAATTATGATGATAAAATTTTAGCATATTGTTAAAATATTTTGACTAATTCCCAGAGCTTCCTTTTTAGTTTGTTGGCCGATACACTATATATTGCCAACAGAAAATCACAATACCAAAATACTCGTCGTTTCTAAATGGAAAAAATAGAATTTGATTCAGGATGTTTGGATGCAGAAAGTTTGGGTGCATATTGCCGAGAACAACAAGAAGATAAACTCGCTGTACAAAAACTTCTCTACTATGCGCAATGGTTTTGTTATCGAGAGTATAACGTTCCACTTTTTAAGGATCAAATAGAGGCCTGGAAATATGGACCTGTTGTGCCAATTGTTTGGAAAAACTTCGACATACTCAATGATCCTACCAAAGATCCTGAGATTCAAAATTTATTTGACGCTCTCCGACAATCTCTAATCCAAAGAGGCGGTCCGCTTATCGACCTGGTACATAATTCTCCTCCTTGGACATCTGTGTATGTGGCCGGAGCGAACAAACCAATCAATTTGGAGAAAGATGCTAACATAACGATTGAAGAAGAGGAAATGTTCAAGAACTGTCTAAAGTTCCTAGACTCAAAACGGCAACAAAAAATAAGCAATCTAGGAGCCATTCCCAAATCCTTTTTAGAGAATCCGAGGAAATGGAAACTTTCTATAGACAATGGAATAATTTAAATAAAATTATTCATTATTATTTAATAATCCGACAAGTTCTTTTTTCATTTGAGTTTTCCAATCTTCAACGGGATTATATGAAACCCATTCGATACCCGGCGTTTCTCCTTGTACATAATTAATTGTGCAAGCTTCATAAAATTTAAGAATGATTGTCTCGTTGGTTACGTCAAACTCGATGGGTGCAATTAAAAGTTTGACAGTATTAAATCTGTGCAGCACAATGAGAAAAGTTGGTTGCTGTCTTAGGACACATTTTCCAATATTACCAAAATCAGTGGCAATCTGTAAGGATGATAACAATACATTTCTAATTCGTTCTGCAGTAGCTTCCCAAAGCCAATAAGTCTCCTTGCAAGTCCCCTCTAAATCGAGTGGGCAAATAACCTCTTCAACATGCACGGCAGATTTAACATTTATATTGGCTTCTCTACTCTTATGGTCCAAACAAATATGTGTAGACAATCCAGTCCGACCAGACGAAATTGGCAAGCAAGTATCGTTAACTATTTTGACTATACGATGATAGCCTTTAAAGTCTCCCGGAGAAAATCGAGTACGTACATTAAAAGATCTAACACACAATATTTGTTTCATTTTTTCGTTACTGGCAATTTGTTTCATTTCCTACGCAGGACGGCAAACTTTTGCCTAGAATAAGAGGATTGGTCCCAAATCAATAACTGAATAAAAAAATATAATTCTGTTCGAGCAAGATGTCGCAAGATAAAGAATATTGGGTAGGATACAAAGGAAAGCTTGGCCTTGTTGGGCCAGAAGAACTTAAAAGACTAATTACGGACAATTGCAAAAATCCGGAGATTTTTTACTATGAATTTATCAAAATAGATGTTCGGAAATATGGACGAAAACGAATAGAATGTCGCGTTTATGTGAGCGCGGAAACTTTCAAAAAGATCATGGACAACTCGAAATCTCCCCTGTTCTCGAATTCTTCCCTGTTGCAAAGTATATTTAAATCTACATTGAACAAAGTCTGCGGCTGGAATGTAATACCAGAGATAAAAGTCATAAGAAATCCATTTTTCATACACAGTGACATGGATCCTGATATACTACTCTTCGCTAAAGCTCTTCCACGCCTCGATGAGTTGAAACAAGACTTGGACGCATTATCCAAAAATATGAACGAGTTGAAAACTACTGTATCTAAAGACATGGATGAGTTGAAAACTGCTGTATCTAAAGACATGGATGAGTTGAAAACTGCTGTATCTAGACTTACCAATGCCATCTCTAACAAGAGCGACCGAGACCAAAGTCCGGAAAGAAAATAACTAAACAATTTCCCGAGCAACAAGAAGTGTTTCTCAGAATGAAGACTTTCGTCGAAGAGCACGGCGGTGTTCGGCGCCGGGTCCTGGCCCTTTCCTCGTTAGAGGATGCAGGACTGGTGTTGAATGTCTAGCAATAGACACGAAAGATCAGTTTTTAACCAGGCGTAAAAATTCGACTAAGACAATTTCAAAATTTGCGGATCTCATTTTCGAACTCTACACATTGATGGAGTTTGATCGAAAAAAAAGTTGTATCATAAAAAATTTAACAGTGGATCTGATCCACTTACTTTGCAAGTATCGAAGAACAGCAAAACCCTAGGCAGCAAAAGGAGATTGCAATCCAAATAAGCAGCATACAAGCATTATGCCAATAAAGAGTATATTAATATATTTGCCTCGGACTTTGTATCCGAAAATAAGTTGCTCCGGTAGTCTCTCTGCAGCCTCTAATCCAATGGTAATCATAGCGTTGATTCGCTCAGCTAGCACATACATTTCCGGTGTTGCATTCAATTTGGCAAGCACGTCGTCCGGTTTGAGTTGGCTTTACGAATCCTAGGAAAATGCAAGGTCGCCCATCTGCATCGACACTAGAAAAGCAGCCATTTCATCGCACGATTTCTGCTTTTCAACTACGAACGACTCCAGATCTAATAACAATTCAGCATAGATCGTCCGGAGGGTGGGGAGAAATTGTTCTCGAGTCTGGCATGAAAGTTCTAAATCTGTCCAAGCTTTATCTAGTTTTGTGAGATATTCTGGCGGAAATATGTCGTGGTCTGGACCAAAAAGTTCTCCCAGATATTTTGTCAGATCTGACGATTGCATGGTTCGTGTCATTGGAAAAGTGAAACTAGTGGATCGGTGATGTGTTGTGAAACCTCATTTTATTTTTAACCCTCTGGCTGAGGGGGAGATGGAGGACGTTGTATTGGCTCAGGTCCTACTTGTTCCAGGTCATTTGGTGGTGTCAAATAGAGCCGCATATCCGCCATTCACTGGTTGGCTTCATTAGCAGGATTGAACGAAACGTGTTTACTAATTCGACGCGTGACAAGTGGACGATTCGATACGATCAGATAGATTACTGATTATCCTGTCCAGTAGAATCTTCAGTTCGGCAATTTGGTGTGCGTGTTCGTGCTTCCACTTTTCCAGTTCATCCCTGTGTTCGCGCTTCAACTTTTCCTCGCGCTTCCACTTTTCCCTGAATTCGAGTCGGAGATTTTCAAAAAATCCGGAAACTCGGAGGTCGGTTTCCGACGATGCGGGCTCGACTCAGTCCTCCATCGCCCACAGACGTCCAGAGGTTATACGAAATGATGTAGTGGATCTTCCTGGGACGGGGACGTGTACGCCAAATAGTTATGTGTCAAATTAACACGAGGATTCCACCATGTAATTGGATATATTTCGTGGATAGGACCATAATCTGCATGGACGAAGAGAAACTTCTTTGTACCACCCAAAATGTGATTTTATTTGAAGTAGTTGGTCTCCATTATTTTTTGAACAAGTGCAGCTGACTCTGGCAACGCTACCGGCTTGCTTGGTTGTTGGGCGAAGTATTCGTCTTCGTCCATTCCACCAAGCACGACCAAGTTGTAGTACTCAACGTCTTCTTCATCAAGTATTTTCATTGTTTCCTCTATGTCTCCAACAGAAAAAAGAAGTTTTGCTTCATCTGCGTCAGTATCCCGAGCAGTACCAGCCTCAAACACAAAAGACATGTTTGGGTATAACAAGACCTAGAAACAGTATGAGCCGGAGAAATGCAGATACAGGAATTGAAATACAAAGAAGCACTGCTGTCGAAAGCCCTGTCGGATAGTTGGACTTGTAATCAAACAGTGACATGTAGTATAAGAAAGTCACTGTTGGGAGTTTCCTAAAAAGGAAATCTATGGCAAAAGCAGCTGGGGACCCCAGACTCACAATTTGATAAAGACAACAAAGTCCGCATAAAACTGGACACGACCAACACGGATCCATGTTGATTTTGGTATTTTATATTGTGTCTGCGCACACACCAGAAATGCGCCACGTATCATGGATCAGATTTATTTCAACATCATTGCCAAATGTTGTTTTTCAGTATCATACGCTCGTGAGCATATTATGGCGAATTTTTTTATCATAATGTTACGATTAGCGCATATTATACCCGGATGGCATTTTCACATTTTCCACCCAGTCTACTTCAAACATCCGTCGTAAGTACATTTCCACAGTCCATAATTATTTTCAAAGTCTCAAATTTCCCAAGAAAAAAATCTTATTAACAAGACCCGGTCCACATATTTTAAGGAAAATCCCCATTTCGAATCTCTATCCATATACTGCCCGTCATTTTTTCAAAAATCCCACATCCCTAACCACCAAGACCGAATCGAAACCACACCCAGATGCCTAATATATTGAAAGGGAGGCGTATAGATTGGGAGAGAAAAGATTTTCCCTACCACGCCGGGATCAATTATGAGACTATCTACGACGAAGCCCACTTCGTGCTGCCCTTCAGTGTATTTGGCCGCAACCCGCGCACCCTCGAGGACTACAACCAGACCGAGGTACTGGCCAAGCTGAACATTGACATGATCAACAATTTTGCACAGAGTTTCACCAACGGCTACAAGTACCGCGGCAGCAATAAACTCAACCCTCGCATCACTGGAGTCGACGGGTTCAGCCAGGATCGTATCACGGTCATAGCCACCTACGTGCCGAAGCGGATCCGCTCCGAAGTCGAGCACTTCATGCAGGAAGAGCTGTTCGAGCGCGAAAACATAGCAGCCATAGTGTTCAGCTTTCTGGTCCGGGATCCAGAGCTTCGCATCGACCAGATGCTCGACGACCAGCTCGACATCAACGCTTTCGGTCTGCCGACCTACTGCAAGCGCGACGAGTACGAAGACGATGAGGAGGAGGAGCGGCCGGCCGGCGCCGAGCTTGGCGACATTGACGTGGACCGGGCTGAGGAGGAGCTGTTTGACGAGTTTGTCAACCCCGCCGGAGTTGCGGTCGAGGTGCGTCCAGACGTCCCGGACGCGCCCCAGGTACAGGCGCGTTTCAACTACAACCCGATCGATGCCCGAGGCTCGCGCTACTGCTTTGTCCCCAAACTCAACAGCAAACAGCCGAAAATCCCCCAAGTGGAGAGAGGAGTGCCGACGGATTTCGAGAAAATCAAATCTGTCCAGTCCTACTTCAAAATCGCCTGCAAAGTGCTGGCGCGTGTTGGTCTCGAACCGCAGCAGGCTGTTGTTGCTGAATCGAAGATCCGCATCTCCCAGCTTCCAACCAACCATCCCTGGCACCACCGCAACGCTTTCTCCCTCTGGGCGGCTTTGGAGAAGCTGCGCGATCTCGGCGCTGCCGTGGAGTTTACCGATATGGATGAGTGGTACGACGTGCACAGCAATTACTTTTCCCCGCCCTGCAACGACCTGCTTGGCGTCGCTGTCCACTACCCGCTCACCAAGTTCAACGCAACCGAACTGCACCACAACTGTCTGCCGCACTGTCACGTGTGGGACCGCAGCTACATCCGCCCGGTCAACGAGAAGCGCACCGTGCCCACTGTCATGGTGGGCAACGAGGAGATCGACCTTGAGCTGTTGGCAGAGGACCTCGGTATTGAGTTGCAGCACGAGAAAGAGAGGAAACTGCAGCAGAAGTACATTTTTCGCGACCCTTTCGATTTCTACCACTCGGAGTACGCCGGGCGCGAGGCGGAGCTGCGCAAGCTGTTCACGCCCAACA
>Ga0307379_10009941_pt1 | contig 12663 bp, 11 predicted proteins | sample UN2MG_FD_202237 | JGI IMG/M metagenome (GOLD analysis project Ga0307379, IMG submission 202237) | Soil microbial communities from Risofladan, Vaasa, Finland - UN-2 | ecosystem: Environmental > Terrestrial > Soil > Coastal area > Acid sulfate soil | place: Finland: Risofladan, Vaasa | collected... | reverse complement strand
GATCTATTACTTAGGTCGAGTTAACATAGGAATTGCGAAGCCTTTTATGATGGCTGAATTTGGGATTGAACCTGCGGCATTTGGCTTGATTGGAACGGCTCTTTTTATCATGTATGCAATAGGTCAATTTGTTAACGGACAATTAGGTGATAAGTTTGGTGCAAGACGGATTGTTGCTATAGGTTTGATAATATCCTCATTTATAAATCTGTTAATTGGTTTCTCTACTGGAATATTATGGGTTTTAATTTTTCTATGGGGGATTAATGGATATTTTCAATCCATGGGATGGGCGCCTTCTGTAAAAACTATTGCAAATTGGTATCCTCCCGAGCAAAGAGGTCAAAAGTCCAGTCGTCTAGCTACATCATATCTGACAGGTGGAGCTGTTTCTTGGATACTTGCTACATTCATCATCACCACTTTAGGTTTAGATTGGAGATTTTCCTTTTGGGTTCCCGGAATTATTATGCTATTTTTAGGCGTCCATTTTTATGTAAGAGCAAGAAATGCTCCCGAAGAAGTTGGTCTTCCGACTATTGAGGAGGAATGTGCAGGTATTATAGAAATGGGTAAATGTCGTGAGGACACGCATTTAGGTTTTAAATATACAATTACCACGATTGTAAAAAACAGAACAGTATTATTTGCTGCTTTTGGTCTTTTCTGTTTGAATATCATCAGATATGGAATAACAGAATGGCTTCCATATATATTAGTTTCGGAAGTTATATCAGGAGATTTTTTTCCTTTATGGAAAACAATTGCATTCCCCATTGGAGGAATATTCGGAGCTCTTTTCTGTACGTGGTTTTCTGATAAATTTCTTGGACGCAGACGAGTCCCTATTATTTGCACGCTCTTTTTCCTGTTAACTATATCGTTATTTGTATATGCTTTAATTCCACCTTTGAATTGGGTTATTGGAGCTCCTTTATTGATATTGATTGGGTTTTTTACTTTCGCCCCTCATGTTCTCCTAGTAGCTACAATCCCCATGGAATTTGGAACGCGAAAAGCAGCTTCTTCAGCAACAGGATTTATTGATGGATGGGGTTATATAGGTTCAGCAATTACTACGTTTTTTTCAGGAGTTCTAATTGGGGATACTGGTCCAGAAGCAGCTTTTTTATTTTGGATAATCACAGCACTGGCTGGTGGGCTTGTTCTCATTGCCGCTTGGAATAGTCTCCCGGAGAAAAAAGAATACTTGTAAAAATTAAAAAAAACTTTAGAGTTTATTTATCTTTCTTTATTTTTAAACAACAAATTTTTATACTCTTCTTATTATTTTATGCGATTTGAACGATTACTTTTCAAGTTTGGATAAATCAACTTTTTCTAATGGTATTAATTTAATCTTGTATTAAATTTATTTATTTTATAATTTCTATATAATAATCAAAAATTCAAGGTTTGAATTGAATCTGATGTCAGATGAGATTTATTTTGTCGCAGGAGCGAGACCGAATTTCATGAAGATTGCTCCGTTAGTTCATCAATCAGCAGAGCAAGGAATCAAGTTTAAAATCATTCATACCGGTCAACATTATGATTACAACATGTCTCGTGTATTTTTTGAAAATTTGAATATTCCTGAACCAGATCATTATCTTAATGCAGGATCTGGGACGCATGCGTATCAAACAGCTCAAGTAATGATTGAATTTGAAAAACTCTTATTTAAAGAAAAACCAAAGCTTGTTGTAGTGGTTGGAGACGTGAATTCCACCATTGCGTGTGCGTTAGTTGCTAAAAAATTATTTATCGACGTCGCACACGTTGAAGCGGGTCTAAGAAGCTTCGACAGGAAGATGCCAGAAGAGATTAACAGAGTCTTGACTGATCAAATCTCTGATCTTTTATTTACAACGGAAAAAGATGCTAAAATCAACTTAGAGAATGAAGGAATAGAAGAACAGAAGATTTTCTTTGTTGGGAATGTCATGATTGACACGTTGATCACAAATTTGGAAAAAGCAAAACGTCTAGATACTTATAAGAGTTTGGGATTATTAAAAAATGAATACGCGCTAATCACGCTTCATAGACCTTCTAATGTAGATAAGAAAGAGGATTTAATAAAAATTGTTAATGTGTTAAATTATCTAAGCGAAAGAATCAAGATTTTTTTCCCAGTTCATCCTAGAACAAATAAAAACCTCATAGAATATGGTTTATATGAACGATTAAAAAGTGAAAACTTGGTAATAGGAGAACCTATCGGGTATTTAGAATTTCTTAATTTGATGATTAATTCAAAATTGATCTTGACTGATTCAGGAGGTATTCAAGAGGAAGCCTCTTATCTTGGAATACCCATTTTGACTCTAAGAGAAAACACTGAACGTCCTATTACTGTAGAAAATGGAACAAATACTATTATTGGACGAGATTTTGCCTTATTAAAGCATCTAATTAATGATATTTTAGCTTCTAGATACAAGAAAGGTCAAGAAATTGAAGGTTGGGATGGAGAGGCGGCAGGAAGAATAATAGAAATCATTAAAAAAAAATACTTCGATTAACACAGATGATTAGAAGCAGTAGTATCAGATATTACATGAGAAAACATTAAAGATCTTTTCCTTCTGTAGTAGAAGGCTTTATTGGCATAATTGTTGCATCAATAAATAAATATTAATTTTTTTGTTCTTTTTCAAAATTATATTGAAACTATCTTAAATGAGTCATTTGTTAATATGAATCTTCAATTGAAGACCGTGAGATATTATTCATAGCTTTAATGATATTAGTAAAGCAAATAGGTTACTAAAATTTGAATCCGAATATAACCAAGAAATCGAATTAAAAGAATATTGCAATGGCAGGATGATAAATATGGGACAAATATAATTCGGAATTAGATAATTCTAAGCATTTATATATGAGTGATATTGCCAAAAAGAAAAACTAAGATGAAAAAGATCTTCAGTGTTGAGTTCTATAAAAAGAAATTTCCAAGTATTTTCACAATCGCAGAAAAAAACGTGAAAATTCAGCTCAGATTTAAATTTAATCTTGTTTACTCCATTATTAGTCCGTTTTTACCGATTTTCATATCCTTCATTGTTTTATTGAGTTTTTTTGCTGCAGATGTTACAGTCGGGCAGTAGGATGATACGAATTATCTTATCTTCCTTTTTACCGCATTTAATATTGAATTACTTCGAAGACTAATCCAAGATTTCCCTGATGATTTTCGACTAGAAAAGATTAGGCATCTAAATAAGGTGTAATAGTAATCAATCAGAACATATTATATTAAATGAAAAGTTAAAAATCAATGATGTAATAAATATCCAGAATGTTTTTGAAGTAATATACTAAGTTATATATAAGAAGCTATATGTGGTTTCAAATTATGAAAGTATTCTAATATTATTGATAATAACAATGCTAGACAATAAAACCATTTTAATCACTGGGGGAACGGGTACAGTAGGTTCGTCGCTTATTGAATATATATTAAAAAATTATTCAGTAAAAGTAATAAGAATCCTAAGTAGAGATGAAACAAAACAAAATTTTTTGAAAAACAGATTGAAAAGATTTGATAATAAATTGAGATTTTTTATTGGAGATATAAGAGATAAAAATAGACTAAGAATGGCTATAGAAAATGTGAATATAGTTTTTCACCTAGCTGCTCTAAAACATGTAGTAGCATGCGAATATAATCCATTTGAAGCAATAAAAACAAACATAATTGGATTACAGAATTTAATTGAATTAAGCAAAGAAAATAATATTGAAAAAATGATTTTTACGAGTACGGATAAAGCAGCAACACCAAGTAATACTATGGGTGTAACAAAGTTATTGGGAGAAAAATTAATGACCGCAGCAAATTATTACAAAGGAGAAGCTCAAACAATTTATTATTCTGTTAGGTTTGGAAATATTTTAGGATCAAGAGGATCCTTAATTCCAATTATTAAAAATCAAATAAAAAATAATTTACCAATTACCTTAACTCATGGTGATATGACAAGATATATTATGGCATCTAAAATGTCACTGAAGTTAATCATGCAAACTTTATCAATCGCTCAAGGAGGAGAAGTTTTTGTTTTAAAAATGGGAGTTATTAGAATCATTGATTTGATCGAAATATTAATTGAACATTTTGCTAAAAAATATAATAAAGATGCAGCTAAGATCCAAATACAAGAAACGGGGATGTTTGTAGGGGAAAAACTATATGAAGAACTCTTTTCAATAGAAGAATCTGAAAGGACTTATGAAATGGATCAAATGTATATAATTTTTCCACAATTAAACGAGGTTTCCAAAGAGATTGATTTAGAGAAGTACCCTAAGGTTAGAAAGTTTGATAACTCAAAACCCTTTAATTCAAAATTTGGTCCTTTTCTAACAAAAATTGACATAGAAGAATTTTTAATGGATAATAATATAATTTAAAAAATCTTGATGATTTCTATGGTTGATTTAATAACTGGTGGAGCAGGATTCATTGGAAGATGGGTTGTAAAGCATATATTAAATAAGGGAAAAGAGGTTGTGGTTATTGATAATTTAAGTAATGGTAGTAAAGAAAATTTAGCTGAATTTAAAGATAACCCCAATTTAAAAGAAATCATTATTGAGGATATTGCAAATAAAGAAATTGTTGAAAAAATATTTTCAAAATATCAATTTTCGAATTGTATTCATCTCGCGGCACAGATAAACGTTCAAGAAAGTTTGAATTTTCCAGAAAGGTCCTTTCGAAACAATGTAATAGGCACGTATAACATTTTAGAAGGTGCCCGTAAATTTAACACAAAAGTAATACTAATTGGGACTTGTATGGTTTATGATTTAGCAAGTTCTAATATTGCAATCTCTGAAGAACATAGAGTAAAACCTACTTCTCCTTATGCGGGTTCTAAAATAGCTGCAGAAGAATTAGCATTATCCTATTATTATGGTTTTGATCTCCCTGTTATTATTTTGAGACCTTTTAATACTTATGGTCCGTTTCAAAAAACAAATATGGATGGTGGCGTGGTTTCCATTTTTATAAATAACAAAATTAAAGATATTAAAATTCGAGTTTTCGGAGATGGAATGCAAACAAGGGATTTGTTATATGTAGAAGATTGCGCTGAGTTTATTGTTAGTGCGGGAGAATGTGATAAATGTGTAGGTGAGATTATAAACGCTGGAACTGGAAAAGATGTATCAATAAAGCATTTAGCGGAATTAATCGTAGGAGATAAAGATTCTATTGAATATGTAAAACATCACCATCCACAGAGTGAAATTATGAAATTAGTATGTAATTATTCAAAAGCAAAAAGATTGTTAAATTGGGAACCAAAAACTTCTTTAAAAGAAGGAATTGCAAAATTAGAAAAATGGATTAGAGAAACGGAGATAGGAAAATAATGGAAAAACCTGCGATTGAAGGAGGAAAACCAGTAAGAGATGATTTTCTTCCATATGGAAAACAATGGCTTGATGAAAAGGAGATTAACGAGGTAATAGACACTTTAAAATCGAATTGGATTACAACGGGACCAAAAATGAGGCTTTTTGAAGATAAATTTAAAGAATATATTGGTTCAAAATACGCTGTTGCGGTAAATTCTGGGACTGCTGCGTTACATACATCCACTTCAAGCATAGATATTAAACCAGGAGATGAAGTCATAACAACCGCCTTAACATTTGTTGCATCAGCTAATTGTGTTGTATATAGAGGGGGAACACCAATTTTCGCAGATATTAAAAAAGACACTTATAATATTGATCCCGATGAGATAAGGAAAAAAATTACATCTAAAACCAAAGCTATAATTCCAGTCCATTTTACGGGTCAACCATGCGATATGGATGAAATTATTGAAATAGCAGAAGATAATGATTTATATATAATTGAAGATGCAGCTCATGCTGTTGATGCGGAATATAAAGGAAAAAAGATTGGCAATATAAGTGATCTAACCGTTTTTAGTTTTCATCCTGTAAAAAATATGACTACGGCAGAAGGGGGAATGGTAACCACTAATAACGATGAATTGTATGAGAAACTCTTGATGTTTAGAACACATGGAATTTCTAAAGATGCCGAAAAAAGATTTGGTAAATCAGGAGGTTTTTATTATGACATGCAATATTTAGGTTTTAGATATAACATGAGTGAACTTCATGCATCTTTAGGGATTCATCAATTAGACAAATTGGAATCATTTCAGAAAAGAAGAAGAGAAATCATAAATATCTATAATAGAGAACTTGCAGATTTGGATGAAATTACTCTTCCGTATGTTAAATCTGATATCAAACATTCCTGGCATTTGTACATTTTGCAGTTGAATCTTGAGAAACTAAAGGTTGATAGGGATTTTATATTCAAAGCTTTGAGAGAAGAAAATATTGGTGTGAATGTTCACTATATACCCGTTCATTACCACTCTTATTATCAGAATAGGTTTGGTTTGAAAAAAGGGCTTTTACCTAAAGTTGAATGGTTATTTCCTCGACTATTAACAATTCCCTTGTTTCATCATATGAGTGATGATGATGTATATGATGTTATAAATTCTCTTGAAAAAGTTCTTAAATATTATCGGAAATAACTGTAAAATAAAAAATCATTAAATATATTTCTCATATAAAAAGTGGTCAGTTTGAGTATTTTCTTTTTTATAAAATATCTCATCAATTTGTTTAAATCCATTTTTTATGAAGAATTTCTGAGCGATTAAATTATTTGGAATAACCCTTGCTACGATCTTCGAAACATTGTTCTTTTTTATTTTTTTTTCGAATAATTTAAGTGCAATAGATCCAATACCCGAATTTTGAAGTTTCTGAACAATAGCAATGCTAATCTCATTTACTTTCTTAGAATCGTCTCCTTTCTTTGTTAATCTTATATAACCACATACTTCTTTATTGTATAGTACAACATAGATATATTCTTTATCAAATGCTTTTTCCCACCATTTGCAATGATTTTCATAGGAAATCGGTTTAGATGTAATTAAATTGTAGTCTAAATTTTCATTAAAAGCAATCCACACACCTCTCCGGTGGCTCTCTCGATTTTTATCAGCAAGAATTACTGAAATTTCTTCTTTCTTGAACTTTAAAGATATCACCTTTACCCAATATTAAGCATTAATAAAATATTTCATATTTTTTAGGTCATCTTCAATCTTTTTTCCATAATTTCTTGGAGTTTCAAAAGTCAGTTTTAATGGCTTTTTATAATCAAAGAGGAATTGCTTTATTTTATGTATTTCATACTCAGTATTATCTAAATGCAAATGTTCATCATATTGAATATTCAAATTTCCTCCTGCAATATGAAATAAAATTGGATCTTTAAGATTTATTAACTCTTTTAACAGGTTTAAAAAGCCAATTCCTTTTGAAATCGAAGCTTTTATGGCATGATTAATATCGAGACAAAATTCTAATGATTCAATCTCCGTAAAGTACTGTTTTAATGTTATCGAATCATATCCAATGAGTTCGCCTTCAATAAATGATACTTTTGGCATATTCTCAATGGCAAGAGGTTTAGTTTTTAATTTTTTTATATTATCGATAGATAATCTTATGTCTCCAGATTCAGGGTGAATGATATAACATATAGGGTTAAGATCCTTTAATTTTTTAAAATTTTGATTGATCTTTCTTATATAATTATTATTTTGTTTTTCTCTTCTTTTATCACCAAAATCGATTCCGTTATTTGAATTTGGATAGTGAATTGCGTAAGGTAATTTTAAATTCTTTATAATTTCAATATCTTTGGGTTTAAATAAAGGGTCCAAAATAATTTCAATGAAATCAATTATATCAGTATTTAAATATATTTCAGGTAGCAAATCAAAATTTTTTATTGATATTTTTATCCCAAATTCAATTTTTTGAAACATAATTTATATTAAATCCCAAGTTATTATCTCATCTTCTTCAATATCCTTCTTGGCTTTCCTTCCTAAAATTATATCTATAAATTTTGGAGGAATCCCATAGCCAGGTCTTTTCATGATAATATCGTCCTTTTCAATAATTTTATCCTTCGGAATGTTTCTTTTAGCAATTATACTCCTTCTAGCTAATTTAAAAAGATTTTCTTCTGATTTGGGCATAAATTTAATTGGGCTTCCTAATGCTAATTCGGTATCTCGAATATTTTTGATCATTTCTTTTAGACCTTTGGGTTCCAAGGCGAATTTATGATCTGGGCCTTCTAAATTCCTATTAAGTGTGTAATGTTTTTCAATTATACACGCTCCTAAAGCAACACAAATAGCAGGAATATATGTACTCATTGTATGGTCTGAATAGCCTACCGGTACTTGGAAAGCTTGTTTCAAAGTTTGCATTGCTTTTAAATTTAAATCTTTGAAAGGAGGAGGATAGTTAATCCCACAATGCAATAATGCTATTCCTGTATCTTTTATATCTCTTATTGCATTTAATGCATCTTCAATTTCTCCTAAACTTGCCATCCCGGTTGAAAGAATAATTGGTTTTTTAGTTTTTGCAATTTCTTTTAAAAAAAGCAAATCACCTATTTCAAAAGAGGCGATTTTATAGGCTTTAATATTTAAATCTTCTAATTCCTTTATTGCTCTATAATCAAATGGAGTTGATAAAAAAATTAAGCCATGAGATCTTGAATAATCAGCTAATTCTGCTTGCCATTCTCTTGGTAATTCAATATCTTTAATTAATTGCCATACTGATTTTTGTTTTATCATGCCATCAAGATAATCTGGTGTCACCGTTTTTTTAGAATAAAGAGTTTCCGCAGAGTATGTCTGAAATTTTACTGCATCTGCTTCTGCTTCAGCAGCAACTTCAATTAATCTTTTTGCTATTTTGAGATCTTTATTGTGGTTAGAACCGGCTTCAGCGATGATAAATACAGGATTATTATCTCCAATTTTCTTATTACCAATTGAAAAGCTTTCCATAAATATTTACCCTTAAGAATTCATAAAATTGGATATTTAACTGAATATAACATTGTTAATATTAAGACCTAATGTTTTTGTGCTGAACATGTTTATTAACGTTCATTAATTCTGGGTTTTTTTTTATTATATCAAGAATATCATAAATTGAAAAGTCAATAGATTTGCTGTTTTCAAAGAGGTTTTTACAAACTTCGCGACACATTTCTAAATCATCTTTTTCATCAATTGTTAATCTTAAATCATCAAACTTCTCTAAATCTTCAATATTATAGGAAAAAACTGAAAATTCTTCTGGATGTGTATAAAGATAATAAGTAACATGTTCTTTTTCAGGTTTCGACTTGGCATTTTTGAATGCTTTCTCCAATGCTTCAAAGTTAAAAATCTCTATTTCAAAACCCCTAGAAAAATTTGTTGTTTCATCAACATTTCGAATATAATCATAACTATTCAATTTATAAAATTTAATCATATCATCTAAAATTTTTGGATCTACGAAGGGACAATCAGATGTGATTCTAATTATGATATTTAATTTGTATTTCTTAGCTGCATCATAGTATCTCTTTAAAACGTTTTCCTCATCTCCTATATACCAATCAACATTGTACTTTTTAACTTCCTCAATGATAGCTTTATTATTTTCATTAGAGGTCGTAGCTATTATGATTTTATCCAATTCTTTGCTGATTTTCAATCTTTCAATTAAAAGACCCAAAACAGAGTAATTTTTCGACAAATTCTTTAAAACTTTGCCAGGCAATCTAGTAGAACCCATCCTAGCTTGGACAATAGCGCCCACCTTTTTATACGTCATTTAACCTCTCAAAATAAGATTTAAGATGAATTATAATTAGACTCTTTCAAATAAAAAAAAACCTCTTTTATCACCAAACCCTTCTTCTGGTCCAGTCTCCCCTTTTTGGACTAACTTTACATTAAAATTATCAAGTATTAATTTTTTAAAATTCCCTTTCCATAATCCAACATTATTTCTGTAGGGAATTTGTTCGAATTCCTTATAGTCCTCATTGTATTCTAACATTAAATAATATTTTTTTGTAACTCGGAAAATTTCTTTTAAAGCTTTCAATAAATCCTCTGGATTAATATGAATAAGAACTCCAGCAGTTAATACTAAATCAAAGTAGTTATCTTTATATAAAATGTCAAAAATATTTCCAATTGCATAATTAATTTCCTTATTTTCACGTGCTAATATAATACTATATAAATTGATATCTATACCATATAATTCATATTGACCACAGTAAGAAATAGCTTCCAAATTATGCCCTCTATTGCAACCAACTTCTAAAATTCTTTCCACTTCTAAATTTTGTAATACTCTCCTATAAAAGGGCACAAGCTCTTCGGGAATTAATTTATTTCTTAAGGTATATCTAATTCCAAAATTTCCATCCCAATTTCCTTTTTTTTCTTTGTGTTCTGGCATATAAGTAGAAAAATTTGTTTGATTTATAAATATTCATTTTTTCATATAAAGCTCTAATTATTGACTCTTGCATTAATCCCATGCTTTCTACGAGAAACCTTTGCTTTTAATGAGATTGCTGAGCATTACTAAAACTAAAAATCTTATTATGTTTTAATTATATATATAATTTATTAAACCAACTAAAAAAAATGTATCATGAAGTATTGTAAGAAATGTTTAATGCCAGACACGCGACCTCACATAATTTTTAACGAGCAAGGCGTTTGTCAAGCCTGTATTAATTATGAAAAAAAGAGTCACATCAATTATGATAGTCGATTTGAAGAATTAAAAGTTTTATGTGATAAGTATCGACGCGATGACGGTTATTATGATTGTATCGTAGCAGTTTCAGGAGGAAAAGACAGTCATTATATTACATATACGATGAAAGAAAGATTGGGTATGAACCCCCTTCTAGTTTGTGTCACTGATCCCTTTACTCATACAGAAATTGGAATTCATAATTTAAATAACTTAACCGAAGCTTTTGGTTGTGATTTAATAGTTTTTGATATTAATAAGCCTACATTTAAGAAAGCAACAAGAATCGGTTTTGAAGAGTTATGTGAACCTCTTAGGTTTGTGGAAGCTGCTATTTATACGGTTCCATTTAAAATTTCTGTGGCATTCAATATACCTTTAGTTGTTTTTGGCGAAAATGCTGCATATGAATATGGAACTAGTGAAGAAGATAATTATAGCGCAAAAAAATTCATTGAAGCGGGTCATAGTTCTGCTGGAGAAAAGTTAAGTAATGAAATTCAAGATTTCTGGATCAATAGAGGTTTATCTAAGAAAGATATTAATGCAATTATCCTTCCATCTAAAGAAGACTTGGATCGTGTTAAGCCAGAACCTATTTTCCTAAGCTACTTTACTGATTGGGATGATGAAATAAATTATCTCATTGCTAAAAGATATGGATTTAAGGATTTACACCATGATTGGCGCAGAGAAGGGACTCTGGAAAGTTATGGTCAAATTGATTCAATTGCATATTTTACACATATATGGCTGAAATACCCGAAATTTGGATTTGCACGTGCTACGGATATTGCTTGCAGATGGATAAAAAAGGGCAAGATTTCTAGAGAAGAGGGGATTAAACTAGTAATGAAAAATGATCACAGAATGGATCAAAGAACCTTGGAAGACTTCAATAAATTTATGGGTTATTCAACAAGAGAATTTTGGGATATTGTCGAAAAATTTTGGAATAGAGAAATTTTTATAAAAATTAATGGTATCTGGAGATTAAAAGATCCATTATGGAAACTAGAAAATGAAGAAAGCTATTTATCTCTTCCACCACAAGTTAATTTGAAAGAAAAAAAAAAGTAGTTTTATGGATCAAGAAGAAATTTTGGATAATCATGATGGTGTTGCAAAGGCGTTACATGAAGTTTACGTATCGAACCCACAAGTATTTGTAATCTCAAATGTATTCACTCTCCAAGTGGGGTTTTAAGAAACGAAATAAATAGAAGTATAATATATCTTGAAACTCTTAAAATTATTGTAGAAGGATTAAAAGATATAAATCCACGCCTAGTTGTTTTATATTATGGTGGTGTCCCCTTTTTAAACAAAAATATCTTCTTTTCATTATGAAAAGCTAAAAAATGAGAAGAAATTTCATTAATTAAAAGACACATAAAAAAACAATAAGAACATCCTTGACTATTTAGTAACAAAACTCCCTATGGCGTCGCAAAATTGGCTTGCGAAGCTTATATGCAAATTTATCACCAAGTTTATGGGTTAAAAACGACTTCGTTAAGGTATTTTAACGTGTTTGGACCTAGGCAGAAAGATTCCACCTATAGTGGTGTTATAGCAATTTGGTTAGGGAATATTATTAGGAACGAAAATTTAATTATTTTTGGAGACGGCACAAATTCAAGAGATTTCACTTACATTAAAGATGTTATTCAGGTTAATCTATTGGGGGCTAAAAACGATTTTTCAGGCGAGAATTTTAACATCGGCGCAGGTTCTCCGATTAATTTAACAAATTTAGCAAATATCATGCTTAAAATCACAAATAGAAAACATTTGAAGTTAAATTATAAGGACCCAAGACCAGGGGATATCATGCATAGTTATGCTGATATTAGTAAAGCAAACAGGTTATTAAAATTTGAATCCGAATATAATCAAGAAAATGGATTAAAAGAATATTTCAAATGGCATGATGCTAAATATGGGACAAAT
>Ga0307379_10009940_pt1 | contig 12663 bp, 13 predicted proteins | sample UN2MG_FD_202237 | JGI IMG/M metagenome (GOLD analysis project Ga0307379, IMG submission 202237) | Soil microbial communities from Risofladan, Vaasa, Finland - UN-2 | ecosystem: Environmental > Terrestrial > Soil > Coastal area > Acid sulfate soil | place: Finland: Risofladan, Vaasa | collected... | reverse complement strand
GATCTATTAAAAATAAAAAAATTACTCAAATCTCCCATCCTGCTAGACTTAAGAAACCTGTACGAATCTTCCCAGGTGAAAGTTTTAGGTTTTATTTATGAAGGAGTGGGGAGAAAATAAAAAATAGATAGGCTATAAAAAAGTTTATATTAATTTGTTTTATATGCGTGAACCCTATGAGAATATTTAAATATCTTAAAATTGAGAATCAAACAAGGTTCTTAAAGAACCAAAAAGGTGAATGGAAAGAAATGAATAAAGCAGTTTTTCTTGATAGAGACGGGGTTATCACACAAGAACCTCCATACTATGCTCACAAAATAGACCAATTAGAGTTAATTCCAAAATCTGCTGAGGCCATTAAGGGATTAAATGAAAGTGGATTTAAGGTTATTGTAATTTCAAATCAATCTGGAGTAGCAAGAGGATATTATCAAGAAAAGGACATTAAGATATATAATAATGAAATGAAAAAACAATTAGAAGAAAAAGGTGCCCATATTGATGCAATATATTATTGTCCACACTATCCAGAAGCAACAATAAAGGAGTATAGAATTGATTGTGATTGTAGAAAACCTAAACCAGGGATGTTAAAACGAGCAAAAAAAGACTTAGACTTAGATTTAAAATGCTCTTTTTTGATAGGGGATAAAATGAGCGATATAGAGGCAGGTTACCGAGCGGGTTGTAAAACTATATTAGTACTTACAGGTCAGGGCAATGGTGAATTAAAAAAGATCTCAGAAATGAAAATAAAACCAAATTATATTTCAAAAGATTTACATACGGCAATTCAAATAATAAACAGAAATAATAGTGGCGAAGGTGTTAATACGATTACTGCAAAAGATATAGTGGAAGGTGAAATAACCTATGATGAATAAAGATACCAAAATATTTATTGCAGGCCACGAGGGAATGATAGGTGCTGCACTAGTTAGATCTTTGAAAGCTGCAGGTTTTAATAACATCGTTACTAAATCCATCTCTCAACTCGATTTGACCAATCAGATTGAAGTGCATAAATTTTTTTTGCAAGAAGAGCCTGAGTATGCTTTTTTCGCTCCTATCAAGGAAGGTGGTATCCTGGCAAATACAACTTATCCTGCCGAACTTATTTATACAAATCTCCAAGTACAAACAAATTTAATTCATCTATCCTGGGAAACAAAAGTTAAGAAATTACTTTTTTTAGGTAGTTCTTGCATTTATCCCAAATTTTGCCCGCAACCAATGAGAGAAGAAGCTTTATTAACCGGGCTACTGGAACCGACTAATGAAGCTTATGCTATTGCAAAAATTGCAGGAATAAAAATGTGCCAGGCATATAACAAACAGTATAATACTAATTTTATCTCAGTTGTTCCAGCGAATATTTATGGTCCATATGATAATTTTGATTTAAAAACTTCTCATGTGATTCCAGGACTAATTCGAAAATTTCACCAAGCAAAGGTAGAGAAAAAGGAGGATATAATAATCTGGGGTACTGGAAATCCACGTCGAGAGTTTCTTTATGTGGATGATTTTGCAAATGCTTGCTTGTTTTTAATGGATAATTATGATCAATCAGAAATGATTAATATAGGTTATGGCAAAGATGTTTCTATTAGAGAATTAGCATTAATTATAAAAGATGTTACAGAATTTGAGGGTGAACTGATTTTTGATGACACCAAACCAGATGGTATGCTATACAAACTATTGGATATAAGCAAAATGAATAAACTAGGATGGTTAGCAAAAACGGATTTAAAAAACGGATTAAAAAAGACTTATACCTGGTTTAAAGAAATTTAGGAGGAAAAGCAAAATATGAAAAAAGAAGAGTTAATAAAATTTGAGGAAGAAATAAAAAATATATTCCTTGACAAACAGATAAAATCACCCGTTCACTTAGCCGGTGGTAATGAAGAGTCTCTAATAAATATATTTAAAGATATTAAAAAAGACGATTGGGTATTTTCGACACATAGGAGTCATTATCACGCCCTTCTTAAAGGCATAGATAAAGAATGGCTTAAAAAAGAGATATTACAAAACAGGAGCATACATATAAACAATAGGGAAAATAAATTTTTTACATCTGCTATAATGTGTGGAATATTGCCAATTGCTACCGGTGTAGCTATGGCTTTAAAGAGAAAAGGATTGAAAAATAGAGTATGGGCATTTGTCGGTGATATGAGTGCTGAAATGGGTATATTTTATGAATGTACCAAATATGCTGGAAGAAATAATTTACCAATTGTATTTGTTGTTGAAGATAATGGACTAAGCGTTAATACACCTACTCAAGAAGTATGGGGTATGAGCAAATCTAAACCAAAAATTATAAAGTATAAGTATAAAAGAGTATATCCACATCAAGGGTGTGGAAAATGGGTGGTGTTTTAAATGACTTATAAAGATAAATTAACTGAAGCCATGAATTTACTTGCTGAAAATGAAAGGGTTATATTTTTAGGACAGAATATAGTGTATCCGGGCAGTATTATGTCTTCATCATTACAAGAAATACCAAATTCGAGAAAGATAGAACTTCCATTAATTGAAGATATGCAAATGGGGATGTCAATAGGGCTATTCTTAGAGGGATATATACCTGTTTCTATTTATCCAAGAATAGATTTTTTAATAATAGCTACAAATCAATTGGTAAATCATCTGGACAAAATAGAAGAAATGTCTTGTGGTCAATTTAGACCTAAAGTAATTATAAGGACAGCAATTGGCAGTACTAAACCACTTTATCCAGGCTTACAACATTGCTCGGACTATACAATGGCACTTAAACATATGCTGAAAAATGTTGAAGTCATAAAACTGAATAACAGCAAAGATATTATTCCTGCATATAAACATGCGTTAGAAGAAACAAATAATAAATCTACTTTGCTAATTGAAGTGGCAGATTTTTATTCTAATCAATAGGAGAAAGATAAAATGAAAATATTAGTTACTGGAGGAGCCGGATATGTTGGTTCTATATTAATTTCTGAGTTACTTAAAAAAAACCATGAAGTAATAGTTGTAGATAATTTTATATATAATCAGACTTCATTATTAGATTGTTGTTATAATAAAAACTTAACTATTATTCGTGGAGATGTAAGAAATAGAAATATTATATCTAAGCATTTGAGAAATGTGGATGCAATTTTTCCTCTTGCCTGTATGACAGGAGCACCATTATGTGAAAAAGATACTGTTGCAGCAAAAACTGTAAATTTCGATGCAGTTAAGATGATATTAGAATTGCGAAGCAAAGATCAGGTAATTATTTTTCCTACTACAAATAGCGGGTATGGAATAGGGGAGAAAGGAATTTATTGTACTGAAGAAACACCTCTTAAACCAATTTCCCTTTATGGTCGTTTAAAAGTAGAGATAGAAAAGGTTCTTTTGGATGCTGGCAATTGTATTACCTTGCGACTTGCTACGGTATTTGGAATTAGTCCGCGTATGCGACTTGATCTCTTAGTAAACGATTTTACTTATCGCGCAGTTACTGATCATTGTCTGGTTCTTTTCGAATCTCACTTCAAAAGAAATTATATACATGTACGTGATGTGGCGAAAGCATTTATCCACTGTCTTGATAACTTTGATAAGATGAAAGATGAGCCTTACAATGTCGGATTAAGTAATGCTAACCTAAGCAAGTGGGAACTTTGTGAAGAGATTAAAAAACAGATTCCTAATTTTTATTTTACAGAAGCCAAAATAGGGGAAGATCCTGATAAGAGAGATTATATTGTGAATAATGAAAAAATAGAATCTACTGGATTTAAGCCTGATTATTCATTACAACAAGGTATTGCGGAATTAATAAAAGGATATCAGGTTATAAAGATAAATCAATTTTCTAATATTTAGGAGATTTTTATGACAGAAAAACTGGATTTATTATTGATTAATCCTGGTAGCCGAAGACAGATATATGGCGGTTTAGCTTCTTCACTCTCTGGAATCGAGCCTCCGCTTTGGTGTGGTTTGATTGCAGCATTCATTCGAGAGAATGGTTATTCAGTAAAAATACTAGATGCTGAGGCAGAAAATTGGTCTCCTGAGTATACAGCAGAGAAGATTGCAGAACATAATCCTCTTTTAGCTGGTATTATTGTCTTGGGTTCAAACCCTTCTGCAGCTTCTACACCCAAAATGAATGCCACCAGTGAACTTTTAACTACGTTGAAAAAGAAAACCCTAAATATTAAAACAATTCTTGCTGGTCTTCATCCATCAGCACTTCCTGAACGAACACTCAGGGAAGAAGATGTGGATTTTATTTGCCAGGGAGAAGGATTTTATGCTATACTCCAACTTTTAAAAATATTAAAATCAGGTGAGGATGTTAAAAACTACGAAATAAAAGGTCTTTGGTATATGAAAGATAATAGAGTAATTTCAAATGGATGGGGAAAATTAGTCCAAAATCTTGATGAATTACCTCTCGTTGCTTATGACCTTTTGCCGATGGAGAAGTATAGAGCCCACAATTGGCACTGTTTCGACCATATTGACCAAAGGAAACCCTATGCAGTTATCTATACAAGTTTAGGTTGTCCTTTTAATTGTACATACTGTAATATCCGTTCAATGTATGATGGTCAGCCGGGAATTCGTTTTCGTAGCCCTAAGAGAGTATTAGAAGAGATAGATTTTCTTGTTCAAAATTATAAAGTAAAAAATATCAAAATACTTGACGAGATATTTGTTCTTAGAGAAAACCATGTAATGGAGTTTTGTGATTTAATTATTCAGCGTGAATATAAATTAAATATATGGGCTTACGCTAGAATAGATACTGTAAATGAAAAGTTATTAAAAAAAATGAAACAAGCAGGGATTAATTGGATTGCTTATGGTATTGAATCGGGAAGCAAAAAAGTTCGTGATGGTGTTAATAAGGGAAGATTTGGGCAAGATAAAATAAAAAAAGCTATAGAAATGACAAAGGTTGCGGGTATTTATATTATTGGAAATTTTATTTTTGGTCTTCCCGATGATGATCTTGAAACAATGCAGGAAACATTGAATATGGCAAAGGAATTTAATTTTGAGTATGTAAATTTTTATACTACTATGGCTTATCCAGGTTCTCAATTATATGAAGATACTTTGCAAAAGGGTATTAAATTACCGGAGAAATGGAGTGGATATTCACAATATTCAAGAGACACATTACCATTACCAACAAAACATTTGTCATCTGTAGAAGTTTTACGTTTCCGAGACGATGCTTTTAAAGAATATTATAAATATCCAAAATATATTGAAATGATCAGAGAAAAGTTTGGTCCTAAGGTTGTAGAACACATTAACGAGATGCTTAAACACGAAATCCACAGGAAGTTTATCTAAAAAAACGGATCTTTGGAGGGGATTTAAATGATTATAAGCAGAACACCATTTCGAATATCTTTCTTTGGTGGTGGGACAGATTATAAAGAATGGTTCGAAGAGAATGGAGGGTCAGTTCTGGCAACTACAATCGATAAGTATTGTTACATTACTTGCAGGTATCTTCCACCATTTTTTGAGCATAAATTCAGAATTATTTACTCTAAAATGGAACAGGTAAAAAACATTGCTGAGATTCAACATCCATCTGTCAGAGAAACTTTAAGATTTATGAATATTAAGAAGGGTGTGGAGATACATCATGATGGTGATTTACCTGCACGAACCGGGTTAGGCTCAAGTTCTTCGTTTACAGTCGGACTCCTCCATGCACTATATGCCCTTAAAGGAGTTATGCCTTCGAAGATACAATTAGCCAAAGATGCGATTTATATAGAACAGAAGATGATTAAAGAAAATGTTGGCTGCCAGGATCAAGCTTTAGCTGCTGTAGGAGGTTTTAACAAAATAGAATTTGGTGGCAGTAATCATCTCAACGTAAGGGCAATTACCGTAAACAAGAAAAGGCTTGAATTACTTCAAGACCATTTGATGCTGTTTTATAGTGGGTTATCAAGAACTGCTTCTGAAATTGCAGGTGAGCAAATAAAGAATATACCCCGTAAAAAGAAAGAATTAAAAACAATGTATCAAATGGTGGATGAAGCTATTAATATTCTTAATGGAAATGATGATCTAACTGCTTTTGGAAAATTGTTGGATGAAAGCTGGAAACTCAAAAGGGGTTTATCTGATCAGATTTCTACTGCTCATATCGATAATATTTATGATGTAGCTCTTAGCTCTGGGGCAATTGGAGGAAAATTACTTGGTGCTGGAGGCGGAGGCTTTGTATTATTTTTTGTTGATCCGAAAAATCAATCTAAATTAAAAGCAAAATTAAAATCTCTTTTATATGTGCCTTTTCGATTCGAAAACTTAGGTAGTCAGATTATTTTCTATCAATCTTAAAGAGGTATTATTTATGCTTAACCCAAGTAAAATAGATGTGGTGATTCTTTGTGGAGGATTGGGTAAACGATTGCAAACTATTGTTAAAGATATTCCCAAACCGATGGCAAAGATTAAACGCCGTCCGTTTTTAGATATTCTTATTGATTTTATAGCCAGTTATGGATTTAAGCGTTTCGTATTATGCACTGGTTATAAGGCAGATGTAATAGAAAGATATTACAAACAAAAAACTAACAAGTTAATTATTGAATTTTCAAGGGAGGAAAAACCGTTAGGTACAGGTGGAGCAATAAAAAATGCTGAAAATTATATTAAAAGTAGTCCGTTTTTAGTTGTAAATGGGGATTCTTTCTGTAAAATTAACCTAAGAGAATTTGTTGATTTTCATTTCAAAAAGGATGCATTAATTTCTATGGCTGTAACAAATACAGATATTTGCGATGATTATGGAGTTATAACTATAAATAGTTTACAACAAATTGTTAATTTTAATGAAAAAGCCAAAGGATACAAGAATCGTCTTATTAACGCAGGGTTTTATCTTTTACAAAGAGAAGTGTTTTCACTGATGCCGGGAGAGGGTAATTTTTCAATTGAAAGGGATCTTTTCCCTAAAATTATTAAAAAGAATTTATATGCATTTGAAACTCAAGAGAGCGTTATAGATATTGGAACACCAGAAAGATACGAAAAAGCAAAGCATCTTTTGGGATGGTGATGAGGATATAAAATAAAGATTTAATCATTATTGGCCAGGAGCAGTCACGCAAACAGAAATAATTATAGCTAAAGTGCTTTTATATATTACATAAAAGAAAGTGAAAATTTTTAAAATTTAAATTTAAGGATAAATTGAAGTGAAAGGAAGCAGAGAGAATGAGAATGAAAATACCTTTTGGAACAATGTCTATAACCGAAAAATCAAAGAAACTCATAAATGAGATATTGGAATCAAAAAAAGTTTCAAGTGGGAAATATGTAAGGGAATTTGAAAAAAAATTTGCTAAACTTATTGGCACAAAAGAAGCCGTTGCTCTTAGCAGCGGTACTGATGCAGTTGCTCTGGCATTGGCGGTGCTTTATGATTTTGGAGCAGAGCGTAATGATGAAATCATTGTACCAGCCCTTTCATTTGTGGCTACGGGTAATGCTGTGTTACAAGCTGGATTTAAACCGGTCTTTGTAGATATTGAAAAGGAAACATTAAACATAGACCCAAAAAAGATTGAACAGGCCATAACTGAAAAAACAAGGGCAATAGTTGCAGTCCATCTTATGGGAAAACCTGCAGATATGGATTTTATTAAGGATATTACAAAGAAGCATAACTTATTCGTTATAGAAGATGCAGCGGAAGCACATGGTACAGTCTATAAAGGTAAAAATGCAGGTACATTGGGAGACATGGCTGCGTTTAGTCTTTATATTGCCCACCTGATCACAACTATTGAGGGAGGAATAGTAACCACTAATAAACCAGAATTTGCTGAAATTTTACGTTCTTTGAGATCTCACGGAAGAGCCTGCAAATGTGCTCAGTGTGTTTTAAATACTAATTCTGGTTATTGTCAGAAGAGGTTTAATAATGAATATGGTGGTGATATAAGATTTATTTCTGAGCGTATTGGTTACTCATCCAAAATGAATGAAATAGAAGCAGCTGTTGGTCTGGGTAATATTGATATATATTCAGAAATTCTCAGAAAACGAAGACAGAATCTAACTTATCTAATGGATAAATTTAAAAAATTTAATCCTCTTCTGGTAAGCATAGAGGAAGGACCTGATGAAAAAATTGGCCCACATGCCTTTCCGGTTATTATACAAGAAAATAATAATTTTTCCCGAGATGATTTGGTACTTTACCTAGAAAAGAAGGGGATTGATAGTAGAAGTCTCTTCTTATCTATGCCTACACAATGTTCGGGTTTTAAATTCTTAGGTTATAGTTTAGGAGAATTTCCTAATGCGGAATATATAGGAAGAAATGGATTACATATAGGGATACATCAGGATATAGAGAAAAAAGACTTAGATTATTTTATTGAAATTATAGAGGGATTTTTATCGAAGAATTAGGGTAGAATAATTAATAATATTATTTATTTTAGTGGATTACTAACCTGATGAGTTAATAATTAAATTTAAGGAGATTACTAAAAATGTTTGAAAAATTAGTTATTGATAAGATTAATCAAACTTTAAGAGTAAAACAGAATATTTTAAAAGACAATGAGTTGATAAAAAATATTGATGAAATTGTCAAAGTAATAATTAATGCATATAAGGAAAATAAAAAGCTTGTATTATTTGGTAATGGAGGAAGCGCAGCAGATGCTCAACATATTGCTTGCGAGTTAGTGGGAAAGTTTTGTCTTGAACGGAAAGCACTTGCAGCAATAGCTCTTACCACAAATACATCAGAATTGACTGCAATTGCCAATGACTACAGTTTTAATCGCATTTTTGCGCGACAGGTTGAAGCATTAGTTAACTCGGGAGATATTGTTATAGGTATTACCACAAGTGGTAATTCACTAAATATAATTGAAGGCATCAAAGAAGCAAAGCTATGTGGAGCAGTTACAATTGGTTTTACCGGGGCATCTGGTGGTAAGTTAAAAGAAAATGTTGACTATTTGTTAGCAGTACCCTCTGAAGATACACCAAATATCCAAGAGTCTCATATTATGATCGGGCATATTATCTGCTATTTAGTTGAGAAAGAATTATTCGGAGGCCAAAATGATTATTAAGCCTAAGAAGGGGTGGCAGTTGGTAGATTTTAAAGAGTTAAGTGAATATAGAGACCTATTTTATTTTCTCGTTGCCCGTGATATAAAAATACGTTATAAACAAACAGTCCTTGGAGGGTTATGGGCAATTATCCAACCCTTCTTTTCAATGATTGTTTTTACTCTTTTCTTTGGCAGGTTGGCCAAGATGCCTTCTGATGGCATTCCATATCCTGTCTTTAATTTTTCTGCTATGGTGGCCTGGACTTATTTTGCCAATGCAGTAACAAATTCTGGTAATAGTTTGATTACAAATACTAATTTAATTTCCAAGGTATATTTTCCCCGTTTAATAGCTCCTCTAACACCGGTTCTGGCGGGTTTATTAGATTTTTCTATTGCTTTTATAGTTTTAATTGTTATGATGTTTTATTTTCATATATATCCCAATATTATGATACTGTATTTGCCATTGTTAGTTATTCTAATGATGTTAACTGCAAGTGGAGTAGGCATGTTACTTGCTGCTTTAAACGCAAAATACCGGGATATTAGGTATACCATTCCTTTTTTAGTGCAATTATGGCTGTTTGCTTCTCCTGTTGTTTATCCTGCATCTATGTTACCTGAGAAATATCGTCTTGTTTATGCCTTAAATCCTATGGTAGGTGTAATTGAGGGGTTCCGTTCAGCTTTATTAGGAACCATTGCCTTCCCCAAACAAATTCTTTTAATTTCAACTTTAATGAGTGTGATTTTATTTATATCCGGGATGTTTTATTTTAAGCAGACAGAACGTTATTTTGCTGATATTATTTGAGGTGAAACGAATATGGGTCAACCAATAATAAAAATTAACAATTTATCTAAATGTTATCGTATTGGAGCAAAAGAAACCGGATACAAGACATTTAGGGAATCTATAATAGATGGAATTAGTGCACCCTTTAGAAATCTCAAACAATTACAAAGACTTACCAAATTCAATAACAATGGGGACGATGAGCGAAGTAATGATATTATTTGGGCATTAAAAGATATATCTTTTAATGTAGATGAGGGTGAAGTAGTAGGTATTATCGGTAAAAATGCTGCCGGAAAAAGTACGCTTCTTAAAATTCTATCACGTATTACTGAGCCTACCGGTGGAATTATCGAAATTAATGGTAGAGTATCAAGTTTATTAGAAGTGGGAACAGGATTTCATCCCGAACTTACGGGCAGAGAGAATATCTTTCTCAATGGTGCAATTTTAGGTATGCGGAAGAAAGAAATCGAACAAAAATTTGACGAAATTGTTAATTTTGCCGAAATTGAAAAATTCTTAGATACCCCGGTAAAAAGATATTCCAGTGGTATGTATGTCCGGCTTGCCTTTGCGGTAGCTGCACATCTTGAACCCGAGATTTTATTAATAGATGAAGTGCTGGCGGTGGGAGATATTTCCTTTCAGAAGAAGTGCCTGGGGAAGATGGAAGATGTAGCAAAGGGAGGGCGAACTGTATTTTTTGTGAGTCATAATATGGGAGCAATTAGGCAGCTTGTTTCTAAATGTATTCTTTTAGATGAGGGTAAAATTATTTTTAATGGAGAAAAAAATGAATGTATCTCTAAATATCTACACCATAATTTTTCTGAAAATAAAAATTACAGGATGTTTCCAGATCACGTACCTGGAGAGGAATTTCCAGTAGTTATCAAAGGTATTATTTTAATGGATGAAAATAGTAATTCTAAAAGTACTTTCAATTTAGGTGAATCCTTAACTATTGAAATTCTACTCGAAGCAAAAGCTAAAGGTACAAGATTTCAAGCCATGGTTCAAATTCAGAATGAGTTTGGAGTTTTTATATATCACTGTGTGTCGGTGGATGCTGGAAAACCATTTTTCAGCAGTGGACTGTATTCAAAATTAAAGGTTACTTTTCCAAAATTAAAATTATACCCGGGAAAATATTCTGTGAATATTGGAGTATACCGTCCTGGTTTAAGTACAATCAGAATGGATAAAATTGAATCCGCAATTTCTTTTACCGTAGACCAATCAGCCGGATTAGATGAAATAAGGCCTTTAGGTAAAGGAGACGCGGTTGTACACGAAGTGCCAAAATGGGAAATAGAATATGCGCAATAACTAAATTTAATAAAATATAGGAAATTAAATGAAAATAGATGAAACAATTTTAGTCCTTGCAATATCCGATAATAGAAATCATAAACTGGCGAAATATCCAAGATTATATTGTGGCCATAATTTTTATTTTAAAAATATCACAGAACCGTTAGAAAAGATTTTTACTGATTTTATAGGTTATGATTTTACAAAAAGATATATTGAAATAGGAACAAAAAAAATTAATCAGGAAATTATTGATATAGTAGAATCTAAACATCCTAAATATGTTTTCTGGCCATCAAGTATGTACGAAATTCAAGAATCTACTTTTCAAGCTATCCAAGACGAGGGGACTATTGTAATTGGCTGGTTTTTCGATGATGAAGTTCGTTTTGATAATTATTCAAAATGGTGGATTCCTTATCTCGATTACATATTAACTACTGATAAACAGGCAGTTGAAAAATATAAGAAATTAGGAGAAGATGCATTTCATTTATTGGTGTTTTCTAGTCCTGATTGTTTTAAAAAAATAAATTTACCTAAAATTTATGATGTTTCTTTCGTGGGTACGAATATTGCTAATCGTCAGGAAATAATAGATACATTAAATAATGAAGGGATACCGGTTAGAACTTTTGGAAGCGGTTGGTCATCAGGATATGTTAGTCTCAATGACATGGTAAAGATTTATAATCAAAGTAAAATAAATCTTTCTTTTATGCGATCCTATGGACAAAATACTCGTTCTCAGATGAAATGCAAAATATTTGATATATGTATGTGTGGTGGTTTTTTATTATGTGAATATATTCCAGGAATTGAAGAGTACTATAAAATAGGTAAAGAAATTGAATGTTTTAATAATATTAAAGAAGCAGAAGAAAAGGTTAAATACTATCTAAAACATAAGGACGAAAGAGAGATAATAGCTAACGCAGGATGGAAAAGGGCAAATGCAGAACATACAAATTTTATTAGATTATCGGATATATTTCAGGAAATCGAAAAGGATATTAAAATAAGAGGCAATATAAAAACAAAAACTATTAATTCAAAATTATTAAAAATGCCTAAATATATTTGCAAGCTACCTTCTAATTATCATTGTGATTGGGGAGAGGCGTTATTACGAGAAAATTATAAAAACCTATGGAAAGATGAACTGTTATCAGCATTATCATACAATAAATTAAATCTCAGGGCACGCTATTTGTATATAGTTGGCTGTTTTCCATCCCCAATACGAGCAATATTATTAAGGATAAATAGTATCATAAGAAGAATTCAAAATTATCTACTTAAAATATTTAGAATATTAAAAAATTTGGCAGCGTATACAATTTTGGTTGCTATTTAGTCTTTTAATTCTTTTTAAAATTATAAAATAGTAGTAGTATTGTGGAGAGTGTGGGCAACCTGAAGGGT
>Ga0307379_10009939_pt1 | contig 12663 bp, 8 predicted proteins | sample UN2MG_FD_202237 | JGI IMG/M metagenome (GOLD analysis project Ga0307379, IMG submission 202237) | Soil microbial communities from Risofladan, Vaasa, Finland - UN-2 | ecosystem: Environmental > Terrestrial > Soil > Coastal area > Acid sulfate soil | place: Finland: Risofladan, Vaasa | collected... | reverse complement strand
ATACACCGTTTGTGCAAAACAGGCCTATAAGAATGTTCCTGTGATTCTCGGCGGCCTGGAAGCATCTCTGCGGCGACTGTCCCACTACGATTACTGGTCCGATAGTGTGCGCAGATCCGTACTGTTGGATGCCAAAGCGGATCTTCTGGTCTACGGCATGGGAGAGCGCGCTATTCTCGAGATCGCTGGAATGTTGGCCGAGGGAACACCCGTCGGGAAGATAACCACGGTTCCCGGCACGGTCTTCAGGTGCTCCAATCTCGACACCTTGGACAGCTACACCCTCCTTCCGGCATTCGAAGAGGTGCACGCCGATAAACGAGCCTTTGCAGTGAGTTTTCGTCTTCAGAGTGAGAACTGTGATCCCATTACCGCCAAGATTTGTGTCGAGCCCAGCGGCGACGGCTACCTTGTGCAGAATCCCCCAGGCCGCCCCTTGAGCCAGTTCGAGCTGGATGCCCTCTACGAGCTTCCCTACACACGGGATGTTCACCCCATGCACCTGTCTGACGGGGGGGTCAAAGCCATCGAGGAGGTGCGCTTCAGCCTGGTTAGCTCCCGGGGTTGTTTCGGGGGCTGCAGTTTCTGCAGTCTCAGCTTTCACCAGGGGAGAATCGTCCAGGCCCGAAGCCATGCCTCCCTTTTCAGAGAAGCGGAAAGGTTGACCCGGCTTCCCGGTTTCAAGGGCTATATACATGATGTGGGCGGCCCGACGGCCAACTTCCGTATCCCCGCCTGTAACGATCAACTACAAAGAGGCAGCTGCAGGAACAGACAGTGTCTGTTCCCGGCGCCCTGTCGAAATCTCGAAGTCAGCCACCGGGATTATCTTGTCCTGCTGAGAAGGCTCCGTCAGGTACGAGGAGTCAAGAAAGTCTTTGTCCGGTCCGGGGTCCGCTACGACTACCTGTTGGCCGACCCGGATCCGAGCTTTTTCAGGGAGCTGTGCGAATATCATATAAGCGGGCAGCTCAAGGTGGCCCCGGAGCATGTCTCCGCCCATGTTCTCGATTTGATGGGCAAGCCCGGAATCGAAGTTTTCGAGCGGTTCAAAAAGAAGTACGAGGAGATCAACCGTGGGTTGGGGAAGCGCCAATATCTGGTACCTTACTTCATTTCCAGCCATCCCGGTGCGGATCTTCGGGCGGCTGTGGAGCTGGCCGAATACTTAAGAGATACCGGGTTTATTCCTGAACAGGTTCAAGACTTCTATCCCACTCCCGGCACCCTGTCAACCTGTATGTACTGGACCGGGCTCGACCCGCGTACGATGGAAGCGGTCTACGTGGCCCGAGGGCAGCGGGAAAAGGCCATGCAGAGAGCTCTCATTCAATTTCGAGATCCGAAAAACCGCAGACTCGTTTCCCAGGCGCTCATCATGGCCGGACGGAAGGATCTGATTGGATATACCGCGCGCTGTTTGATCAAGCCGACATCCAAAACAGGAAGAGAAGTTCCGAAAACGTGAGTAGGGTCAGGTAACGATCTCGATACTTCGATTCAGTGTGAAATTGATGGCCGTTATGCTTTCGCCATAACTTCAGCCTGCTCCACGAATTCCTCGATCATGCCCAAGCCCTTGTCCCAAAAAGTCGGGTCCTTCAGGTCGACCCCGAGGGGCCGAACCAGCTCTTCCGGCCAGTTGGAGCCGCCGGCGGCCAGCAGGTCACGGTAGGCGGGGGGGAAGCTCGTTACGTTTTCCTGATAACGGGCGTACAGAGCCAGTACGAGCAGCTCTCCAAAGGCGTAGGCATAGACGTAACCCGGGGAGTGAATGAAGTGGGGGATGTAACTCCACCAAACGCTGTAGTTGTCCGTAAGGGTAACGCTTCCCTCGAACATCTCTTTCTGGGTCTTCATCCACAGTTCATTGAAGCGATCCGTGGTCAGCTCTCCCTCGCTGCGGCGGGCGGTGTGGATGGCCTCTTCAAAACGGTTCATCGCCGTCTGACGGAAGACCGTGGCAAAGGTATCTTCAATTTTCTGAACCAGCATGGACAGTCGGACCTGCGGGTCTTTCTCCACAGACATTAGTTTCTGGAATACCAGCATCTCTCCGAACACCGAGGCGGTCTCTGCGGTGGTCAAGGGTGTGTCCGCTGAAAGGATCCCCTGTTCCCGGGACAGGTATTGGTGCACCCCGTGTCCCATTTCGTGGGCCAGGGTCATCACGTGTCGGGGGGTTCCTTCGAAGTTCATGAAGATATAGGGGTGTACGGAAGGGACCGCCCCGTGACTGTAGGCTCCGCCCCGTTTGCCCGGGCGAACCGCCGCGTCGATCCAGTTTTTTTTGAAGAAGGACTTGGCAATCTCACCCATCTCCGGGTGGAAGCCGCTGTAGGCATCGAGGACCATCTGCTTTGCTTCCTGCCACTGGTAACGTCGATTAGCGGTGGGCAGGGGTGCGTAGCGGTCGTAATCGAATAGCTCCTCTAACCTTAGGAGTTCCTTCTTTAGATTGTAGTAACGGGCTACTATTGCATACCGGCCGGTCACTGTCTGCACCAGAGCTTGAACCGTGGCATCGTCGATCTGGTTGGCCAGATTCCGGGCGCTGATCCAGGTTGGATAGCTTCGCAGCCTGTCGTCGGAAGCTTTGTCGGCAAGGAGGTTGTTGAACATGTAGGTGTTGACCCGCCTCATATTCTGCAGCCCCGTCGTAAAGGATTCCGCCGCCTGCTTCCGTTTGGAGCGGTCCGTCTCGTAGAGCTTGGTCAGAACCGACTGCTGAGGCAGCTCCTCCCCCTCCAGGGTGTAACGGGCTCCGCTGTGGACCTCCTCGAAGAAGCGTACCCAGGCGTTTCGGCCGGTCACGGCTTTTTCCGCCAGAATCTTTTCCTCCGCTTCGGAGCGCAGGTGGGGGCGATAGCGTCGGGCCAGAGCCAACCAGAAGCGGTAGTGGGCCAGAGCCGGATCGGACATTACCTCTTGAGCCCGTTTGTCATCAACATGGGCCCACTCCAGTTCGAAGAACAGGAGTTGCTGCTGAAGTTGGGATGAGTGTTCGTGGAGTCGCTGCAACAGCGCTCCCCTGGCGGGATCCTCCGTGTTGGTGGACCAGTGCAGGTAGGCAAAGGTTCCCGCCTTCCCCGACAGTTCAAGGATCTGCTCGTATTCTTGAAGAAGCCGGGCCAATTCGGGCGCATCGAGGGCGGCGATCCGATCTCGATAGCTGGAGGCGAAGCTCTCGGCGCGTTTCGTCGACTCGGACAGATCCTTCTCTAACTGGGGGTCGCTGCCGCCGCTATACAGATCGCCGAGGTCCCAGAGAATCTCTTCAGCTCCCGATGGAATGTTCATTACGTGTCTCCTTTATCAAGCTGCAATGTCCGGTCATCTTATCAAAGAGCTCTCGCTTGGTAAATAATTCTCCAAAGGCCGCAGTTTCATCACAGGCGGCAGCTGGATCAGATGGATCAGCTGAAGCGGCAAGAAATCGGCGGGCTTTCGCTTTCAAGATGCCCGGGTGAGGTTTGCCTGAAGAAGATCTGAGAGAACCTCGGCGGGCTTCTTGACTTTGCTCAGGAACATCATCGCCGCAATGATGTAGGGCTTGTTGCATGCCTGCCGGTAGGTGGCCAGGCGAAAGCGTTCGAACACCGACCCGGCCACCTCGCCATGTTCACAGCTCACCCCGGAGATGTCCGCCGGCAGGCAGTGCAGGTACAGGGCGTCTTTGGTTTGTTCCATCAGCTCTTCATTGCACTCCCAATTGATGTATCTCTTGTTCAGCTCCAGGCACTCGCTTTCCAGTTCATCGAGTCGTCGAGTGTCGCCGGCTTTCAACAGCTCGGTGCGGCGCTGCATCACCTCGTAAGGAGCCCAGCTCTTGGGATAGACGATGTCCGCATCGGCGAAGGCCTCCGCCATGGAGTGGATCTTGTGAAAGGCTCCTCCGGAGGCCTGGCTGTTTTTTTCGGCCAGATCTTCGACCTCCGGAATCAAGGAATACCCTTCGGGGTAGGCCAGGCTCACCTTCATTCCGAATCGGCTCATCAGAGCGATCACGCCCTGCGGTACGGAGAGGGGTTTACCGTAGGAGGGGGAGTATGCCCAGGTCATGGCGATCTTTTTTCCCTTCAGGGCTTCGAGGCTTCCGAAGTGCCGGCTCAGGTGCAGGAGATCCGAAAGGGACTGGGTGGGATGGTCGATGTCGCACTGCAGGTTGACTAACGTGGGGATCTGGGGCAGCACCCCTTCTCGGTGCCCCTCCCGAACCGCTTCGGAGACCTCCTTCATGTAGGTGTGGCCGTAGCCGAGATACATGTCGTCGCGGATTCCGATGATCTCAGTGAGGAAAGAGATCATGTTGGCGGTTTCCCGAACGGTCTCGCCGTGAGCGATTTGGGTCTTGGTTTCCTCCAGGTCCTGGGCGGCCAGACCGAGCAGGTTGGCCGCGCTCAGAAAGCTGAAGCGGGTCCGGGTCGACTTATCCCGAAAGATCGCCACGGCCAGTCCGGAGTCAAAGATTCTGGGCGAGATATTCTGTTCCCGCATCATCTGCAGGATTTCCGCGACGGTGAGAACCGCCCGGATCTCATCTTCCCTCTTGTCCCACGTCAGGAGGAAGTCGTTCTGGTACAGCCGCCCGCTTTTCAGAGAGAGGAGCGTATCGATCTTCTTCTGTATCTCTTTGAATTCCATGGCGTTATTATACGGTGGGAACTACAGCGCTCCAAGTCACCGATCGGGCAGTATTTGGTGCCAATGGCTGGCATTTGTATTGCCATGCGGCTCGTGATAGTGACGGAATGTGATTGTGATTGGTAGAACTTGCAATTTATGTAATTATGTATTATACATATTACGTGGAGAATGAAGATGCCCAACATCACAATGTCCATCGATAAAGAATTGCTGAAAAGAGCACGCAAAATAGCGATAGACAAGGAAACGAGCCTGACAGGGTTAATTCGGGATTATTTGGTTGAGCTCGTTGAGAGAGAAGAGGTGTTCAAGGAGATGGCCGCTTACGAGTTGGAATCGTTATTCACAGACAGCAAGGCAGTCGTCGGAGACAAAACCTGGACACGAGACGAGCTTCATGGCCGACGGTAGTTATTTTCTAGACACGAATGTACTGGTGTATGCCAACGACAGTACAGAAACAAAAAGACAGGCAACGGCAATCCGATTGATCACCGGCGGGATACGAAGCGGAAGCGCTGTCATCTCTACCCAGGTTTTGAGTGAGTTCTGGGTCACTGTGACACAAAAATTACAAGTACCCCTTGATCGAGAAAAAGCAGAAAACGAGCTTGAAAACTTCCGAGCAATGCTAATCATCAGCATCGAGTACGATACCGTGAGAGCTGCTGTACATCTGCAAAAGCGTCATCAACTCTCCTACTGGGATGCACTCATCCTCTCTACGGCACAGATCGCCGGCTGCCGGTGCATATACTCGGAAGACATGAACGAAGGTCAGAAATACGGCGATCTCGTCATCGTAAACCCATTTTCTCACGATTCCTAGAGTCCGCCCAGCACCTGGTCCAGTCCCTGCCCTGAGAGGGTGAGCATATCGAGGTCGTTGAGAGTCGGGATACTCCGTTACAAAACTCTCCATCACCCGAATTATCGGTGGATTTGCAGGCGGCATTACGTGCTGTTGCACCTCTTGGGGGGTGGGCGTGGCGCCCAATAGCGCGACGTTCCAGGCGGCGCCTCGCGCTATGGAAACCGGGAATATGATCGTCCCCCCATGACCACGCCACGGCGATCATCAACAAAACGAATGCCAGGGATGCCAAGCCGGGCAATGATGCTGTCGTTCCAGTTGAGTTCTCCGAGTACTGTGCCGGTGAACAGCTTATGCGATCAGCTCCTTCCCGATGGCACAATAGGGTTAATTCTCTAGAGTTAATCAGCCGAACAAATTAAAAAAATTGATAGTACATTTTCCGGTGATCTGTTGACCTGAAATCCAACCGATACACCTCTATCTTACGCAGGATCTACTACAACCACTTCGCGGCCCACTTGCTGAACGCTTACAACCCAAACATGCTCTACCCCGAACTGTCGATGATTGTGTCTACATCAGCATACAAGCTTTTTGCATTTTCCAAAGGTTGGATCTGCTGCCGGAAAATTGCCGGAAAATCGTGGAAAAGCAAAATGTGTTATAATAATTGCAGCTTTAGGAGGATAATCATGAAACTCGGTCTACGGTCCACCCTGACGGTAATTATTCCGGTTGTCGTTCTTCTGCTGCCCTCTACGTTGCTCGGCGCGGGCGGTGCGGAGGAAGAGGCTGGGAGCGACCGGGGTGCGTACGTGGCCGAACAGGGGCGGATCATTCAGCCAGAGGAGATCGATATCGGCTCTTACGTGGCCTCGGTAGACTACGGCTACCCCGATCCGTCGGGGGACTTTGGCGTCACCCTGTACAGCGGACATCGACAGGTATCCACGGCGGGACAGGAAGAGATTATCCAGGTCGGGATCCAGGGCAGGCGCACGCCATTTGAGGAACTTCCCGTGCTGAACCTATCCTTCGTAATCGACTCCAGCGGCTCCATGAGCGAGAAGGACAAGATTGAGTGGGCCAAGGAGGCTTTCGACCTGTTCCTTGGCCGTCTTCGCAGGCAGGATATCCTGTCGGTGGTGATCTTTTCCGAGGAGGCGGAAGTTCTCCTTGAGGCAACCCGGGCGGAAAACATAAGAGACCGCAAGGGACTCAGGGACAGAGTCCACGCGGTTCTGGCGGAGGGCAGGTCCAATCCCGAGACCGGTCTTGTCGCGGCATACGCACAGGTACAGAGAAACTACCGCCCCCAGCATGTCAACCGCGTGCTTCTTATTTCAGACGGTCTTGGAAGTCCGGAAAAGGCGTTGGAGATCGTCCAGAGATATCAGAAACAAGGCATCTCCCTGTCAACGATCTCTGTGGGGATGAATTGTGATTTGAACATGATGAAAAAGCTGTCGAAAAAAGGTACCGGCAGCTCCCGCTTTATCTCCAACCCGGAAAAAATGGTGGAGATTTTCAGTACGGACCTCGATCGCATGGTCGTGCCGATCGCCTACGACCTTGCCCTCGAGCTCGAGCTCACCCGGGGTACGGAGCTCCTCGGTACCTGGGGGTACAACCACCGGGTGTCCGGGAACACGATTCACTACACTTTGCCCGCACTGCATCATCGCGACTATGAGACGATCTTGGTCCAGGTCCGACTGCCGCCCAGGCAGGTCCGGGGCAGGACGGAGATCGCCCGGCTGAAGCTTACGTACACCGATCGAGCAGGAGCCCAACACACGATGAAACCCATCTCCCTGTCGGTCGATTACACCGACTCGTCGATCGCCGCCGGCGGCATTTCCGATCCGACCGTGCTCAAGGCAGGCACCATGCTGCACACGGCACACGGTTTGGAGGCAATCGGTTTCTTGTACTATCTAAGCCAGAAGACAGCCCAGGGCATGGCTCGTATAAACAAATTATCCTGGCACGCCACCGATGTTCCTCAGGAAGGCCGTATCGAGACGGCCGTCGCTTCGGAGAAGATGGAAACCACGGCAGCGATTCGGGCTAATAAACAACGCTGTCTGGATTTGGCCGAAGCTTTGAAGAAAGAGATCGGCAACACCCACCTGCGTCTGGACGAGGAAACATTCCCCGAGGAACTCGCCATTGTGAGGAAGTACATCGAAATCCTGGGGCGTGAGCTCCGCCTGGGTGCACCGGTAATCTCGAGGATGCTGGCCGATGAAGAGATTCAGGCCCGGGAGATCACCGGAGGGGCACACAAACAACTCACGGATCTGGTTGAAGAGCTTACCCTCGGGCTGGAAGGACTGCCGGGAGGCAGCATCGCCTTTTTCGGTTTTTCCTCCGGGGAGGGGGAGGTCACGTCGCTGCAGTTCACAGCAGACCGCATCGCCCGCACCCGGTTGTCCGAGCTTCGCGATTTCAGGTTTATCGGCGAGCCGGCCATTTCCCAAGCCCTCGCCCAACTTGAAGTTTCGCCCCAAAGCCTGCTGGACAACACCATCGCTCTGAAAGTCGGGACCGCGCTCAACGCGGATTATCTCTTAGTCGGGCGAATCGTGGAGATGTCCAGCTCGATCGTCGTTTTCGGCAAGCTGCTCGACCGGCGTTCGGGCGCGGTACGTTCAGTCGCTCAAGCCTTACTGGCCAAGGAAGATTAAGGCCGGAAGTCTCAAGGGTCGATGAGTCTTAGGGATAATAACTGAGAGTCCGAGACATGACCTCAGTGATCACATCATAGGTTTCTTTGGCGTTGTTGGTGCTTAGGGTGGTTCTTTCGGTCCAATTATTAAACTCATCGTATGCGTACCGGTATCTGGTACTGCCCGTCAGGGAACCGTCGGGGTTGTAGCCGGCCGTTTCGACCAGGTCTCCGTTGTAGCGTGACGACTGCCGCGATTGCTGTCGGCCCTCCAGATCGTAGCGAATCGTCTCCAGGAGCCTGCCCGCCTCATCGTACTCATAGATGATACGGAAGCCTTGAGCCACGCCTCTACCCGAGCTGCGCTCCGAGACTTTGTTGCCTCTGCGGTCGTAGGCCGTTTCGGTCATGGTGAATACCCGGCCCTCACTGTCGTAGAAGATCTCCTCGATGATACGATCACTGCCGTCAAAGCGGTACGTCCAGCGGCAGGAAAAAGGCCGTAAGGCGTGACTGTACTCTTTGTCCAGGACAAACCCTGCGGCGTCGTAGCCATAGATCCAGGTATGATCGAGGGTACCCTCTCGATCATACCAGTCCACCGTCTCGGTTGCGGGACTGCCTGTACGGGCATAGGTGTAGGTCCGTTTGACCACGGGAACTCCGGAGGTTCGACTGTGGAGAACTTCGACGAGAGAACCCGTCGAGTCGTAACGGAAGGTGTAGATATCGGGGGACAACGCGTCATTGTCCGAGTAGCGGGCTTCCGTCACCCGATTCAACGCGTCATAATCGTAGGTCCATTTTTGAAGGTTCTTCCCCGATCCCTTGCGCATTTCGACCATTCGACCCTGACTGTCAAAACGGGTGATTTCATAATCTCCCTGACGCGGATAGTAGCTGATCCTGGATCCGGTGGTCGTCCGCCGGCGTTCCCAGCGTTGAACGGTACTCCCCCTGTCGTCATAGTGGATGTTGGAGAGCATTTCCCCGGCGGAGTCGAAACGCTGCAGAACCTTGTTGCTGACCGCCCCGTCGTTGTCGTAGTGTATCTGCGAAGTGCTGTATCCTTCCGGGCTGAATAGTTTTTCCCACGACAACACCAGCCGTCCGGAGCTGTATTCCTCGCGAGCCACCAATCTGCCTTGAGCATCGTATGTGTACGTGTTGCGGCGGCTGTTTCTTCCGTAGAATTGCTCTTCGGTCTTGTAGCCGGCCTCGTTGAACTCGATCCTGCTCTGCAGCTCCGCTGCCTGTCTGACCCACTCACCGTCGCGATCCATATAAACCGCCCGGCTGACTTCTAAACTGCTGATCGGACCCCTCAGTTCCATCCGAGCCGTATCGGTCTGTTCGGGCTGAGGATACACGGAGGAGCCGAGCACCGTAGCGAGCAGCAGTACCAGTCGAATCACACGATAAATCCTCACTGTATCCCTCCTATATCAGCAACCTGATGACATCCGCGTCCTTGGGCAGGATCACCTGGGCCACAGACTCCACCTCCGCTGTAGCGACATTGATCACTCTGCCGAATACGACCACGGTGCTCGCCATCTCAATGACCGAACCGGTGACGATGTAATCCGCAGCGAGAAATTTGCCGATCTCAATAGCGTTCTCGGTGTCCATCAGATCCGAGAGCGCCAACTCCTGCTCTGCTAAAAGCTCATCCAGTTTATTCCGCTCGACGAGGGTCAGGGTGTCGATCCGGCCGAACTCGATCATCGCCATCTCGTTTAGCAGATCCACAAGCCCGGCGGGTTTACCAGCCTTGGTCGCGAAACCGGACACCGCGACTACACCGCCTTGAATCCGATTCAGTTCCAGGGTCATTTCCCGGAACAGATTCGACAGATGATCCTGAAGGGAGCGTTTCGGCACCACGGGCCGGATCTCCAGATCACTTTTTGCCGTGGTGACTTGAGGTTGATCCCACTGCAGTTCCGCGCCGAGGATATCGATGTATCGATCCAGTATTCCGATCTCGTCATCGAATCCTTCGTTGTCCAACCGCAGCCGGGCGTTGGCAAGTTCCTTCTTCATCTCGACGGTCAGGTCTATGGCCCGCTGCATCTTGGATGCCACAGCCTTCTCCAGGGTGCGAATCTCCGGGCTGAAAAGCTCATCGTAGGCCGTATCGCCGCCTCTTTGTCTCCACAGTTCATCCCGGCTGCGGTTAATCTCCTCGATCTGTTCCCTGCAGGAGTAGTACAGCTCCCCGATGGTCTGCAGCTTCTGGGCGAAGCGGAGCATGGTCCCGGACTGGAGGACGCTTCCGCTGGAGTACCCGGCCACCGGCTGTTCTGAGTCCACAAATTCGACTGCGAGGGCATGCGGCCCGGAGCGATGCCTGTTGCCCTGGAGATCCTCGTACTCAATGGTGAAGCGGGCCAGATCGCGGCTCCCGGGATCGCCACCGGGAAGGACCCGAACCTCAGCCAGGATCGTTTCGTAGTCCCGGTGGTGCAAGGTTTTTTGCGCATAGTGAATCGTCTGTCCGGCAATCCGATTGGAGTATCCCCAGGTACCGAGGATTTCCACCGGCTGGAGGAACTCCAGGGTCATCTCCAGATGGCGGGCCACCGGTACCACCATCCGGTCCAGCTCGCTGCCAAAGGTCTCTTCCATCTCCTCTCTGCCGGCAATGAACCGCGAGCTACCGCCGCCCCTTCTGGCCAGCTCGACCATCAGCTCTAGATCGAAATCGGTTCCCACGCCGATGGTGGAGACGTTGATTCCCAACTCCCGGTAGGTTTCCGCCATGTCCAGGAGACCGCCTGATTCACCCACGCCGTCGGTGAGAAAAAGCACCCTGTTCGTATACTCCGAACGGTAGTTGGCCAGCACCTGCTGATATCCCAGCTCCAGACCGTCAACCAGATTCGTTCCCCCGCCCGTACGAATGGAATTCACTGCCTTTCTGAACTCCAGTCTCCGATCCCGACTTTTCATCTGCGTTGATGGAAAAATGACTTTAGCGCTGTTGTCGAAGACGATTAAGGAAACGAAGTCGATGTCCCGCACCCGTTCGATGAAGATACCGAAGGCATCCTTGACCCAGTCCATCTTGTTGGCCGCACTCATGGATCCGCTCTTGTCGATCACGAAAGCCAGGTTCAGAGGGGGGAGCTCTTCGAATTCGAGTTTTCGGCCCTGGATACCGATCTGGACCAGCTCCTCCTGTCCCTGAATGGAGATCTGCCGGTGGCCGGAGTACAGCGTGACACCCAGTTCTTCCGGCGGATCCGGGTAGTTGTAGTCGATGTGGGCTATGTAGGAGTTGATGTGTACTTCGGAGGCGGGAATAATGATCCCCTGTCCCGCCAGGTATTTGCCTCGCCCAGACGAGGAGGCGGCGGCTTCCTGCCCGCCACCGCACCACCCCGTCAACGGAGCAAACAGGAATATCATCAGAAAAAAACCGAGCGCCTTGTTCATGGCAGCCCTCCTAAGCATGGAATCGGGGAGAGAAAATCGATGGTGTCCGTACTCCTTGCTTCTACTATAATCCACCCGACCGCTCTGTCAAGAAAAGTTCATCTTTGGTTGAATCCTTAAGCAACGGCGAGCAGGCAGACCGACCGATGTCAGCCTGCCTGCTCTGGTCTCTTGTTATTCCCAATCCAGCCAATCGGCCGTTTTGACCAGCCCCAGGAATTCCTTTCGATACCATTCCGAATGATGGTTAAACTTATGGTTCGATGCACGCAAGTGAAAGAAGAATTGGGGGCAAACAGCAGGAAATAGACCCTTATTTGAAATTATCCACAAATCATTTGATTTTTTCTCTGAAGAATACTAAACTAAATTTAGTTTAACCATTTGGAGTATTTATAATGATACAGGTAAATACACATGAAGCAAAAACAAAGCTATCTTATCTGTTATCCAAAGTAGAAACAGAACATGAAAAGATACGGATATGCCGAAACGGGAAACCCATCGCTGTCTTGGTTCCGATCGGTGATATCAGCAATCCATTAAAGCAACATTCAAAATTAATGGGTGTAAAATTTCATGAAGATCCGACAGCCCCTCTTAGTGATGATGATTGGCCGGAAGAATTAAAGTAAATGATAGGTATGTACCTACTAGATACGTGTGTTTTATTATGGATGGCTTCAGAGCAAGATTCTCTTACAGAAAAGGTTAAACGGACTTTGAGTGAGAATGCTGGGAATTTATTTATTTCTTCGATTTCAGCGTTTGAAATTGCATTAAATCTGAAAAAGGTAAAATTGAATTGCCATTACTGCCCGATGAATGGGTAAGAGAGGCGCTTTTTCTACATGGCATTGAAGAAATCTTTGTTAACTCAGATATAGCTTGCAAATCGGTATTATTACCCAAAATACATAATGACCCCTGTGACAGAATTGTGATTGCTACAGCTATGAAACACCATATGATAATCATAACAAGGGACAAAACAATTCAACAATATCCCAACATTGAGATATTATGGCATTGAAGGATGAATCATTTCAGGGTAACAGCCCCAAACAGCGCTCAAGAGGCGCTTGAT
>Ga0307379_10009938_pt1 | contig 12666 bp, 15 predicted proteins | sample UN2MG_FD_202237 | JGI IMG/M metagenome (GOLD analysis project Ga0307379, IMG submission 202237) | Soil microbial communities from Risofladan, Vaasa, Finland - UN-2 | ecosystem: Environmental > Terrestrial > Soil > Coastal area > Acid sulfate soil | place: Finland: Risofladan, Vaasa | collected... | reverse complement strand
AGAGTCTGAATTTATGGAACATATGATTAAAGAGCATTCTGCAAGTCCTGACAAGTTTTTGATGAAATAGAACTTGTTTCAGAAAAAAATCGAAGGTTTGTCATACGCAAAAAGTAACAAAACTCCAGTCAATAACACGAATGATGCCATAAAGTAAATCATCACATGCAAAATTCCAATTTTTTTGCTAAAATAATGCCCTACAAACACAATAATTATTCCCATTATTACCAACCCTATCCCTATAGCTAGATTCCCAATTTCCAATATTTACATGCAAAATCTCGAGTATATTTTTGTCTCTAAATTAATTTTAAAAAATTTGTGTCATCCAATTTTTCCTTTAAGAATAATTTTCTCCTCTGTTCCAGAAGGGGTTGAAGTATCGATGTATCTTATTTCATACCAATCTCCAATATGGACCACTTCTCCATCAAGTTCCCGAGGAATCTTAATTTTAACCTCAAAGATGCTAGTGTTTTCTCCTGTTTCTAAAAGATAGCTAGAATTTGCATCAAAACTTGGATTTGCGAGAGTTATTCTTATTCCTCCTTCTCCCCGATATTCTAATTGGTTTATTGGAATTCTGTCAACATCTTGAGAATCTCTATTTGCATCAGGTTCGTAAAGACGTACAATAAACTCATGACCTATTCTTGTTTTACCTGCAGAGCTTTGAATTTGGGCATATGTTTTTTGCAAAGGAATTGATTTTACAAGAATTCGTTTTTCCCCCGCTGCATCTGATTCATCCAAATATCTGACCTCCACAATGTCTTCCTGATTAACAGGTCTTCCGTTAATTGTTTCAGGCAGCTGCAACTTTGCATAAAATACTCCAGTATCAGGACCTGTCTCAATCATTCTTTCAGGACCATCAACTGATATCCCATTGATTGTAAATTCAAGCAATCCTGAGGTAGATATTATCTCCACTCCGGAATGTGCAATATTCAAATCATCATCTGTGATGTAAAAATTCACAAAAGATCCACCCGAAGCAGGGATGGTTTCAATTTCATTTTGTGCATCTGTAAATTTAACAGATGTATCTTTAGCTAATGGGGATTGCTCTGTTTTATTTCCCACATCTTCAATCTTAATTGGGATAATTGCTAAACCTAAACTTTGAAATTTCTCAGCTGTGGTGGGCTTGACACAAGCAGGGGCGCCATTATTTCGAATTATCAAATCAAGACCTGTCTTGCAAACAATGTCTTCAATTGGTATGCCTTTTTTCAATTGTTTTTTTGGTGCATCTACTTCTGCATTTACAGGCATTGTTAGAGAAAATAACAAAAATAGGGCTAGTCCAAAAATAACTTTATTTTTAAATAACATATTCATCCTTCTGTTTTTTATCATAAATAGATTAATGATAAATTCTACTTGTTATCTTACAATCAGACACAAAATCCACTCCTAAAGATACAAAACGCCTCAAAATAATAGATCTCAAAGAAATCCCTCAATTTGACATCTTTTAATTTCTATTTTAGAAATAGTTATAATTAGCAATTGTTTTTCCGGTTAGAATCTCTTGTTTTGGCGTTAAATGGACTAGAATTAATTAGGTAATACTTTCTAGTTTATCTCAATGAAGAAAATTGGATTGTTAGGATGTGGATCTATTGGCACCCAGATAGCTTTGGCAATTGACTCTGGAAAAATTCCTGCCACCCTCACCCATATTTATGATGGGTCAAAAGAAGCATCATCAAAACTAGTTGAACAATTAACAAATAAACCTGTTATTGTTGAAAATCCTCATCTATTATCTTCAAATCATATTGATATTGTAGTGGAAGCTGCATCTCAGGATGCAGTAAAAGATATTGCATTGAGTGTACTGCAAAATAAAAAAGATTTGATGATTATGAGCGCTGGTGCATTACTTGATGAATCTGTTTATGAAATTTTATCAGATGCATGTAGAGATTTTAAAAAAACAATCTTTCTTCCATCTGGTGCGATTGCGGGCTTGGATGGAATTAAATCCGTTCAGAACGAATTAGATTCTCTATCAATTACCACCACAAAACATCCACGATCACTAAAAGGCGCAAATTTTTTTGAAACCTCTGACATTAATTTAGATTCTCTTGATTCCGAAACTGTGATTTTCAACGGAAATGCTAAAGAAGCTGTTTCATTATTTCCTGCAAACATCAACGTTGCAGCTTTACTTTCTCTTACAGGAATTGGTAGTGAAAAGACTAAAGTCAAAATTGTTGCAGACCCAAGTACTGATAAGAATACACATCACATTGAAGCATCTGGTAATTTTGGAAAAATGACTTTTACCATAGAAAATTATCCTGACTCTAACAATCCAAAAACTAGCAGATTGGCAATTTTATCTGCGATTGAAACGTTAAGAAAATACTGTTCTGATGGAATTGATATTGGTACATAATATGGCAAAAATTGTCGGTATTGCCAATGTTTGATAGAATTATGGGCATCTTCTTAGTCTTTAAATTCTCTAAAAAGCCATTTTTAAATAGATAATGTTAGTTCAAGATACTTCAAAATTAAGAGAAAATATTTTACGTCTAAAAAAAGAAAAAAATGTAGTAATTCTTGCTCACAATTACCAAATTCCTGGTATTCAGGACGTTGCAGATTTTACAGGTGATTCTTTAGGTCTATCACGACAGGCAGCAAAGGTTGAGCAGAAAACAATTCTTTTTTGTGGTGTCCACTTTATGGCCGAAACTGCTGCTATCATTAGTCCTCACAAAAAAGTATTGATCCCAGATTTAAAAGCAGGTTGTTCCCTGTCTGACTCTATAACTTTAAACGAATTAAAAAATTGGAAAAAACAACATCCTGGTGCAATTACAGTTGGGTATGTAAACACCACAGCTGAAATAAAATCGGAATTGGATTATTGTTGTACCTCCTCAAATGCAATAAATGTAGTAAAGTCAATACCAGAAAACAAAGAAATTTTGTTTTTACCTGATATGTTTTTGGGTTCTTATGTTGCAAAGATGACAGGAAGGAAAAATATGCGTATTTGGGCAGGTGAATGTCATGTTCATGCAGGTATTACTCCTGATGATATAACCAAGAAATTGGATGCTATGAAAGACGCTGAATTTGTTATCCATCCAGAGTGCAGTTGTACCACTCCAATGTTGTATGATTTGGCATCTGGAAGTTTTGATGATAGAAGAGTTTCAATTCTTTCGACTGAGGGAATGTTAAATCACGTTAAAGATTCTAAAGCAAAAAACTTTGTAGTTGCAACTGAAACTGGAATATTATATAGAATGAGACAGCAAAATCCAGGAAAAACATTTGTCCCAGCATCAGACAAAGCTGAATGTCAACACATGAAGATGAATACTTTGGAAAAAGTCTATGATTCTCTTGTAGAAGACAAATATGAAGTCACTGTACCAAAAGAAATAGCAGACAAGGCAAGATTAGCTATAAACAGAATGCTTGAAATTAGTTAAACTCTAAAATTCTTGAACTAAGATTTGCCAAATATTTAAAATTCTAGCCTCATTAAGGGTATTATTTGGGTAAATTTAGTTCATGATAAGTTGGTTGGATTGTTCGGACTAGGATCAAAGGATCCTGGGAAAAAAAATATTTCGAAAAAAAAGAAAGAATTACGAAAATTAGTCAAAGAAAAGAAATACGACTCTGCTTTGAGAGTAGGATCTGAAATTCTAAAAAAAAATCCTGATGAAAACGATGTTCTTTTTATTATTGGTGGGATATATTACATGAAAGGTAAATACCGAATCGCAATTTCATTTTTTGAAAAGTCTCTCCAAATAGCTACACATGATGTTGAAGTTTTGATTCTAAATGCAAATTCCTATTTTAGGTTAGGAAATTTTAAACAAGCGATTAGCTGCTGTGACACCATTAAGGAAATTGATCCCAAAAATAAATCTGTAGTAGAATTGTTAGAAAAAATAGAATCTGCAAAAAATAATTAGATTTCTAAACTCATGTCTATTCCCTTTACCGAATTGGTAATGCTTCCAACTGAAATTATATCTACTCCTATATTTGCATAATAAGAAATATTTTTTGAAGTGATTCCTCCTGAGGCCTCTAGTTTAACCTTGTCACGGAGTTTTTCCATTTTTAGATTCTTAATTGTTTTTTTAATTTGTCCTGGTGAAAAATTATCAAGCATTATTATTGTAGCTCCTTCTTTAGCGGCTAAAATCGCATCTGAATTATTTTCAACCTCTACTTCAAAGGTTTTGTACCGTCTTTTTGCTTTTTTTATTAGGTCTAAAAGGGAATTGTTTACTGCTATGTGATTATCTTTTATCATGATCATCTCATCTAATCTTAATCGATGTTTTTCTCCCCCTCCAATCATTACTGCTTCTTTATCAAAAAATCTAAGACCTGGGGCCGTTTTTCTTGTGGCAAAAATTTTAGTTTTCTTGTTTGGTATCTTTGCCACCAGATTGTTTGTCTGTGTTGCGATGCCGCTCATTCTGGTTAATAGATTCAAAACCGTTCTTTCACATTTGAGAATTTGCCTTGCATCACCTGAAATAATCATTATTGCTTGATTTGGGATTACTTTTTGACCATCCTTTTTTAAAATCCGTACTCTACATCCTTTAAGGTTAAAAATCTCTTTTGCAAATTTTACTCCTGCAACTACTGCCTTTTCTCGAGATATTATCCTGGCCGATATTTTTTTCTTCGGTAAAAGGGAACTTGTGATATCGCCTTTACCTATATCTTCTGAAAGGAAACTTTGTAATTCTTTTCTTAAATTAAAGACCAATATTGTGCTAAGATTTAGTTGTGATTTTAATGATTTGGTAAATTATTTTTTTAAATAATTTCTCATGTTACTTTGATTGCATACTTGCCTTTTGTAGTAATCCCAAGAGTTGCCGCAATTTGTGAGTTTGTTGGTTCTACTACTAAAACTACTCCGTTCCAATCAGGTGTTAAATCTGAAGATTTACAGTTTGGACAAACTTTACCAATCGTTACAAACTTGCATTTTCTACACGCCATTTCTCGTGCCATCTTTAACTTGCCTCAGCTTTTGCTTCTTTGGCAGGTTTTTCTGAACCACCTTCTGCCTTTTTGATCTCTTCTGCAATCCATTCATGAGCACCAAGGAATGGCTGTCTGCACGTTATTCCAATTTTACCCATTGTAGCTGCTTTACCTAATGAAACAGCAGTGATTCTAGCTCGCAAAGTTGATCCTACTTTTAAGGTTCTTCCACTCTGATTTGCTAAAATCATTCCAGATTTTACATCACTTTTTAGATAATCATCCATAACTTGTGACAAGTGTAACAGTGCATCTGTTGGACCAATTCTTACAAACGCTCCAAAGTCTGTGATATCTACGATTTCTCCATTAACAATCTCTTGAAGTTTAGGATAAAACGTCAAGGCATCAAATTCAACTTTATGGAAAGTTCCTCCATCACCAGCTATCATTTTACCCATTTCTTCGACCTTTGCATCTAAAATCATGATAATGTAACCCAAGTCTACATTAATCATACTCTCGTACTTTTCTTTGAGAATATTCAAGGCTGCCTTCTTTAGAGTTGTTCCAAACAAGCTTGGAGGGATCCTAACGACATCACCTAGTGTAGATATAGAAAACAACTTTGATGAATTTCGCCAATTTCAATTTATGAATCTTTGGGTAATTTAGGTTGTTTTTGAGAAAGATTTTATGATATTTACAAATTTTGAGGAAATTTTTAGAAGTTTGAATTATGTTTAAATAAAGTAAAATGGCTTTTTCACCCATTGGTTGGAATAGATCAAGTTCTTGAAAAACTCAGTACTGTAATTGACCCTGATTTGAAAAAAGATATTGTTTCAATGGGGATGATTAAAGACCTTGAGCTTAATGACAGTAATCTAAAATTTACTTTAGAGCTTACCACTCCTGCATGTCCCTTTAATGTTGAGATTGAGGATGATGTTAGACGAGTAATAAGTGAGATGTCTGAGGTAAAGAACTTTGATCTCAAGGTTACTGCTAAAGTTATGGAGGGTCGCTCACTTGATGACGACACCTCAATGAAAACTGTCAAAAATATTATCGGTGTTGCAAGCGGCAAAGGTGGTGTTGGAAAATCTACTGTATCGTTGAATTTGGCTTTGGCGTTATCTCAAACAGGGGCTAAAGTTGGATTACTTGATGCAGATATCTATGGCCCAAGCATTCCTCTAATGCTTGGCATGAACGATGGATTTATGCAGGTAGAAGAAAACAAACTACAACCAGCTATATCAAATGGACTCCAGGTGGTGTCTTTTGGTTTCTTTGCTGAGCAATCTCATCAAGCTGCAATCTATAGGGGACCAATCATTTCTGGAATTTTAAAACAATTTTTAGTTGATACTAATTGGTCTAATTTGGACTATCTAATTGTGGACCTACCACCAGGAACCGGTGATATCCCATTAACACTTGCGCAAACAATTCCTATTACTGGAATTTTAGTGGTAACCACTCCTCAAGAAGTTGCAAGTAACGTGGCAGTTAAAGCCATTGGTATGTTTGAAAAACTAAATGTTCCAATCATTGGCGTAGTAGAAAACATGAGTCATTTTATTTGTCCCAACTGCAACGATAAACACTATATTTTTGGTAACGGTGGAGCCAAAAGAATCAGTGAGCAATTTAAAATTCCTTTCCTGGGAGAAATTCCATTAAACTCTGGAATAATGTCAGGTTCTGATTCAGGAAAACCAATAATGATCACAAATCCTGACTCTCCTAGTGCTGTCGCATTTAGAAGCGCGGCCAAAAATATTGCAGGACAATGCAGTATACTTGCCTCAAAATTGCAAGAAGAAATGGCATCTGAAAATAAAAAAGATGAGGCTGCTCCCGAGGCAAATACCACTTAATTTTGATTTCTTTGAAATTACCAGATAGTTTAAGAGATAAACTAAAAATTCCTCTGGGCATATTACTTTTAGAGGATGAAGTAAACAAAAAAAATATTCAAAAACATATCTCAGAAAGCTCTTACATCATTTCAGTAGGGGATAGAACCACCGAGAAGATGCTTGGTTTTGGTCTAATTCCTTCGTTACAGATTATAGATGGTCAAGAAAAAAGAATAAAGCGTAATATTCCAAAAAATTTCGAAGTTTCAACCGCCCTTACATGTGATAATCCTGCAGCAGAGATAACTAATCAAAGTATTGAAACAATAAAAAAAGCATTCATCTCACCGGCTCCTGTTAGGATTATAGTCCATGGGGAGGAGGATCTTTTGGTAATTCCGATTTGTATTTATGCGCCACAAAATTCAGTAGTTATGTATGGTCAGCCCAATGAAGGTTTGGTCATAGTAAAGATAACTCCAGAAATTAGAAATAAAACACAAAAACTACTGGATTTAATGGAATAATTGGGGTGTGATGAGACGGTGGCTGTATGATTGGTGATTACACAATAAATTACTCTGACCCTATTAATTCACCTTTGTTACAATAATCAAAATAAACGAAACTTGAATTTTTTAAAATCAAAGGATACAGGATGTTAATTTTTAAGGGCATGTTTTTGAAACATTTTGGGTAGAATACCAACACAACAACAAAAATTTTGTCTCTGACAAACATATCTGCGGACTAAATCACACTAGAATAAGTTGTCTCATGGGAGGCCGATCCTGATAAAAGTGCCATCTTTTATTAAAATTCCACTATCCTGGAAAATTATGATATTCTCACCTGGTGGGAGTATCAAATTTCCTAGGCCATCAAGTTTCACTAGAGAACCATTTTGAACCCTCACACTTGCAGGCGCCATTACAGTTGTAGAAATGGTACAACTCTCTGTTATCATCCAGTCACCTGAAATTGGTGGGGCACATTCGAGAGTAGGAGTTCCATCAGGTGTTGGATCACAGACATTACCTATTCCATCTGAATCAGTGTCTGTTTGGCTTGGGTTTGAGATGCTTGGACAGTTATCAATGGGATCAGATACTCCGTCAGCATCAGTATCAGGTGCAGTGAATGCAATAGCTGTTTTTGTGCCATTATTTAATACCCAAAGGTTTCCATCCCCATCAATTGTAACATCATAAGGACGTACAAACGGAATAAAACTACTATCACTACCAGTACCATTAATCTGCTCTATAAAATTCCAGTTTTTATCAAATATCTGGATACGATTATTTTCCCTATCCGCAACATAGGTGTTGCCATTATCATCAATTACTAATCCTGTAGGGTTATTAAATTCTCCTGGGGCTGTTCCCAAACTTCCAAACTGTGATGAAAATGTTCCATTTGTAAAAAATTTCACTATACGATGATGGAACGGATCTGTTGCTATTATTGTACCATTAAAAACATCAATACCGACTGGAAAAATATCCTGATTTGGTCCAGGATCAAAAGTATGACCCATAAACCGTATAAAATCCCAGTTTACATCATATACATCAATGCGAAAATTTCCAGTATTTGTAACATAAGTATTATCATCATCATCAATTGCGATAGAGGTAGGTTCAATGAATTTACCTGGTTCAACACCTGAACCTCCAAACTGGGTTAAAAAATTTCCTTCAGGAGTAAATTTCTGAATACGATCATTCATACGATCTACCCCTATGATAATTCCGTTACTGTCAGTAACTGCTTTCATTGCATCATCGAATTGGCCTGGTCCCGAACCGGTTTCTCCGAACAGGAAATCAAGGGTGCCATTCGAAAAATAATTTTTGAATCTGTCTTTATCTGCAACAATGATATTATCTCCATTTCCAGGTGATATGCCATTTGGGGAATCAAATGGCCCTAAACCTTCATTTCCAATCTCAAACTTAAAGTTTCCATTTACATCAAAACTATGACCAGATGCTGCAACTATAATTCCATTTGAGCTGTCAGATGCCACACCTCTGGGAGTAAAAAATTGTCCATCTTCACTTCCACAACTACCAAACTCCAAAAGAAAACTTCCTGTTGAGTTAAACTTGTCGACATGACAGTTTCTACCATTTGCAATTAGAACATTATCACTTGTATCAATTTCAATATCATTAGGATCTTTTAATTCCCCTGGAGCATCGCCAAATACTCCAAAGTTCTGAATATGATTTCCTGCTGAATCAAATTTCTTAAATTTATGACGGCTAGAATCTGCTACCCAAATATTATCCAGACTATCTGTTGCTACCCCGTCAATAAAACCAAATTGCTCATCTGCAAAACCTCCGCTGCCAAATGTAAGTTGATGTCCTCCCGTTGAATTAAAAATCACAATGCGATCGTTACCTGCATCTCCCACTATGATGTCATCGTTACTGTTAGTTGTTACTCCTTGTGGATTACTAAACTGCTCCTGTCCACTACCACAACTTCCAATTTCAAAATCAAGCACTCCAGTGGAGTTAAACACTCCAACTCTACAGTTGGTTTTATCTGCAACTATGATTCGGTCACTATTGTCAGTTGCAACATCTATTGGAAAATTAAATTGTCCTGGTCCACTACCACTACTTCCAAACTCAAATTGGAAGGCACCTGTAGAATTAAACACCTCTACACGATCGTTGCCAGTGTCTGCAAATATGATGTCGTCATTACTATTAGTTGCAACTCCCCAAGGATTGCTTAGATCATTTGGGTCTGGTGATGAGCCATCAATACTATGAGAAAATACAAACTGACCGTATGCCTCTGTACTGACGTAGCCAAAAATACTTGCAAAAATCAAACCTGTAATTATTGATATTGCCCAAAAATCTTGCATCCAACATTTATTTTAAGTAATTTTACTTAAATATGATCCAAAAAATAATTTTAAAGGAGATTCCATAGTGTAATTAATTTGTGAACATTTCAGTTTTTGATTTTACTTTAATTATTTTTCAAAAAATTATATTTCTAATAAATTTCACAGAAACAATACTTTTTCTAGTATGATTTGATAGAAAGTTCTTTTAATCTATTAGCGATTATTTTTCTCATGATCAACTATTACAAGTATTTGTCATGCCCAGCATGCAAAGACTCAGGACTGTATTGCATTACCCACAGAAAAGAAGTTGAACAGATACTTGCAGAGCAAGTTAATTCTTAGACACTATGAATATCCAAATTTTAGGTTTAGTCCTATGAAATATAGGATAAGTTGATTATTTTTGTGGGATGGAACATGAAACCTAGGATTTAAATTTCAAGTCTGTATGGATTCGCTAAAGGTTGATGGTATCGCACTAATTAGCAAATTCCCCTTAAGGAACTGAAATTATTTTATGGGAACGATGAAAAATAAAAACAATTGATAAAATAAATGAAAAATGACATTTTTCAAAAAGTAGAAATCTGACTTTTGATCGGAAAATTTGTTCGACAAACCGAACAAATTCTAGAATCCCCATTGGTAACTAATGGAACATGTTTTTTATTTTTCATGCAGTTTGGACACGCAAAAAACCTTGGCATAAATTTTCAATAAATTTAGATTATTTAGTTTTATGTTTGTTAGAGATATTTCATACTAATTTTATTTTCATCTTTTCTAAAAAATAATTTCATATTGTTCGTAGTACTACAATATTTGTCGTAACTGTTAGAAACACTTGTTACGCACACGACTTTAACTATAAAATGTTTTGAAGTTCTCCCATGAACAAAACAATTTCATTATCTGCAATCGCAATGTTTGCAGTAGTAATGGGAATGAGTGCATTTGCACCAGCCGCTATGGGAGCTCCAAATGGAAATGCTAAAGCAGACATTAGAGTCTGTCATTATGGCGCAGGTCCCGACAAAGATCCAACTACATTTGAAGATAATGAATGGGAAGTAATTTTCCTGCATTCACAGGGTAGTCTGAAAGGTCATGTTGACAAACACACTGACGGTGTATTTTTCGATGTAGAACTTGACACTAGTGGTAGTGATGACATATCAGTCTGCTTTTTTAGAAACCTTGAGGTTTAAACCCCATTTTTTCTTTTTTATTTTTTTGATATTGTAGATTTCCAACAAATCATGCCATCGTCACCCTTTAGTCTCTCTGGAAAAATTACGCACAAAGCGGGGAGTGTCTTTTTTACTGACAGTCGATAAAAAGACACTCCCCCCCTTTGACGCCTAGAAAATGCGCCATAACTAAAGTCATTATCAAGCGAGAAATGTTGCAAATCAGAATATTGCGATACATTTTCAGAGTTAGTAATCATCAATTTTGTTTATTTAAAATTAATTTTGATTATTTGTAATGGTTACTTTTAGTGAATTACGTGTCTGTAAAACATGCGGGAATGTCTTTTCAACTCAAGCTGGAGGGGTAAAAATATCTAATTGTCCTCAATGTGACAGAACAGATTTTGATACTATTGAAGAAGATAAAGAATTAGTGCAAGAATAATTTGATGATATTACAACAAAAAAAATGTCCATGTAAATGTGATTGCACAAAAATCATTTCAAATCCGTATTATGATCTTTCCATTTTTTGTATTCTTGGAACCCATAAACCTCAATAAACCATGAAATTTTGTATGAAAGAATACAAATCTAATCATATGACATCAAGTCTTTCTCTTCAAGAAGACTGTGAAGATTATTTACTGAACGATAAACATCTTTTTCAGTTTTGGCCCCCGTACACACCAATTTTCCTGAAGAAAATATTAAAATTACAGTTTTAGGATCAATCATTCTATGAATTACTCCCGGAAATTGTTCAGGTTCGTACATGCTTCGTGGAACAGTTCTTGCAGCTTTTTCCAAATGGACTCGCCCTCCTAAGTTAATCGAGGATACAATATTTTGTACAGTTACAACTGCGTCTTTTTTGATTTTAATTCCCTCTTTTCTTAATTTTTGAACTACAGTTTTTACAGCTTTTCTTGCCATCTCTTCTGATTTTGAGCCGGTGCAAACCATTTTTCCAGTACTGAAAAGCAAGGTAGCAGTCTTTGGAGATTTTAACCTAAATACAGCACCAGGGAATTGTTCTGGATGATATTCAACGTCGGGAAATTTTTCTTGAATTTTAATTAGATCGAGTTTTTGATCTATGGTAGCTGATGCTACTACATTTACTATTTCAATTATTGGAGTGGTGAATGTCACAGGAATCTTGTTGAATAAACCATATTTAAAGAGGTTAAAAATAGGTGCGAGTCTGTTACGACCCACTACATTTAGGGACATTTCACTATCTAGCATGTTCCCCTTAAGAAATTTGAAGTTATTTTTTGGGAAGGATGAGTTATGATAGAACCTTCAAAGAAGACACTGAAACACCAAAACTAACACCTCCCGCTGAATCAGATCCCGTAAAATTTGCAATTTGAGACCAGCCTGTGCCATTAAACTCAAAGATGTATGCAGATCCCTGCCCGAAATCTAAACGACCGGCCGCACCTACAATAGCAGTGTTACCCGATATGGAAACTGATTTCCCAAACCAATCCTCTTGCATTGCATTAGATGCAGTAATTTTTGCTTCAGTAATGGCAAATGCATTTTCTGCCGGAAGTGAGATACCAAGAATCAAAATACCTGTAATTATAGATAAAATTGTAAATTTACTGTTTTCCACCATCATTATGTAAAAGGATTCGAATTTTCTTTGATTTAAAATGATCTAATGTATTTTCAGTTTGTTGCAATTTCTGAAATTATATTTTTCATAATTTTA
>Ga0307379_10009934_pt1 | contig 12667 bp, 8 predicted proteins | sample UN2MG_FD_202237 | JGI IMG/M metagenome (GOLD analysis project Ga0307379, IMG submission 202237) | Soil microbial communities from Risofladan, Vaasa, Finland - UN-2 | ecosystem: Environmental > Terrestrial > Soil > Coastal area > Acid sulfate soil | place: Finland: Risofladan, Vaasa | collected... | reverse complement strand
CTTACCCTTGGTGGAAAAGTCAAATCGGCGATGTCAATCTTATCTGCATTAGCCTTTGGCAGCATCTCCAGGCTGGTCGGGTCGATGAGCGTATTGGCCCAGGAAAATTGCAGCTTATTTCCGCCATTTTTAAGCGTTAGTGCCCTGCTCTCGCGCACAAGCGTCATATCCGCTGAGTTATAGATCGTAAGCTGCACCGTATCCCGCGAAGGCAGAGTAACTAAATCCACCTTCGCCCGGCTTACGCCGGTCATTGCAACGATTATGAGTACCGTAAATATACGTTTCATTTTGTTGCTCCTTTATTCTGTCATCTGTTTCTTCACGGCCTCACATTTCGGCGATGATAGTGCATCTCCAATTGCTTCACGGAAGGTCCTTCCTCAGTGCGAGCAGGCAATTTAATCTCGAACTCGAGGGTGCCGGCATCCTTTTTCTTATAGTCAACACCGAGCTTCAACTCTTTCTTGTCCAAAGTACACTTTTCCATATCCCACTGACCGGGAATCTGCTCAATCATCGTCAGCACCGCGGGGCCGTCCTTGAAATTCTCTATCTTGGCGGTGATTACCTCGTCGGTGTCGTAAAGAACAACTTTTTCGTCATTGTTCTTTTGCAGATTGATTCTGTTGTCCTTCATTTTTCGCTGTGTGACCACGATGTCCCTGCTGTCACCGATATAAAGTTCGGTCTTCTCACCGACCGGCACCAGGCCTGTTACGTCTTCACCCAAGAAGATAGTGCTTTCGTGCCCATCATCCTGGAAAAGCCGTGCCTTACCGCCCCACAGGGCGAATTTGCCTAATCCGCTTTTGGCCTCATTTACGATCCGGTAGCTTACCGGGATGCCGACGTTCTTGTTCTCCAGCTTTTCAGGGTCCCAAGGCAGCTTGGCAGCATCGAACGTCCAGACCTTCGTTATCGGGACCTTCGGTGCCTTTAGAAACAGCATCCGCTTGGTCTCCTCGTGGTCGATGCCCTGCTCGAAGGCCTCGCCATAATCCAGAAGCACCCGTGCCTTGTCGAAATCCTCACCTGAGAAGTTCCGCAGTACCAGGTAGCTTTTCAAATCGACCATAGTTTCTGCCTTGTCTGCTACAGCTTTGTAAGTAATCAGCCGGTCGATATTAGAGAGCAGATAGCTGATTCGCACCGTCTCTGCATAATCGCTGTCGCTGCTGATGTCCCAGACAAGGGCGGCTTCATTAGGTGGATAGCTTACACTGAGAAGCGTTACCTTATCCGAATGGTCGAGCGCTCTTAGCCGAATCGAGTCGGCGTCGATACTGACGCCCTTCCAGGAAAAGTCCACCTTGTTAAGGCCCTTCTGCAGAGTAAGCACACGCTCTTCCTCAATCAATGTCCACTGCGGGTTGTCCAGGCGAATCACCGTCGCTGCCCGCTCAGGCAGCGCCACTAACTTTATCCTCGCCTGCGAGATTGCGCTACATACAAGCAGCAGCACAATTGCTATTAGTTTGACTCTTTTGCTGTTCATAATTCGAGCTCCTTAAAAATTTACTTTTCAGTTCTTGTCAGCGATTCTTCTCGCACACCGTGATATGTCGTTACTGTATAGTCGATTGTATCTTTGCTTCGCGGTTCCAGGTTTACCTCAAAACGTGCATGCGTGGCATCGTATTTTTCATACGGTATATTGGCCTGCATGGTCCAGTACGCAGTGCCGAAGCCGCGGGTAATTTCAATTTCTATCGGCAGGTTTCGGGTATTGGTAATCTTTATTTTCCAGGTTCGTATTTCATCCCAGCCGGAAATATTCTTTTTTCTGTCGTACACATAATTATCAGTCTTGAAGTCCATCAGTATCGGCTCAACCTTAACCAAGCGGGCCGGGCCGAGGTTTAACTCAACCTCTTCATTTACGGGAATATACTTAACACTTGTCCCGCCGACGAATGACAGATACCCCTCTGCGTCAGCCTGGCTGTATATCTTCACTTGCCCATTCGGAATCGGCGTCTGGCCCAGATTGTGCTCCTCATCGTTGGCAAACGCAACAAATCTTAATGCCTGTTGTCCCCAGCGCTCCTCGTCATATTTATACAGACTCTTTACCTTAATATCCTCAGCTTCAAATGAAAGCAGGCGCTTGCCCCACTTGTCCGATATGGTCTCCGTCCCCTCAATCGAATAAAGGAAATACTCACTGAGACCCTCTTTCCTGATTTCCTTGCGTCGCAACTCACCAAAAGCATCCCCCGCGAACCCGGCGAAATGATAGCCAATATCCACCCCGTTCGCAATCTTCATATCCCATGTAGCCCTGCCCGACTCGTCCTCAAGTCTTATCCCCGGCCTATTATACGCATATCTCCTTTTTGCCAGCTCAGCTATTTGGTCGAGGATATGGACCTTGCCGACAATCAGGCGCGTCTGGGCCTTCTCGTAATCTTCACCACTATTGTTGCCAACACGGACATAGCCCTGCAGTTGCATCGTTTTTTCATCTTCTGCGAGCGTTCCCATATAAAATGCCCGCCAGTTAAGTCCACTGGTAAAGTACGTTATCTCGAACGGTACCTGGCCGCCGACCTCGGAACGAATGAGCCAACGGCCAAGTTCCCGTAGCCTCGCCGGGAACACCAATTGCTGAATATCAATCTTATCCGCCTGTGCCAATGGTTCCAAACTTAGCGAAGTCGGATCAATGAGCGTATTGGCCCACATGAACTGCAGCCAGTTCCAGCCTTTTTTAAGCGTCAGGTTCCGACGCTCCCGCACTAAGGTCAAATCAGCGGAATTATAAATCGTAAGCTGCACCTTATCCCGTCTCGGAAGCACAACCAACTCAATGGCGCTTGCCGGCGCAAAAGGCGGCTGCTCAGATATCTTATCTCCAGCAATCCCCCATGTTTCGAGATCGCTTAAGCCCTTAGTAATACCTTCGCTGTATTTCGCTACCTGTAAGGAGGGCTTTGTCCCCATAGCTACTTTCGTCTCCCAATCCTCCGTTAGCAAGGTCTCCACCTTTCTCTCAAGCCTCATTTCCCCTACCGGCGCTGCCGAACCCGGCTCTTTCAAAATTTCGGGACTTTCCACCTTATCTTTTCTCAAATTAGAAATCAGAAGAACCGATCCCACTAACAGCACGGCAGCAGCCGCACTGAGCCAGGCAGGTTTCCTGAACCGGACAATCCTCGCCTGCACCGGTTTCCCAGCCTGCTCCACTACACGCGAAATCAAATCCTCAGAAGCCTTAATGTCTTCACGTAATAAATCCAACGCCGCGAATTTGCGCTGTAGTTTCTGCAGATGCTCGCGACACCGAGCACAGTCCTCCAGATGTCCGGCAATTTCCCCCATTCGGATATCCGAGGCCAGCTTGAACTGGTATTCAATAAGCTCTTGCTCTGTAAGATGACCTTTCATATCACATTTTCCGAAATATCAGGTAACCTCTGCGCCAGCGCTCTAAGCGCCCTGTACATTTGCGTTTTCACCGTTCCAATAGAACAACCCATAACTTTCGCCACTTCGGCATAACTTAGCTGCTGATAATAGGCCAGAACAATTGTCGCCCGCTGCCTTGTCGGCAGCAGCTCAAGAGCCTGCCGAACTTGTTCTTTCTGCTCGGCCCTTACCACTGCTTGTGAGGGGTCACACGAATTCCGGGCCACAGTGACGGCCCCCAGCTCTTCGCATTTCCCGTCGGCACAATCTAATCCTTGATTCAGCGATACAACTTGCAAACGGCTGCGCCTTCTCGAACCGTCGATAGCTACATTTGTCGCGATTGCAAACAACCAGCTCTTAATTCGACTGCCCCGAAACGTATCGGCTTTTTCATGAACGCGTTTGAAAGTCTCCTGAAACAAATCTTCTGCCTGTTCTCTACTGCCTGTCATTCGAGTCAAATATCCCAGCAAACTGTCTCCGTATCGGCGTACAAGCTCAGCGAACGCCGTCGTATCGCCCTTAATATGGGCTTCGAGTAAGCTCTTGTCGGTTTTCACCATTGAGGCCATTTACTCCATCTACCAGTATAGACAGCTATTGTAGCCAATCGGTTGACAAATAAATGTAAATTTTTTGTAAAATTTGGCCTTCTTTATCCCGCTGTATAGCCCTAAGACTCAGCAGCCGTTTTCGACTACACTCAGCAGTTTAGCTACAGTCTTTTGTTAATGTGTGGCGTATCTTTTGGCTGTGGTCTTGACTTTGAGTACAGGCTTGTCCATTGCCCAAAACACGGCGTTGATAAGCAGCCGGCGGAACTGCGGATTCTTGAAGTCGTCCACATGCCCCAGCGAAGTATAGAAAACACGCGACTTACCTTTCCTGTTTGTCCAGGCAACCGGCTCAGGCTCTTCGTCTGGAATTGTACCGATTAACAATGTCCTGGTCGATTTCGTCAGCGGGCTTGCCTCGTAGAGCGAACTTATACTCGTAAACGGCATCCGCACGTCAGCGAGTATCGGATGCCCCTCGGCCCCATCCGCAGACGTCACGGTCGTAGTCGGCCCTCTGCCGTGATGACCGTGGTAGTTTCCGCCGAGCACCTCTGGGTCGAAATTACGCCACTCAACGTGACCATCGGGGTGCTTACCACGAGTGTCAAAGGCGTGGCTGGATGTACGCAAGGCAATCAGCGGCCTGCCGCTGTCAAGATAATCACGGAAGTACTTCATCTGCTGCGCCGGAAACGCCCGACGGCGCGCGAACACTACTGCTAAATCCGCCTTCGCCAGTGCCTCCATACCCAAAATCTCGTGCCGCTCTGGCCCACTTTTCTCTGTGCTGCCCTGGAGTATCTCGCAACACAAGCCGTATTTTATTTCAAGCTCATGTGCAAATCCAGGCAGTGACTCGGCAGCACCATATTCGCTCTCGGCGGAAATAAAAACAACACGCGGTCGCTTGTCGTTCTTGAAACAAAACTGCGGCTGACCCATAAGCACCGTCGAGGTAATCGTCGGGCAAACGAATTTTTCGATATGCTCAACTATCAAATCGGTGCCGGTAAAGTGGCTTACAAAAGGCCGCATACGAGAATTGTACATCGTATCGGTCAGGTCCCGCATCAGCACCACGTTTTTACCAAACCTTGACATATTGCGCAGACCAAACGGCCGGCCAAGCACACACATGTTTGTATGCACTCCCATTAAGATAACATTCTTTATCCCTCGCTTCTCCAGCAGATTCCAGATTTCCACGCCTGAGTCACTGATGGCATCTTCATTGCGAAACTCGATAGTATCGATCTGCCTGCTCCAGGGAGAGCCCTGCTTGCACTTCGGCTCACAGTCGCATCCACCGTCGCTTTGATCTATCGGATACTCGAACTTCTTCTCCAGTTCTCCTTTGAGCGTGCACCACTTACTTATCCCCTTCGGCACGTTCGCAGCTTCTGGTGCGTTTTGCGCCCGCTTGCGGGCAGGGTGATCTTTATAGTGGCCGATTGTGCCGCTTGGTGCATGCACTATCAGCACACCCTTATCACGCGCTGTGCAGACAACTTTGTTCATATAAGGCGCTAACTCCGCGACCCTGCGTGTCGCGCCCTTGCACCAGTGCTGGTTCCACATATCACAGATAATGATGGCTGTATCCGAAGGCTCCCATTTCTGTTGGGTACTAATCACTTTGAATTTGCCGCTCCCTTCCGGCATTCGGACTCGACTGCGGGCGGCAAATGTGAGCTTATTTTCATTTGCTGCAGCTTTTGCGTTTTGCTTTCCCAGGGAAAGAGCATTTAGCAGAATACCTGCTGAAATTAAAAGACAAATGCTTATAACTTTGGGTTTAGTAATGCTCATATCGATTGCCTCCAAACGAACGTAAAGCGAATTTGTCTGAAAAAACATACATCTTAGCTGTCTAATATCGACTATTTCCCTACATACCTTTCCTGTTTCGAATACTCTTTTCTATATTGGCCGCCTCGAAGCGGGTCCACACCGAAGGCCTCAATCCGAAGTAGTTTTCGCGGTCTTGCTCGGTGATATTCTTGGTTTTGACAACAGCGGGCACACCCTCAGCCATGCTGTTTTCAGGGATTACCTGGTCGACGTGAGTAGCACTGCCGTTCGTCAGGATAGCCCCTTTGCCAATTCTCGTATTATAATCACAGCACGCATTAAGACCAATCGCCCCTCCGTCACCTATCTGTGTGCCGTGCATCGTGGCACCATGATTAATCCAGCACCCATCGCCAATGATAGACCTGTCAGGCACTTCTGCCTTCGATGAGCCGATCTTGGCAGGCCGGCCGCCCTCAATATTAACGTTGTCATAAATGTGCGTATAGTTACCGATTTTGTTGGACCCTCGGATTGTCACATTACACCGAATCAACGTGTGATGCCCAATAGTCACGTTACCGGTGATAATGGTGCCGGCGTCGATTTTAGTGTATGGCCCCACAGTTACCCTGCCCTCCAAATAAGCGGTTGGATGAACATCCGCAGTTGGATGTATGTTCATGCCGCTCTTCTTTTGAGCATTTATGACTGGTGTGCTTAGTAGGAACAAAATACCCAAGAAAATAATGGCACCTAAGAAAACAACTTTTTTAATCATGATTCTCTCCTTGTCTTTGATTAGTTTTAGTCGTGGCTTCTTAAATAGCGCTGCCATAATAAGTCCTCCCCCAAATTCTACCTGAACCCGTGAAAAAATCAACAGAAACCCTTATCAGGCAAAATGTTATCCCTAACCGTCTCGTGAGAGCATCATCTGTTTTAATACAGGATTTCCCAAGTAAATCCGTGCAAAAAAGTGAGAATATGATAGTATAGGGTCTGTGACTTAAAAAAACGCATCGTTGGCAATAAGAGCTCCGGCGGTATCTCGGTCGTATTCGGTAGAGTAATTAAAACACTTATTCCTTGCTGAAAGCCTTAGCGTCTTTTGCGTAAAAGCACAGCACCCAAACCGAAGAACTATTCAACACCTGCTAACCAGTTGTTAGCAAATATCGAAAAGTCATCAAAATCCACATCTCCATCACCGTCAACATCGCCATCGTATTTAGGTTTTGGCGGCGGACAATAATTATCATTAATAATATTTCCTCCATTGTCGGTGTATGACCAGTAAATTTGGTTCGGCTTATTAGCACATAAAACGCTGTCACTTATTACCGGTGAACCAGGGAAATAGTCGTTTGAGGAAATCCCGCCACCAGTGTCGTCTGACGTATTCTCGCTGAATGTGCATTTAATTACAGACGGTGACGACGAGGCATTATGCATCCCACCGCCCCAGTAAGTAGCTGTATTACCTATGAAAGTGCAGTTGCTAACTATCGGATTCGAAGATGTATTTGACATCCCGCCACCTTCATTCGCGCTATTGCCATAAAAGGTGCAGTTGTTTACTGTTAATGAACCCTCATTCTCTATGCCGCCACCGATGTTGGCTGTATTACCGCTGAATGTGCAATTACTTACTGTGGAATAATTAGACCAGCTATATATCCCTCCGCCAAGAGGTGCAGTATTACCGCTGAAAGTGCAATTACTTACTGTTGATGACGAATAAAAATAAATATACATCCCGCCGCCTTCGTCAACTGCTGTATTATTGCTGAACGTACAGTTGGTTATCGTAGGTGACGAATAGTCGTCATTATACATCCCGCCGCCGTCAGCGTTAGCTGTGTTGCTGCTGAAGGTGCAGTTGCTTACAGTCGGTGACGAATTATTCCCATTATACATCCCGCCGCCGTCAGTTGCATTTCCGTTTGTAATCACAAATCCCTTAATCACTGTATCCGTACCTTCACCTGAATCGCATGTAATAACGCTGCCGATGGCACCCCCGTCGATTATCGTCGAAAGAACAACTGCTCCGTTAGTAGGATCAGTGCTCCTAAGCGTGATCGCTTTACCCAACATATTCAGGTTCTCAACATACGTCCCGGTCATAACGATAATAGTTTGCCCGTCGCGGGCAAAGTCTATTGCATCCTGTATCAGTGTAAAATCTGCAAGACCATTGGGTTCAACGGTTATGGTCTCACATACATCACCAACACCGTCGCCATCGCCATCTTCCTGACCGGGGTTAGGAGTATCAGGGCAGTTATCATTAACATCGAGTATACCATCACCATCGTGATCGTCGCAAACATCACCCATACCGTCCCCGTCAATATCTTCCTGACCGGCGTTAGCTATGTACGGACAATTGTCAACATCATCAAGCACTCCGTCGCCGTCAGAGTCATCGCACACATCACCTATACCGTCACTATCCATATCTTCCTGGCCTGGATTAGGTGTATTAGGGCAATTATCGTCAAGGTCGAGTATACCATCACCGTCATCATCGTCGCAAACATCGCCTACACCGTCCCCGTCAACATCTTCCTGTCCGGGATTAGGCACAAGCACACAGTTATCATCTACGTCTAAAACCCCATCGCCGTCATCATCTTCATCGCATGCATCACCCATACCATCACTATCAAGATCTTCCTGACCGAAGTTAGAGATAAGCGGACAGTTATCTACATTATCCAATACACTGTCAAGGTCTTGATCACTAAGCATCCTTATCTCTTGTTCCGGAAGCATACGGCTGTAGATCCTCACATCATCCATCGCACCATCAAAGTAATACTGACCGGGATTGTTCCATGCACCGATGGATGCCGGCATGGTTAGTTCGATTGGCTGTGTTGAAGATATAAACTCAACACGAAGAAGTTCTGTACCGTTAACATAGGAGATAGCTTGCCCCATGTGGTTAGAATAAGCAACTGTAACATGGTACCACTGATCAGGACTGTCAAATGCCGGAACGCCAGGAAGATACCCTCCGCGGTATACTTCAAAGCTTAACATATTATCATATATTTGAAATTGAACACTGCCCGGCAGCATCCAATCATCACTGTTATAGATCGCTTTGTAACCAAATAGAGTGTCAAGGCGAACCCATGCAGATATGGTTATTTCTTCACAGAAAAAGCAGTTATGTATTCCTCCGATTCTTACGGATTCATCGATGCCGTTAAATTCTAACGCCCCCCTTATAACACCGTTTACCCAGTATGTGTCCGAACCGTCAAATCCATCAAGAAATCCGTCAGCGATTCCGACACTGTCATCGGCAACAGGCCCCGACGTCTCATCAAACGACCAGTGCGCAATAAGATCTGGTATTGGTAAATCTCCGGTAGCAACACCGCTAAAAATAGTCATACACACAAAAACTAATGAAACCACAATAAGATTTGATAAATAATGTTTTTTCATTTTTCCCTCACCTATATATTAACTGGCATTTCCAATTACACGGTTAAAAAGCGTACTTTTTTCCGTACAATACCAATAATTTTACAAAAATCTGCCTTTTTGCCTTCACCCATTGGGTTCTCCCGTAACAAATGGTCGAAACTGGTTTGAATGGTCTCCATGAGCTATATACTATCAGAATCCTATCGATTTGTCACGAACTAATTGGGAAATCCGGATTAATATTACTCCACAATGCGTCTGATATAGACTGCTACCTCACCACCGATATCGGCAGATTTACTCCAGGTTTGGTCACCCGCGGCAACAGCTACTTGTGATTGCAGAATCAGCTTTCCGGTTGCACAATCAAACCAGTGAAATTCATAATTGCCGGCAGACATATCTCTTAATCCTATTTTACCCCAGAGGTTGGGTGTGTAAGCAATGTAAGTGGTCCCCGGCAATGCCAACACATATTTTGTCCCACCATATCTTAATTCATCGTGCGGCGACATCTCATTAAAATTAGTGGACTCAAAAAAACGCACCAGGCGCCCACAATCTCGAAGGTCGCTTTCCGCAGTGGCCGCTATGTCCATTCCCAGGATCATCACGTATGCGCCGCCCATCGCACACGCCCAGCTTTTCCTGCGTGCCTGCCCACCGATTCCAAAGTCTGCTGCTTCAGACATATTAAGATTGTACTTTCCTTGCGCTCGCTTCCAGGCACTAACCATACCTCTATGCAGAGCATCGGCGGTTGGCACATTATACTGGATAGCAAATTGGTCGATGTTCGGCTCATCTGCAAACTCGGAGAAATCCAGCCCATTGAGTTTATGCACGGCTATGACATGGCCATAATCATCAGCAGCACGAATCTGTGCCGCTATATTTTTCACTCGTTCAACGCTGAGCGCTTCCTGGTATTCCTCCGCGATGCACCATATCAGGTTCTTATGGTGCTCGAATCGGTCAACGATTGTGTGGATAAAATCCTTCTCCTCTTTGCCCACCTGATTACCCGTATTCCAAATCCGTGCACTGTCGTCAAAGAAAAAGAAATAGATCACAATGCCGTTTTTATCTATTTCTGTAAACCATACTTCCCACTGTTCGAGCACTTTTGCGTTGATGCCTTTGCCAATGTCGTTGTTTACAAATGGATTGTGTGTTTTGTCGCCGTCGCCACCATGTGAGCGCACTGCCATCAGGTAAATACAGTTAGCGCCGGTTCCTTTTAGTTTCTTAATCAATGCCATTTGGTCGCCGTTACGAGTTCCATCAGGATTTAACTTTCCGCGAAAGAGGAAATCCTCCGGGTCACCGGGCCCACACATAAAGAACGGACCTCCGCCTTTGCGTTTGAGCCACTGAGGATGATCAGGGTCAACAATAATTTGCCCGGCTTTAGTTTCAGATCGTATCACAGAATCTTTGAGCAGTTCCAGGGCATGGTTTACCATTTTGCTGCCGTTGATTTTTGTATCGTTCCAGCTCACAATCAAATCCATGCTTGGCAAAACCACCATAGCGCGGATGTCCCCATGTCCAAAGCATCCGTACGCATCATCCGGAACATCAGGCCAGTTGCTTTTGCCATCACGGCCCACGCCGTTTATCCACCATGCGTAACTATAGCTGCCAGTGTGGTCGCACTGGTTATTACCGCCGCCAATTGAACGCTGCCCCCGAATCATCTCTGCTGATTTTCCCTTCGTTCGCGGAATCGAAGTAGGCAGCGGACTCGTCACAGCTAAAACCGTGTTCCTGGCACTAATAAGCTGCCTGTTCTTCCATTTGCCTTTACGCAAATACAAGAGTCCAAAGCGCGCAAAGTCACGCGGCGAAATGGCCAATCGGCCGGGACGATTGCCGGTTCCGAACGCCATGAAAGTGGGATTATCCTGACATTGAAGGACATTGGTAAGTTGAGGATGTAATATATCAGCATCCACCGTTTTCCATGTGGACCCATATACCTTCAGGAACAAGGCATCGAAAAGCAGTGCCATATTATAGTCGCTGTAATCGAAAGCCCGGCCCGGCTGCTCGCCTACACCATAGCACGAGATTTGATTACACAAATGTCTGAAGGTAATCTTGCGGTCCTTGAAGCCAAGCGATTTGTTCAGCGAATTAAGTCCTGGCTCGAATTTGGAAACCTGCTCCTCGATGCTTTTGAGCTTGTCCTGCTCCACAGCAGTTAATAGAAAGTGCGTGTAAAGTGGCTTTACTGCCGATGCCACATCTTTTCGCCTGCTCGCATCGCCCCAAGAATAAACTAAATACCCGTGACGTACAACACAGCCGAATCCGTCGGCGTAATCGCTCAACGCTTTTAATTTGCGCGCATCCAGGCCGACTTCGTCCGGTTTCCTGGTTTCCCATTCCTTTCCTGGATAAACTTGTTTTATTTGCCCCGCTTTTGATTCGATAATTCCCACATACACACTAACTAAGAGGACTAATAGTAATATATGTAACCGTTTCATTTTTCCCTCTATCCATATTTCGCTGAGCAGCGTATTGTCCCAACATAAATACAGCTACAATTTCTATCTATTTACAGTAACAGACACCGCCGTCCCTGTCAAACGGAATTAGTGCATAAGCCCCTCGGCGTTCTTGCGCCTCTTAACTTTGTTGATCAGCGTTTATCTTATTGCACGCACTATTTGGTAGCGTTATAATCACAAGAGACAATATGAGCAAAAAAGATGCACAAACAGACAAAGATTACTTTACAAATATGTCAATGAAACTCGGCGCTGACAATGCCGTAGTTTTTAAGATAGAAGATATTGTCTTTGATCCGCGCACCATATTAAAGTGCATGTTCGGCTGCTCTGACTGGGGGAAGGGACATACCTGCCCATCGAGGCCCGGCTCACTAACAGCCTCGGAGTATCACGAGGTATTTGAAAAATACTCCTGGGGGATTATCATTCATTCGAAGAGTAAAAAGGTTTCACAGGAAGTATCTTTTGCCATTGAAAAAGAGGCCTTTTTGAAGGGTTACTACTTTGCTTTTTCATTGAGTGACTGCGCGCTTTGCGAGGAGTGCGCCGGACATCGGAGCGAGAAATGTGTTAATCCTAAAAAGGCACGACCCGCTCTTCAAAGTATCGGAATCGACGTTTTCAAGACGGTCCATCAGTTCGGCCTGCCGTTGAAAACGCTTAAAGACCAAGACGAAGAGCAAAACTGGTATTCAGCCGTTTTTATCGAGTAACCAAACTGCTGGCCCGGTCTTTTCGATACTAATTATATCTGCGAATACGAAGTCGGGCGCAGGATTATGTCTGTGATGTTGGAGACGGTATCTTTATAAGCAGGATTGGCCCGCAGCTTCTTCCAGTCCGGGTCGCTTCCGAACATACCCCATCTCTTGTCGCGCATTGCCATATCATCAAAGGTGAGCATATACGTAAGATTCGGCATTTGTGGCCCTATTA
>Ga0307379_10009930_pt1 | contig 12672 bp, 34 predicted proteins | sample UN2MG_FD_202237 | JGI IMG/M metagenome (GOLD analysis project Ga0307379, IMG submission 202237) | Soil microbial communities from Risofladan, Vaasa, Finland - UN-2 | ecosystem: Environmental > Terrestrial > Soil > Coastal area > Acid sulfate soil | place: Finland: Risofladan, Vaasa | collected... | reverse complement strand
AGAATGCGGGTGATCACGCGCCGGGTCTGCGTCTTGCGCCCGTCGATGATGCCGCGCACCCCCCAGCCCTGCATGATGATAGGATGCTCGGTCATAGCCCCACCGCCCGCAGGTGCTTCCCTGCGCCCCGCGCCGCGCCGATCTGCTCGGCCTGCCGGGCGACGAGGTTGAGGAGCTGTGCGTTCGTCTGGTCCTTCGCGGCGCACTGCCCATCCTTCATACCGACGAGATACCGTTGCTCCTGTGGCGCAACGCGCTCGCCCATTCGGTACGTCGCAGCCGCGATCATCGTGGCAACGACGAACATGACCACCGGAATCGCGATGACCACGGCGGCGGCCAGGTACAGGAAACCAAGGGGGATCTCCGAGTACACTATGTCCCCGGGCATCAACATCCACTTCATGGGGCCTCCTTGTTGCTTCGTGGCCCCTCGAGAAGGATGAATGCCACGCGCTGCCAGAAAGTCATGCCGACGACTTTGTCGTACAACCGCATCCAGGCTTCACACGTCTTTTGCCATTCCTCGCAAGCCGTCAACGAGTGCTCCACAAGCGCCCGTACCTCACTCCACGAGATCATGTCAGTGTTCTTCATGGGGCCTCCTGTATCTCTGCGCCGTGGGCGCGGCAGATGTTACCGATGACCACCTTGCATGAGCAGTCTCTCCGCTCAAGCTCCTCCGCTGCGATCTTCGCTATCGCCGTGGCGGTCTCCTGGCGAGCAATCCCTTCCGCCTCGCGCATCGCCTCATCACAGGCGCCCATCGGTAGCCAAGATTGCCGCTTCTCCAGCTCAGTCTCCAGCGCCTTGATGCGCTCGGCCATCGCTTCGTGTGCTTGTAGTAGTTCCTCTCGGGTCCATGTAAGCGGATTCTGTGTCATATTGCCTTCTCCAGCGCCTTAATGCGCTCATCTTTGCTTGCGGCGTACTCCAGGGCAGTCCGCTCGGCATGCGCACAATCACGCATTCTACGCTCAGCGTCCTCGATGCGCTCGGCTTGGGCATCGATGTGGTCCCATAACACCTGCATGACCGTACTGCTGTCGCAGTAGATGCCACCGCCCGGACCTGTTATCTGAATCACATCGCCTGTCGGCAGCCGGAGTCGGCGAAAGGTGTAGCCGCCTATCACGACCAGTCGCTTATCGTCCATCGTGGTCCTCCTGTGCGGCGTCGTAGCGGGCGAGAGTCTCACATAGCGCTCGGCACTCAACGATGTAATTCGGCCCGTCGTAGGGCATCCCGTGGGTATGCAAAAACGCAAACACATCGCTAAGCGCACCGTCGCATCGGTCGAGAGCATCGGCCATGGCGTGCGCCGCCTTCGCCAACTCGGCGGCCATCGCGAGTCTTGGATCGTCACTCAACCCGTCACCTCCACATACAGGCGGTCCGGGCCGCCAGCTTTCGCTTGCTTCTCGGCGCGAATCTCACGCACAAGGTTGTCACTCGCCAGCACGCCGCTTGTCTCCAGGGCGTCGAGCACGGGCTTGATCAGGCTGTCCACATCACGGCGACCATGGACGTGCTCCTGGATGTACACCGTGACAGGCCGCTTGAAATGCGCCGCGCCGGCCGCGGCGAATGTCCATGCCAACTCATCGAGAAACACCTTGTACGCCGCGTTCCGGTAGATGCGCCCGCGGGCGGTGTCCAGCCGCTTGTTGGTGCCAACCGCCTTGCCGGACCATGAAGCATTCCAGGTCTTCATGCGCCCGCCGCCTTGACGAGTTGCTTGTCCTCGAGGAATGCGATGAACCGCTCTGGCGTGCCGTGGTCCAATTGCCGCACGTTCTCCGGAACGCCATCGACGTACAGCGGTATGAACTGCCCCGAATCGACGTGCCCAATCTTGCGCCCGCGGGACCACACCCGGCCGTCTTCGTCCTGGTAGATGCGGAACTGGCGCTTGACTTCCGGCGACCCTTCGACAATCTCCCGGATCGCCGCCACGTCGGGCAGCTTCCCGTACTGCCCCTTGAACGAGAGCACGATCTGGTCGAACAGCACGCCCGGGGCAACCCCGATGCGCTCGATGTACTGCGCGATCATGTCCACCTGGAGTTGCGAGGTGTACCGTAGGCCGTAGTAGGCCTGAAGGTCTTTGACCATCTGCTTGACTGTCACCGTTTACTCCTCCTCAGCGCCTCGTCCACAATCGCGTCGATATCCAGGCCCTTGTCCTCCGTCATCGACTTGACCACCCGCGTAAAGATGCCTTCCGAGTTTAGCGTCATGGGGCTGAACGGCTGCGACCGCCAGAACTTATCGCCCGTCTGCACTAATCGCCAGAACGCCTCGAGGACCTGGACGGCGAACGCCTCGGGCTCCGCTGCACCCCGGCACCGCTTGGCGAGCCCCTTCAGGTGCTTCATCTGCACGGCCCAATTCCAAGGCGGCCGGCCGTCTTCGTACCGCGACACGAAGGCCGCCTTGAATGCGGCAACCAGCGGGTCGGCGCTAGACCTAACTTTCTTTCTAGTTCTAGTACGAGGAGTAGGACCGTTAGGAGTAGGAGTAGGAGAGTTAGGAGCAAGAGGCGTGCCAGCCTTATGGCGGACCCTGGGTGCCGTAGGCGGAACCATGGTTCCGGGCGGAACTATAGTACCGGTTCGCGGAACCATAGTTCCGCTTTTGCGCCTGATGCAGCCCACCAGCTTGCGGATGTAACGTGGGGATACGCCCATGATTGTGGCGATCTCAGAGGTTCGCAAACCGTTGGCCAGCAACCCTTGCACTGATCTCTCCGTCCAATTCAGTCCTGATGTATCGGGCACGTCGAGCATCACCGCGGATCACCGTCCCCACGTGGGGAACGGGCCGCCAGCGCGTCGGCCAGGCATTCCTGTACTTCGCGTCGTGCTATGTCGTGGATGGCCGCTAGAAGGCCGCTACGCGTGGCATGCCGCTTGACCTCCGCCATCAGCGCAGACCGTGCAATCGTCGCCAGGGGGTAGCCACGGTCGGCTGCGTAGGCCATCACGAGGCGGTATTCGTCGTCGCTTAGGGTTAGATGGGGGTAGTGCTTCACAACGCCTCCCGTATCGCCTGCACCAGCCGCGCCTCGGCTACACCCCCGGCTACACCGAGAGACGTGGCGCTGTTGCAATCGCTTCCGGCTACCGACCGACCGCACACCACGTCCACATTCATGTCATGATCCACGATGGCGGCGCCGTACCTGGCATAGGCCCACACCGCTTGCGGGATTTTGTGAGCGCGCTGAGCGTGCGCATCGGGCGCCAGGAGGGACCATCCGCACCGCGCACAACGCCAGCCCTGCTTGTGGGCGAGACGCTGTAGCTGCGCGGACTTCTCTGCGATGCTCATCTTGCTCACCCGACGCGCCGTTCCATCGTAGCGTGACGGCGACGGTATTTGAGGACATTGACTACCCATGCGCGGTCGTTCGCGCCGGAGGCATAGCCGTCGTCGTAGTCGTCGTGGTAGGCGCCGCACCAGGTGTCGTCAACGCTGTGCCCATGGCGGCGGCCGTAAAGCCCGTCCCTGTAGCCCGCTTTGTACGCTGTCATGCTTCCTCCTTGTCTCCCTCGGCGAGCATGGCGTCGGCTGAGATACGGGAAAGCCTTGCGGCTTCGTGTGCAGCATACCCATCGGTATAGCCGAGTTCGGTGCTCCGAGTGGTAAGCGCCTGGATCCAAGCAGGGAGTGCCTGCCCCGCGAAGTAGTCGCGGAGGGTCATGCCGTCATACCCCGACAGGTGGTAATGTTTGCCGCGTGGCTCGCGATCCATCGCGGTGATGTTGTGCGGGAACGCATGCCCGCCGTCCTTCTTCATGCTTCCTCCTCCTTCGGTCGCTCGGGCAGCGCCAGGGCCGACTCGTCGAATCGCGCCTCTACGCCGCGGCATAGGTCGCTTGCCTCGTCAACGGTGTAGTCGTTCGTGCTCGCCAAGAACACGATCACACCCTTATCCTTGAACGCCACGAACCGTCCCGCCCGCGCCGGGACCTTCCACACGGCGCTTGTCTCCATGCGCTTGTGACGCACGTTGTACTCGGCATAGGGATACGAGACCCCGTGCTGCCACTTCAGCCACTCACGGGCGTATGGCTTGCTCCACTGCATGTACTGCGCCCAGGCGTCCTTCAGCACGTCGAAGTAGTTCATGTGCTCTTGCTTGCGGGTCTGCTGGTGGACGCGCACGTAGACTTCGTAGACCTTGTGGTCATCCAGCAGATGCGCGTGGTGGCGGGCCTGCTCTTCGATGGTGGTGCGCGTGGCGTGAAAGCTGATCATGCGATTCTCGCAGGCGCAAACGTGTCGAGGAACAGCCGGTGCCTGTAGTCGCCCCAGTCGTAGAGCTGGGCGAGAATCTTATCGAAGTCGTCCGTAACGGCGTCCTCGTCCAGCTCCACGAAGGCGAGCCGGATGTCCCGTAGAACTGCGTCACCGACCCGCACGTCACGCAGCTTGGCGGCGAGCAGCTTTGCCAACTCGGGTATCGTCATCTCGCCATCGCGGGTCTTGCGCCACTCGTCGCCCATCTTGATCACGTTCAACCAGTTTGCCATCGGTGCCTCCTACGGCTCGTCAATCCAAAACGGTTCGGGGCTTTCCCACCACGGCTCCGGCTCGTCGGGCGGCAGCGCGGGCGTGTCGTCCTCGTCGGTGTCGTCGTCGCGGAACATCGGGTCCAGGTCGTCGTCGGGGTAGGTGGTCATCTCACACCACCTACCCTACGCGCTTGTTCCATGCGGCGATGGCGCCGACCTCCGTTTTCTCCAGCGCCCACGGACGGACCGCGCAAGACTTCTCGCGACAGTCGATTAGGTAATGATCCGGTTCCGCAAAATCAGTCCGTGCCTCACCCCCGCAGAACGGACACGGCTTGAGCGCCGGGGCCTTGCCTGCATTGCCGGCGTTGCCGATGGCGACCTGACATTCCATATCACCGCCGCCATTCCTGCGCGCATCGACATATGCCTTGACGCACGCCTGCCGCTGCTCGTCGCGGATGGCTGGGAGAGTCGCCTCGAAACTGTCCAGCAGATCGCCCGGGATGTAGTTCAACTTTATTTCAATAATCTTCTGCCACCATTCTTTTGCGTTCTTCATCTCGCCACCTCCCCTATCGCCACCACGCAGCCGTGGCGTGTCTCGATCTCCGCAGCCGCGATGCACTCAGCCGCCGTCACGGTCTCATCCGACAGGTGCGCCGTCAGATCTACGCCGTTGTGGTACACACGGATGCGCTCGATGACGGCGCGGAGCCGCACCGGATCGGCGAACACGCACCCCTTCACATCCACGTCGTAGTCGGCGTCTACCTCGTAGTCGATAGGCGCCTGTCCGTCACCGATGGACGCGACGATCTTCTCCAGGTATTGCTTCATGTCGCCGTCTCCCACCATGACCATAGGCCATGAGCGTGGGGCACCCATTGGTCACGCTCGGCGGCGAGAATGCAGTTGCTCTCGTGCACACCGATGCACCTGGGCACAACAAGCCATCCCCCGAACTCGCGATCCCAATACGAATCCATATATAGCACCCAGGGCACCTCGTCAGAATAGGCTGCAAGAACGATATCGCCCGCCTTGAAGCGGGGGGCCGGTCGTACCTCGGATGCAATGTCATCACCCATCTCGTTGTCTGCCGAGACCATCGGCAGTGCCATGTTGCAGATGAGAGTGTCGCGTGTATCGTTCATACATCCTCCAGCCATGCGGTAAGTTGGGCTACTACATCTTTCGCCTCACCCCGTGTCATGCAAACGTGATCGTATTTGTCCCATCCTCTGATTCCGGTGAGTTGCACACACCTACTCTTCCCGTCGTCGCCACCCCAATAGGCCGTCAACGACAAGCTGTGAGATCCGGTGCCCGTCCACAGTTCTGTGCCCATGCTCCCCCCTCCATCTCCTCGCGCAACGCGGCGAGATCATATTCATCGGTACCGGCTGCTTTGAGATCCTTGTAGGTGTAGCCGAACTCACGAATCATATCCGCCGCCATCCCTGGTTCGTCGCGTTCTCGTGCGATGAATGCTGCGGCACAAGCGATCCCCTGAACAAAATCGCTACCCAGTGCGTGCTTCATGCTCCCTCCTCAGCCTTGGCGATAGCGGCCTTCACAAGATTGCAACAGATCGCAGCGTGACGCTTCGCCGCTCCAATAGACCCGCGTCCTGACTCTCTCATCGAAACAAGCTTGCCCGTCTTCCCCGTCTCGGCATCCCACTCCCAGATGATGGTTTCGTAGAACCACGGCACGGGAGGCTCAATCATTGCGCTCGACTTCCGGTGGATGGTAGATACGAACCATTTCTGCACCACGTAACTCTGCATGAATGGCTTGCTCATGCTCCCTCCCGTGCTATGCGCTCACGGAGCGCCAGGTTCAATTCCCGCACCGATACCTCGTAGGGCGACAGCGGCCACCGAGTGTCCTGTGGCGGCGGGATGCGCACAGGCTTGCCGTCCATGCCTAGCACCGGCCCGGTGCGACCCATGCGCCATCGGTAGTAGCCTTCAGAGAAGCCGAGTTCGGCGGCGCGGATGTACTGCAGGTCGTCCATGTGCGTCACGCTTCGGCCTCCGCGAACAACGGCTCGCCTTGCCGCGCCATCATGATCGCCTCGAACTGGCGCACCGCGGCGACCTTCTGCCCGTAGTCCAACTGCTGCAGCCGGTAGCGCCCGCTCGCCTTGAGATAGACCACAGCACCGCTCAGGTGCTCCCAGCCATCAGGGTCGCCCCGCAGGTAGGCACCGATCTGTACCTCGTGCCAGGACGCCGGCGAACCCGACTTGATGTCAACCAGTACGGGGTACGGGCCGCCGACCGCGAGCTTGCAGTCAACACGGCCCCCGTACCCCCCTCCCAGTTCCAGGTCACCAACGATGTACTCAAGCCGCAACACCGTCGCCATGAGGTCAAGTAGAAAGCCCTGCCACGCGCGCACGTGCCCGGCGATTGTCGGATCCACCGTCTCCGGATCGAGCACCTCTTGCGCCGCCAGCATGCAAGCCCGGTGGATCATCTTCCCGCGCTGCGCGTGGTGGGGCCGGAAGTAGCGGGCATCCACCAGTCCCGCATCCTTCAGCGCCCGGGACACGCTCACCAGCTCGCGCCGTGTACCGTCCCCAGGCTCGTACCAGTATCGGTGGCCGTCCTCCTCGAAAACGATCATGCGCGGTAGGCCACGGTCCCAGCGTCGTACACGCGAACCCCGGGGGCCTGGAATGATGCCTTGAGCGCCTTGGCCCTGCGGGTAAGTTCCCGGTCGTCGTAGGTCAGGAGTTCCAGGGGCGCGCGGCCCTCGGCCACAGCTTTGACCGTTGCCGCCAGGTCAACGCCTCGCGCTTGCCAGTTCTCACGGTGGCTCACGCCCTCCACCCGGGGCGCTTCTACCACCGCCACCGGCGCCACGATGATCGGCTCATCCAGCACTCGCTCCGCTGCGGCCACGTTGCCGGCCGCCTCCAGCTTCTCGGCCAACCGTAAGCGCTCTTCCTCGGCGGCCCTCTCCGCCTCGCGTTGCCGCCTCTGGGCCGCTGCACGCACCCGCGCTTGCTCCTGTTGCCACCAAGCGGAGGACTTCTCGTCAACGATCCTGCGCGCCTCCTTGTACGGCTTCGTCAGGGATGAGACGAGATCGGTGAACCACTTGTGCAACTTCCGCGCGCCTTCAAGGCCTTCCTTGAGTTTGGGGTTGGCCTCAACGGCCTTGACCGCCGCGGCGCACTGCTTCCCCCAGCGCATGGCCTGCTCGTAGGTCTCCTGGTCGTTAACCACGAGTGTACGCACCGCGGTCATGATCCCCATGGCCTGCGCACGCGTCCGGCTCACATCCTCGGCGTCCGGGATCGTCTGCGCATCCCGTAGCCTCTCGATGACCGCGATCTCTTCCCGGGCTTCCTCGATCTCCGCTTCCGGTTCATCGAACAACAGTTCAGTGATCATGCTTTCTCCTTCTCTTGGTTGAATGCGTAGCTTGCCCCGCGCTCTGTGAACTCCTCGGACCACGCGATGGCCAGCGCGCGCAGCTTCTCAACATCCGCCCCTGCTGCCTTCCCTTCGGCGACCTTCGCGTCCATCTCCTTTTTGGTGTACAGGATCACTTCATCGGTCCCCACGGGGCGCTTGAGCGTGGCGTAGACAGCCTGGAGAGCCCCCCGCGCAGCCTTCAATTCCTCAGCCTCGCGTTCCGCTTCCTTCCGCGCCACTTCCTCTGCATCCCCAGCAACAACCAAGCCCTGAGCATCCACGACGATACCGGCGATAGCCTGGGGCTCCGCGGTCTTGGGATGTTCGTCTTCTGGCGCTTCCTGGCCGTCGATCTCGGCATCCACATAGGGCATGTCCAGGAGCACGTCCGGGAACGCCAGGCGGAAGCCCTGACCGATGGCGCACTTCTGCGTCATGAAGTAGGGCCGCTTGCGCCACATGCTGTTGGGGAATATCTGGCCGTTCTCTTTCACTGTCGCCACGCACTCCGCATAGCGGCACGTCCACCGGAACTCGCACGGTTGATCTTTTCGTTTGATGATCACCGATGCCTGATAGTCAGACCGGTCCCAATGATCCTGGTCGATGGAACCCGAGCCATCGGGACGCCAATACTCCATGCGGCCGCTTTCCTCGGCCCGTTTGATGTAGACCTCGTACCCGACCACTGGAATCAAGACCTTCCGCTTGAGGTCAGAGTCCCATATGCTGACGGCGTGGATCTCCCGCTTGAGGGGATTTAATTGCATCTGATAAGCCACCGCCAGAAACAGTTTCTTCTGCGGCTCATCGAGTTTGGCGGTGATGCCGAGCATGTCGAACGCATCGAGGATCGCGTCCTCGCTCAGCCGCTCGCGCTTCTGTCGCGGTTGCGGCGATGTGGCCATAAGCTCCGTGCTCTTTTTCTTGCGATTCCAGAACATCATCTATCGCCTCCTATCGCTTGCTCTTCGGGCGGATCACCGCCCGCGCCTCCTCGATCTGTGTTTCAAGGCGGGCCACTCGTGCCTCGAACTTCACCCGGCTCGGGCTCCCCTCGGGCTTCTGCCGGATGATGTGTATCAGGTTCTCTTTCTCAGCGAGGAGCTGCTGTAGCGGGCGCCTCGCCATCACTCCTCCTCGGGCGGCTTAGGATCGCCGCTGCCCATGTAGACTACCGACCACACCAGCACAACGATGATCGCAACGATGGCGACTATCATGCCTCTTCCCTCTCGGCCCTCTCGGCGCGCCGGACTTTCTCCGCGCCCCGCCCCGTGACATACTCAGCCACGATCGCCACGGCGCATTCATGGCAGATGCCGTATGTGATCTTGCCCACCGGCTCGCGGTGGTCCTCACCCTCGACAGTCCCGCACGATTTGCAACGGTTGATCACGACTGTTCCTCCTTGCTCACCGCTATTGGAGGTTTCTGCCTTGGGGCATGGCGGCCACAGCAGTAACGTCCATCGACTATGTATTTCGCGAGGGAAGTGCAGGTGGGGTCCTCGCAGAATTTGCCAAGGCTACAATCCCAATCATCCGGGAATCTTCGCTGCTCGCTCACGACCGTTCCTCCTTGCTCACCGCCGCCTGTTTTGCAGCAGCCGCCATCGCAGGCATCAAGCCCTCCACCCGCGCCAAGGCGTCAACAAGTAGACCCTCGACTTCCGCCAACTCCCTTGGGATATCCACGTCGTCCTGTTCGTCGGTCTTCGCCAGCGCGTGGGCCGCCATTTCACGGTATACAACCCGGGTCGGCTCACTCAGTAGGGGCCACCTGGGAAGAACCGGCTCGCGGCCCTTTACAGCGATATCGAACAGCTCACTCGCCAATTGCTCTATGTCCAGTTCGCGTCCTATCACGACCGTTCCTCCTTGCTCATCGCCACCTTGATTTGCTTAAGCAGCCGCATCCGCGCCCTGTGGACTTCTGTCTCTGTGAGAAGTCCCATAATTCCCAGGCGGACAATCGCATCGGCGTACTCATCAAACCGCTCATCGAGCCCCTCTATCTGTTCGGACGGCTTGGGAGCAAACGCACCAAACTCAATCGTCATGACCGTTCCTCCTTGCTCACCGCTTCCCCGCCACCGCAGCTCTGCAGGTCGGGCACGCAAGCCACTTCTCCAGGTCCTCCGGCGACATCCTCAGACAGTCGCGCCATGCCTGGTCCCGGTCGGTCATCTCGCCACCGCACAGGGTGTGACTCTTGCCCATCCGGTCGTCGATCCGCTTCCCGCCCCTCGAGTCGATGATCCTGATGTGATTCACCGCGTCCTCCCTGCGGTCTCGGCCGCCCTGTTGCGCGCACGGCGTAGGCGGCCGTCCTTGAATACTCATCCGCCGCAGCCTCCAACTCGCCTCGAATGCCAAGCCTCGTGATGAGAGAATCCATCGCACCGACAACCAGGTTGCGCGGACATTCATCGACCCACCTGGAACGCCACGTCAGTTTTGACCGCTTGACGATGACGCCACCGTTGTGGTTGTCAGCGTTGGCAAACACCCGCTCGGTCAAACGGCCGGCCTCAATCGCGCCCGCGACGCAGCGCTGCATGTGGGGAGTTGAATAGACAATCGACATAGCACCCAGGGTGTGGACGAAGAATTGCGTGGCGCTTATCATCAGCCCGCTCGGTCGACGCGGTTCTCCCTGGAACGTCTCTATGCAGATGTTCCCGCTATCAGCGAAGTTGTCCTCGTCCTTGATTTCGATTCCGAACAGATACGGAAACGTCACCAGCAGGTCGATTTGCTTACCGCCACTCCGGTCCTTGGCCTGCCATCCAAACAACTCTATGGCGCGGAGTAGCGACAACTCCGTGCGGCGACCCTGCTTGTATGACGCCTTGTCAGTCAGCATCGCGCCTCTCCCACACATCACCGAACCCTGCGAACTCCTCACGGAACCGTTTACGGTCATCGCCGAAGTAGAACAGCGCCTGGCCCTGAAGCGGCGTGAAGGCTTCGGCACCCACGCGCCAGAACCGTATGCGGCTCTGCGGGATACACATGGCCATGGCGTTTCGTGAATACCCCTGGAACCAACTCGTCTCCGTCGCGTTGTTGGTCAACACGATTGCGGCAACGACCCGACCGCCGTCCAACTCTTGAAGGAACTTCGCGCAGAACGGCGTCATCAGCCCCGCCGAATACGGAGGATTCATCCAGACTCGGCCAGCCCATTCCTTGACCAAGGCGTTGTCGTCTTTGGTGTAGAAGGACGCTGCCCTGACGACAGCGTTAGCTGCCTCACAGGACGCCGGGTCCAGGTCGATTGCGCCCAGGACGCGGCGCGCTGCCTCGATGTACTCGGACGGTGTGTACCACTCGATTTCACCGCTGTTGTTGACTACGTGGGCGCGAGCATCCGACCCTTCCTTCATGACCTCAGCCTCGTCGCCAAGGAAGGCGGGGGCATCAAGGCGGTCGGGTGACCCACTTGGGTCACTGGGCGTCACCAGCTCCTCCTGTATGGGGAGCAACTTGGCGTTTGACCCATTCGGGTCAAGATCGCGTTGTACTGTCCCGAGACCCACCCCAAGCGCCCGCGCTGTCGCCCGCTGCGATGCGCCTATGCCAGCAAGCAGACGGGCAATCTCCTTGCGCTCAGTGACGGCATCCTTAAGGCCCGTCAGCTTGATGGTGTCCAGAAAGGTGTTGATGTCATCGAAGCCGTCGCCGACTTCTTGCCAACGATTGTCAGTGAGCAGCCACTTGAGCGCCGTGCAGGCCCGCTCAAACGTGTATCCGACGATGTGGACGCCCTCCATGAGGCGACCATGGATGGTGTCAGGCGTCTCCGCGCTCACCGCTTGCCCCCCGCGCCGGTGGGTTCGGGCTCGGCTACGTGCTGCGCCAGCCAATCCTCGATGATGACCGCAGCCTGCGCCCCCATGCTACGCCGCTCGCCGCTCGCCAGCTCCTTGAGCTTGTCGTAAATCGCCAACTCAAGGTTGGTCTGCACTGCCTTTGTTCCGTTTCTCATGAGTCCCATCCTACACCATGCCACAAGGGGAGTCAAGAGATATTTGCAATGCTTGGTACGATTCTTGACGGTGAAACACTACACGGACGTGTAGTAGATTGGTGGCGTCAGTCATCCAACGTGAGGGGCCGCCAGAAGAACACCGTCGCTCTTCCAGGTGGGGGTGAATCTCCAATAACTCGAAAATTGCTGATCTGCAAAAACCCCTTGACGAACCCAAGCGCTTGGGCTATATTATAAGCATGGGCATGGAGGTTGAAATGACAAGCAAGATCGAGGCAGATGTAAAGGCGATCCTGAACCAGGGCCATGACCCGGCAGGCTACCGCCAGGGGCTGGCGACGCGGCACGGTGTGAGCGTGGATGTGATAGACGCGGCGATCGCGACCGCGGGCGGCGGATCGCGTGATGTCGACCCGGAGACTCTCGCGCTGGAGCGGATGATGGATGACCGGCGCATGGCCCGCGAGAATCCGGCCGCGTATCGCGCCTACAGCCACGAGGAGGACTGACCCATGGAATACCGAGCGTGCTACTGGATCAGCGATGACGGCCAGGCCGAAGTCGTACTTACGACGCCAGAGCAAGCGACCCTGCTAGCGGATGACCTCCTTGCCGCGGCACGCCGCGAGGCGGAAGATACCGGCCTGACGATTGATGGCGGGACGCTGAAAATCGGTGACTGGTCCGAGACGGTCTATGATGTAGAGCTGGCCGATGCCGCC
>Ga0307379_10009925_pt1 | contig 12675 bp, 12 predicted proteins | sample UN2MG_FD_202237 | JGI IMG/M metagenome (GOLD analysis project Ga0307379, IMG submission 202237) | Soil microbial communities from Risofladan, Vaasa, Finland - UN-2 | ecosystem: Environmental > Terrestrial > Soil > Coastal area > Acid sulfate soil | place: Finland: Risofladan, Vaasa | collected... | reverse complement strand
GAGGACGGGACCGAGTTTTCCCACAGTTATTGTCTTTTCCTCGGGGAGCCTGATGAGGATGATATAGCTGCCCTTTGCGTTTTAAGCGGCTCTGCGGGAGCACATGCTATTCTTCGTTCTTACCCGTGCCGTCGATCTTCTCCACCTCGATGGTGCACTCGGTAACCAGGGCGGCAAAAGCACCCAGGGCCGCCAGAAGTGGGGCCGCCATGATGGTTATCGCTGCTGCCGGAGCGCCGATTGTCAGTGGAATCTCCAGGATAGTGCGTTCCTCATGCACGATGCGTACCCTGCGGATGTTGCCCTCGCGGATGAGCTGTTTGACCTTGTCGATTACCTGGTTTCCTTTTACCTTAATCCTCTCCGTAGTCATCGTGGGTACCTCCTAATGCAGTCAAACACTATTGTAGGTTATCTGTGGGCGTTGTTCCAGTCGGTGCATCTGGTATCGTTCAGACAGAAGGGCGACACAACAGAGTGAGGCGTACAGGTATCCACCCCCTTCTCCGCTGGCGAGGGGGAGTAAGGGAATGGGGCGTACACGTATGATTCGCTTCGGGTAGTCCAGCCAGGTCTGGCGCCGCCGGACAGGGGGAAACGTCAAGGGGGGTGTCCCCCTTGAAATCCCCCTCGAAAGGGGTTACACCCCTCTCTAACACCCCAAAACGGTGTGAAGGACAATTTCAGGCAGAGGTCGTTTGCACCTTAGGGAGTGTGGCACTATCTGGTAAGAGCCTGGAGAATAGTCAATAAGCGGGGAGTCTTAGAGGTTTTACCCCTCTAACATCTATCTCGCCCTCCCATTGGCAAAGGGATGGGGACCAAGGGGGAGGGTTTCCATATTATGGAAAGAGCGCGTTCCTCAGGAACACGTATTCGTGCTATACTGTACAGGTGTCCCAGCGAAAGGGAGGAGTGGTGTGAAAGGGAAACACCTGCTTTCCATATCCGATATCAGTGATGAGGACATTGCCTCCTTCATGACCGGGGCTGTGGAGCTAAAAACCCGGGGTCGGTCTTCCTCACTTAACGGGAAGATACTGGCCCTGCTTTTTGAGAAACCGTCGTTGCGCACCAGGGTCAGCTTCGAGGTGGGGATGCGGCAACTGGGGGGTGAGGTAGTCTACCTCTCTCCGGCCGAGGTCGGTCTCGGGGGGCGGGAGTCGGTATCTGACGTAGCCCGGGTTCTCGGGCGGTACGTTGATGCTATCTCGGCGCGTACCTTTACCCACAAAACAGTTGAAGAACTGGCCTGTTATGCTGGCGTGCCGGTGATAAACGCGCTATCCGACCTGGAGCACCCCTGCCAGGCCCTGGCTGACCTGCTTACCGTCTACGAGAAGAAGGGTGGGCTGAAGGGCGTGACGCTTGCCTTTATCGGCGACGGCAACAATATCGCCCACAGCCTGCTGCTGGCAACGGCACTGGCGGGGATGCATTTCAGGATTGCTTCTCCGGCAGGGCATGCCGTGCAGGAGGACATAATGCGTACGGCGCAGGAGTATGCTGCCGCCACCGGTGCCAGTATCCTCTGCACCCGTGAGCCTTCCGAGGCAGTGCGTGGAGCAGACGTGGTCTATACCGATGTCTGGACGAGTATGGGGCAGGAAGAGGAGGCGGAAGAGAGGCGCCGGACGTTTGCCGGCTATCAGGTCAATGCTGGTCTGCTCGGTCTGGCCAGTAAAGATGCGATATTCATGCACGACCTGCCCGCCCACCGGGGGGAGGAAGTAACCGATGATGTTATGGATGGCCCGCAATCAGTAGTTTTCGACCAGGCGGAAAACCGGATGCACGTACAGAAGGCCCTGCTGGTTAAGTTGCTGGGTGCTACGTAGACGGTGCTGACTGGCACCAGCAACAGACTGACCGCTTATCTACCTCACCCCCTCGGTCCCCCTCTCCTTTGAAGGAGAGGGGGAGAAGAATAAAGAGGGGCTTCGCTCCTCTTAGACGCCTAGCTATCATAGATTTGTGAAGGAGGCTTGATATGACTCAATCAGACTATATAAGAGAAACACCACAATATGGAGTAATAAGCGAAGGTATTATCGAGTTTGAAGACCAGCAAGAGATTAGAATTGAGAGGCTATATGTAAGAAACACAGGCGAAGTAGAAATACGTTTCTCCTGGTGGAAACATGGTCGCTTCATTCCTCGTCCAATGCACGCAACAGAAAAGCAATTGCTTGATCTATTTAACGAAGGACTAAGAGCTGGTGTTCTTTCGCCAGCTTTCCGGGAGAGGTTGAGACAGCTGCTCTAGCGAGGGGAATTGAAAGGGGCGAAGCCCCTTTAGGAAATTCTATCCCTCTCCCCTTATCAAGGGGAGAGGGATAAAGGGTGAGGGGTTAAAGTGGCAGTAAGGAAGCCCATCGTGGCTATTGTCGGCCGGCAGAATGTCGGCAAATCTACCCTGCTTAACCGGCTGGCAGGCCGGCGGATAGCCATCGTTGAGGACCTGCCGGGGACGACGCGCGACCGCGTGGTGGCTGATATTACCTGGCAAGACAATGTCTTCACCCTGGTGGATACCGGTGGTCTCGTGACAGACCCCGATACTTCTGTCGGTCAGCGTGTCAGAGAGCAGGTAGAACTGGCTGTTGCCGAGGCCGACGCCATAATCTTCCTGGTGGATGTCCGGGATGGAGTAACGCCCTCTGACCTGGAGGTGGCTGACCTGGTGAGGCGGGCCAGCAAACCGGTGGTGTTGGCGGCCAATAAGGCGGATAATGACCGGCTGGAGACCCACGCCGTGGAGTTCCACGAACTGGGACTGGGCGAACCGCTGGCAGTCAGTGCTCATCACGCCAGGGGTACCGCCGAGCTGCTGGACAGGCTCGGTGCCCTTCTGCCGCTAGTAGAGGTTGAGGCCGAACAGGACATCATGAAGGTAGCCATTGTCGGCAGGCCCAATGTCGGCAAGTCGATGCTGCTTAATGCCCTACTCGGTAGCGAGCGTGCCATCGTTGATGATACACCAGGGACAACGCGGGACGCTATCGATACGCTACTTGACTTCGAGGGTGAAAGTGTGCTACTCATTGATACTGCGGGCATCCGCAGGCGGGGTCGGCTAGGAGTGGGAATAGAGCGGTACAGCGTCATGCGGGCGCTTCGGGCTATCGACCGGGCCGATGTCGCTCTGCTGGTTATGGATGCTACCGAGTTACCTGTGGCGCAGGATATGCATATTGCCGGCTACGTGTTACAGGCGGTCAAGGGGATTATCCTGGTGGTTAATAAGTGGGACCTTATCGCCGATAAGAACAAGGCTGAATGGGATAGATACCTGAAAAGCCAGTTCAAGTTCATGGCCTATGCTCCTGTGCTCTATACATCGGCCCAGTTTGGCCAGGGTGTGGGTGAGGTCCTGCCGCAGGCAAGGCAGGTATACCGGGAGAGGCTTAAACGGTTGACTACTTCCGAAGTGAATAACGTCATACAGGAAGCCGTGGCGGCACATATCCTGCCGCGCAAGGGTCGTAAGCACTTGAATGTCCTCCATGTTACCCAGGCGGAAGTGAACCCGCCCACATTTGTGTTTTTCGTCAATGACGCCAGGATTGTCCATTTCTCATACCGGCGCTACCTGGAGAACAAGTTGCGCCAGGCCTTTGGCTTCACTGGCACACCGCTGCGCCTGGTCTTCAGAACAAGGGGTGAGGCATGATAGTCTGGCAGTACATTGCGTGCCTGGTAGTTGGCTACCTCATGGGTTCGATACCGGTTGGTTACCTGGTAACCAAACGGAATACGAAGGTTGACGTCAGGGCACATGGGAGCGGCAAGACTGGAGCAACCAACGTGCTACGAACGGCAGGCATAAGGTCGGCGGCGATAGTCCTTACCGGCGACCTGGTCAAGGGGGTCTTGGCGGTGGTATTTGCCGGTCTGATTATGGGCAAGAGCTATCTGGCGGTGGGGGACTTCGGCTTCGGGCTGCCGCTGGGTCAGGTGCTGGCGGCCTTCGCAGCCGTACTGGGGCACAACTGGCCGGTATTCCTCAAGTTCCGTGGGGGAAGGGGCGTTGCCACCTTTTTCGGTGGTATGGCAGCTTTCATTCCGGTTGCCGCGCTATTTGGTGGGGAGATATTGCTCATTGGTGCCGTTGTGACCAGGTTTGCCTCACTGGGTTCCATCGCCGGTGTGGTCGGCTCCTATGCAATCGTCGTCCCGCTGACTGTCTTGAATGGCTGGCCACTGGAGTATCTGGTATATTCCCTGGTCGGCACTCTGGTTATTGTCATCATGCACCGGGGCAATATTGCCCGGCTTATCGCGGGTAAGGAACGCCGCCTGGGTGAGAAGGCCGAGGACCTGAAGTCATCCCCTTCTGAAGAGGGTGGGGTGTAAACCGATGCCCCAGATTGCCGTCATCGGCACTACCGCCTGGGGAGCCACTCTCGGGACTGTCTGGGCTGAGAACGGGCTTCATGTCAGTCTGTGGGCACGTACCGAGGAGGAGGCGGTTGAGCTCAGGGGTGCGGAACCGAAGATTCCCCGGCTGGACGGCATCAAGTTCCCATCTCGGTTATCTGTCACCAACTCGCTGAAGCAGGCGCTGAGTGGTGCCGAGGCGGTTATCCTGGTGGTGCCGGCGCAGACCATACGTCACAATATCAGGCTGGTTGCCGGGTACCTTGGTGAGTCGATGCTGGTGCTGAGCACTGCCAAGGGGCTGGAGATTGGCAGCAACAAGCGGATGACCGAGGTAATAACCGAGGAGATATCCCCCGAGTTCCATCGTAATATCTGCGTACTGTCCGGCCCCAATCTCTCCAAGGAGATTCTGCGTGGCCTGCCCGCGGCTACAGTGGTGGCTGCTGAGAGCGAGGCTGTCTGCCGTACCGCCCAGAAGCTGCTGACGACGCCGAATCTGTGCGTGTACCACAATACCGACGTTATCGGTGTCGAGCTGGGGGGTGCCCTGAAGAATGTTATTGCCCTGGCTGCCGGTATTGCTGACGGTCTGGGCTACGGTGATAATGCCAAGGCCACCCTCGTCACGCGGGGTCTGGCGGAAATCACCGCTTTTGGAGTGGCCCTCGGGGCAAATCCCCTGACATTTTCCGGGTTGGCCGGTCTTGGCGACCTCATGGCGACCTGTGCCAGTCCGTTGAGCCGTAATCACTATGTCGGTGTGGAGTTGACCAGGGGCCGTTCGCTGGAAGAGATAGCCGGCTCGATGACCGGTATTGCCGAAGGGGTGAGTACCACGATTGCTGCCTGGGAGCTGGCGCGACAACTCGGGGTGGAGATGCCGATAACCGAGGGGATGTACCGGGTGTTGTACCAGGGTGCCGACCCACGGGAGGAGGCACTGGCCCTGATGGGTGCTCAGGCCAGGCATGAGCTTGCCGGTCGCAGGTGGAAACTCTTTTCTCTCTTCCGGCACAAGACACGCAGCCGGTCCGGGCAGCCTGCTTCGTAATCAGCGGTTCGGCCGCTTTTTCTTGCCGGTGCCGAGACTGTCCGCCAGTTCCTCGAAGAGCCGCCGCTGCTCCTTGTTCAGTGACTCAGGAGTAACCAGGGACACCGTGACCAGTTGGTCGCCGCGTCCCCTGTCGTTGAGGTGAGGCACACCCTTGTTCCTGAGCCTGAAGACGGTGTCCGTCTGGCAGCCGGCGGGAATTTTCAGCTTACTGTCATCATCCAGAGTGGGCACCTCTACCTCCGTTCCCAGCGCGGCCTGAGCGAAGTTGAGCGGTAACTCGTAGAGGATGTCGTCACCGTCCCGTTCGAAGTACTCGTGCTCGATGACTGATATCACCACGAACAAGTCGCCGGATGGACCGCCCCTGGTGCCTGCTTCGCCTTCCCCGCGTAGACGAATCTGATTGCCGTTGTCAACTCCGGGTGGTACCTTGACCGATATCTTGCGATGTTGTTTCTCCCGGCCGCTGCCTCTGCATGTAGGACAGGGTTCGGTGATGATTCTACCTTCACCGTGACAGCGTGGGCAGGTGGTGATATTGGTAAACCGGCCGAAGATGCTTGCCTGGACACGGCGCACCTCTCCAGCACCATCGCAATTGGGACAACGGACCGGCTGTGTGCCCGGTTTGCTGCCGGTGCCCTGGCACTCGGAGCAGTTCTCCGTACGGGTAATGTCTATCTCCTCTTCACAGCCGAAGGCAGCCTCTTCCAGGGTTAAGGAGAGCCTGGTCTGGAGGGAAGCACCTTGTTGTGGTGCCTGGCGTGTGGACGTGGTAGTCCCGCCAAAGAAGGCGTCAAAGATGTCACCGAAACCGAAGTCGAACCCCTCAGAATCGCGACCGAAGAAGCTCGAACCACCACTATGTCCGAAGCGGTCATAGGTGGCACGCTTGGTGGTGTCGGAGAGTACTTCGTAGGCCTCGTTGGCCTCCTTGAACTTCTCCTCGGCACCGTCTCCCCGGTTATGGTCCGGATGGTACTTGAAAGCCAGTTCCCGGAATGCCTTCCGTATGTCCTCGCCGGTGGCATTCCGGTCTATGCCCAGTACCTCGTAGTAGTCACGTTTGGTTGGCATAAGGTAACCCTATCCCCTATATGCCTGTCTCCTTTTTAAGGAGACAGGGAATGGTTGCGTTAGAGGGGGTGCCCCTAAGAAGGGGCCAAGCCCTCTACGACTCCCCTTTCAGCAGCATTCTATCGTAGCCTGTCTCGGATTAAGCCAGGAGAAGTGACAGCCCAGAATCCAGGCGCGAATGTAGTCTGTGTTACGTTTTGATGGCATATTGTTTTCTACTTCATCCTTTATACCCCGTCACCCTCTATACCTTCCCTGATTGGGCCCCTCTATCAGGCCTGCTCAGGGGGGGCCGGGATATGCTCAGGTGGTCTGACCGCCTTCATTTTAAGTGCTTCCTGCTGACAGCCGACTACACAGGAGCCGCAACCGAAGCACTTCTCGGCAATGATAGACGCCTTGTACTTCTTGCTGCCTTCGGGTTTTACCATTTCTACAGCATCGAACAGGCAGCGTTCCACGCAGTCCTGACAGCCATTACAGTCTTCCTGGTTAACGTATGCCTGGTAGCGGCTCTTCTCCCATATCGTGCCAATGGGAAGTCCGGCCTGGTCTATCGGGATGTACATCATGCAGCAATCACGGCAGCACTGGCAGCTAAGCCTGGGGCCGTTTATGGTCGTGATATTGTCCCACTTGTGGAGCAGCCCGGATTCTTCGACGATATCATTCAGCTCCAGGGCTTCCTCCAGACTTAGCTCCCTTCCTGACCCCCGTGTGATAACATAGTCGGCAGCCCGTCCAAACTGAATGCACGCCCAGTGAGCTACTTCATCGTGAACCGCACATGGCTCTCCCACCGAGGCGGTACAAAGGCGGCAGGAACATGGTACCACAGCGATGCGTTCCTGTGCCCTCAACATCTCCGGGAAGTTTTCGCAGGGCAGGACACCGTCAAGGTCTTTAATCGCTTTATAAGCGGGGACTATCCGGTCGTTGGGCTTACTTTGAAGCTTCATCCGCTCCGCAAAAGAGGGGTACATCTCGTTCATTACGAAGTCGTACCACAGTTCGAAGAATCTGCGGTCCTTTTCCACGTCAAGCTCCTCTGAAGCCATAGTGGCATCATGAAACTGACCGATAGAACGGGCAAAGCGGTAGAACTCACGCCGGCGAAAGTCTCCTCGCGGGAAGATGACGCCTTTGAAGAAAAGCTCATCCAGGTTGTCTCTCACCCTGTTGGCGTCTATTCCTGTTTTCTCCGCTACTTCCTGTGGTGTTCCGGGTAATTCCGTTACCATCAAGGCCTGGTCCGGGGACATCAGTTCCTCCATTATCGGCCGCAAGCGTTTGGAACCGGGGAACCCCAGGTATTCCATGAGCACTTCGTAGGTGTTGTCTCTACTCACCGGGCGTGTCCTCCTTGGATACTTCGTTCAGAATCTCCGAATCGGTGGCCTCTACGCCAGCACGAGGGATTCCGTGGCAGCCGCGCTTCATTGAGATGTTGGAACCCTATCCCCTATATGCCTGTCTCCTTTTTAAGGAGACAGGGAAGGGTTGTGTTAGGGGGGCTTCTCCCCTTCTGAGGGGCGCCCCCTCTATGACTCCCCTTTCAGCAGCATTCCGTCGTAGCCTGTCTCGGATTAAGCCAGGAGAAGTGACAGCCTGAGACCCAGGCGCGAATGTAGTCCGTGTCACGCTTGGCTGGCATCAGGTAACCCTATTAAGTATAAGCCCTCTATACCTATACCTCGTGGAACTCTCCTTCAACGGTACCTTCGTCGTCGCCACCTTCAGGAGGTGGTTCCTGGTCGGGCGGTGGCTGCTGCTGGTAGACGGCCTGGCCTACCTTCTGCATGGAGTCGGATAGCTCCTGGCTGGCCCTCTTGATGGCTTCAACGTCGGCCCCCTGTATCACCGAACGCACCGCGGCTACCTTCTCCTCCACCTCTTTGTTGAGGTCTTCGGGTATCTTGTCCTTATTGTCTCTGAGCATTTTATCCGCAGTGTAGGCCATGGAGTCTGCGGTGTTGCGTATCTCCACCTCTTCCCGGTATTTGGTGTCTTCGGCGGCGTGCATCTCTGCCTCACGCTGCATCTGCTCTACCTCTTCCTTGGCGAGTCCGCTGGAAGCGGTGATGGTAATCTTCTGCTCCTTGCCGGTGCCCTTATCGTGGGCCTTGACGCTGAGGATGCCGTTGGCATCAATATCGAAGCTGACCTCGATCTGGGGCACGCCACGCGGCGCCGGCAGGATACCGTCGAGCATGAACCGCCCCAGTGTCCGGTTGTCCGCCGCCATGGGTCTCTCGCCCTGGAGGACAAGAATCTCCACACTGGGCTGGTTGTCCGCGGCAGTGCTGAATATCTGGCTCTTGGAGGTGGGGATGGTGGTGTTGCGGGGGATGAGTGGGGTGACCACTCTACCCACCGTTTCAATGCCCAGGGTGAGCGGGGTCACGTCAAGGAGCAGGACGTCCTTGACGTCTCCCTTGAGCACCCCTGCCTGGATGGCGGCACCGATAGCCACTACCTCGTCCGGGTTGACGCCCTTGTGAGGTTCCTTGCCGAAGAACTGCTTGACCTTTTCCTGGACCAGCGGCATCCGTGTCTGCCCACCGACCAGTACCACCTCGTCAATCTGTGCCGCCGTCTTATCCGCGTCCGTCATTGCCTGACGGCATGGTCCCAGGCTCCTCTCCACCAGGTCCATGACCAGTTGTTCCAGCTTGGACCTGGAGAGGTTCATACTGAGGTGCTTGGGGCCGCTGGCATCGGCGGTAATGAAGGGCAGGTTGATTTCCGTCTGCTGGACGGTGGATAGCTCCGTCTTGGCTTTCTCGGAGGCTTCCTTGAGGCGCTGCAAAGCCATCTTGTCCTGGCGCAGGTCGATTCCCTGCTCACGCTTGTACTCATCACAGACCCAGTCCATGATTATCTGGTCGAAATCATCACCACCGAGGTGGGTGTCACCGTTGGTGGATTTCACCTGGAAGGTGCCGCCACCAAGCTCAAGGATGGATATATCGAACGTACCGCCACCGAGGTCATAGACCGCGATAGTCTCCTCGCTCTTCTTGTCCAGCCCGTAGGCCAGGGCGGCGGCGGTGGGCTCGTTGATTATGCGCAGGACTTCCAGCCCGGCGATTTTACCGGCGTCCTTGGTTGACTGGCGCTGGCTGTCGTTGAAATAGGCGGGCACGGTGACCACAACCTCGTTTACTGTCTCACCAAGGTAGGCTTCGGCATCCGTTTTGAGTTTCTGGAGAATCATCGCCGAGATTTCCGGGGGGCTGTATTCCTTGCCTCCCATTATCACCCGGGCGTCATTGTTGGATGCCTTCACTATTTTGTAGGGCAGGTGCGCGCGGTCATACTCCACAGAAGGCTCATCGTACTTCCGTCCCATAAGGCGCTTGATGCTGAAGACGGTATTGTCTGCATTGGTGATTGCCTGGCGTCGGGCTACCTGCCCCACGAGGCGTTCGCCGGTCTTGCTGATGGCCACGACTGACGGCGTGGTACGACCGCCCTCGGCATTAGGGATAACGGTTGGCTCGCCACCTTCCATCACTGCTACTGCAGAAAACGTCGTCCCCAGGTCTATTCCAATAACTTTTCCCATATTCCACTCCTCCTATCCAGGACGTACCTGGTATTGTTTTCCAGGTGTACCGGGCCTTTCCCACTGGTATTCTCAGGCCCGGAGTGCTATTCTTCTTCGGTCTCTCCACTGCCCACAATCACCACGGACGGACGGAGTACCCTGTCCTGGAGCATATATCCCTTCTGTAGCTCCTGTACCACGGTCCCTTCCTCACCTTTGCTGTGCCCGGCCGCTTGATGGAAATTGGGGTCGAACGCTTCGTCCATTGCCTTTATCTGGATGAGGCCCTGTGCCTCCAGCCCCGCCCGGAGCTTTCGCTCAATGAGCCGGATTCCCTCCACCCAGTCGGAATCGGTCAACTGGGGCTTAACCGAATCAAGCGCCCGTTCCAGGTCGTCCAGAACGGGCAGAAGACCGAGCATGAGCTGCGCATTGGCGAATTTGGAGAGTTCTCCCTTTTCCTGCTCGCTACGCCGCTTGTAGTTCACGAAATCCGCCTGGGACCTTTGCCAGTTGGCCAGGTAGTTCTCCGCCTTCTCTTTCTCTTCGGCGAGGGCCTGGTTCAAAGCCGTCACCTCGTCCACCTCGGGCTCATCCTGGGTAACTCGCTCTTCATCGGACATTACAATCCACCACGCTCTCCGGGTTCTCTAATCAACCGTCGGTTCAGTCACCGTCTACTGGTATTCCGCACTGTGCCGGGTGGTTTCCTCCCTGCCGTATAGTCTGGCCACCATCTGGCTGAGCAACCAGGACAGGTAGTCTATGGCGGCGATGGCGCGGGCGTAGGGCATCCGTGTGGGTCCGACAATCGCCAGTGTGCCGACGGCCTCGTCCAGCAGTCCGTAGCGGCTAACGACGACGCTGTACTCCCGGATGATTTCAGACTCATTCTCCCCGCCGATGACCACTTTGACCCCCTGCCCGGGGAGTATACGAGGCAGGATGCTTTTCAACAGGCTTCTGCGCTCGGTAAGCTCCACCAGAGCCTGGACATGCTTGCTGTCGGCAAACTCCGGCTGCTCAAGCACGAAGTGCAGCCCATCGAAGTAAGGCTCAGTGCTGCCCTCCTCGTCTTCGTCACGCATCACGCTCAGTACGCAATCACTGAACTGCTGCTCGACGGGGGAAAGGGTCTCTTCCCGGTCTGGGATTTGCTCGGCAGCCAGGCCTGAGTAGGCTGTGTTCAGCTTCATAGAGATTACGGCTAGCTCCGACTGGGTGACCTCCTGTTCAAAGGTCACCAGTTGCTGTCTGACCTTGGCTCCCTGGAGTACCAGGACCAGCAGTGCGGTTGTCTCCTGGAGACTGACCAGTTCCATATGCTTGTAGCGGCACCGGCTGGTTTTTAGTGTCGCCACGACTGCCATATTGTGGGCCAGGTGAGCTAGAAGTGTTGCCGTCAGACTCAACCACTCGTCCAGCCTGCTCTCCACCTGATGGAAGAGATGGCTTATCATTCGCTGCTGGGCCGGAGGCAGCTTGATATCTTCCAGAGACTCGACATAGTAACGGTAACCCATATCGGACGGGATGCTTCCGGCCGAAGGGTGCGGGCGGGTGATGTAGCCTCCTTGTTCCAGCCGTGCCATCTCATTACGGATGGTGGCCGAGCTCACTGCCAGGCCATAATCATGCATGATGCTCTGTGACGGCACCGGAATCGCCCTGGCAATGTACTGCCCGACTATTGACTTGAGGATGGTCTCCGTTCTGGGAGATAGCATTTTCGTCTCCGGTTAGCAGTCTAAGGTTGAGAGTGCTAACAACTCTAAATTACCATCTGCACCCCTTACTTGTCAAGGTTTTTTGCTCTTCCAGTACGGCCGACGCTGGTTGCCGCCGGAGGGTGGCTGCTAATTGAACCATATCATTGTCTGTGCTATATTGGGATACATGGACATCAACTGGCTGGGACATTCCTGTTTCCGTATCCGCGGCAGACAGGCCACCATCATCACCGACCCGTATTCACCGGACTACGGCTATTCCCTGGGGAAGCCCACGGCAGGTATTGTCACCGTCAGTCATCAGCATCCGGGGCATTCCTATACCCAGGGTGTGAGTGGTGAATTCAGACCAGTCAGGGGGCCCGGTGAATACGAAATCAGCGGCGTCCTCATTATCGGTATAGCCACCTTTCATGACAGCGAAAAGGGGGCGACGAAGGGTAAAAACACCGTCTACCTGATGGATGTGGATGAGGTGTCAATCTGCCATATTGGTGACCTGGGGCACGTGCTTACCGCGGACCATTTGGAGCAGATAGAGCACGTGGACGTGCTGCTGGTTCCGGTGGGTGGGGTGTCTACAATCAATGCCGCAACCGCCACCGAGTTAGTGCGACAGCTGGAACCGAAAGTGGTTATACCCATGCACTACCGGACTGATGTGCTGGACCGCGGACTGGCTCCGGTGGATGAATTCCTCAGGGAAATGGGGTTGAAGGATATCGTTTCCCAACCAAAGCTCTCTATCACCAGGGCAAACCTGCCCCAGAGCACCCAGGTCTATCTTCTTGACTACTGACCTGGCCCCTCTCCCGGTCCGTCTTTAACTGCCTTCTCTTAGCACCCTGTTAGAAGCGCCTGGTCTTTACTACCAGGGCCAG